>CEVG01067697.1_pt1 | contig 12419 bp, 9 predicted proteins | sample 356511 | NCBI WGS metagenome assembly CEVG01 (sample SAMEA2623426, study PRJEB7988) | marine metagenome | biome: marine biome (ENVO:00000447); feature: surface water layer (ENVO:00002042); material: "saline water (ENVO:00002010), including plankton (ENVO:xxxxxxxx)" | depth 5 m | reverse complement strand
CCGGCGCAGCCGCGCTTTCCGGCGCCACAGGCTCGTCGGCGGTCTCGGCGTCCGGCAGCTTTGTCGGCGGCATTTCGGGGACAACTGACGGCGGGCGCAGAATTTCAACATTCTCGTCCGACTGGGCGAGGCCGCCGATCATGCCCATGACCGTTGTTTCCTGATGCGGAATCTTGGCACCGCCCGGATCGGCAGGTTTCACCTTGATCGGCCCGGGATCGGCCTTGATGAGAGCCACATCGACAGACGGCGCAAACAGCATCGGCGGAATGATGATCGCCGCCGCGCCAAGGCCGCAGATGACGACGAATCCGATCAGGATCATCCTGAGCCAGCGGAGACCGCGACGCTCTGCTGCCGGTCGAGCCATAGGCGCTACATCTCCTCCCGCGCTTCGATTGCCAGTACGCCGAGACCTGATCTAATCACCAATGCCGTCGCCTTGACAAGGCGCAGCCTCGCGGCGGTAAGCGCCGCATCATCCTCGCGGATAAAGCGTAATTCGGGGGCCTCGCGTCCGGCTGTCCACAACGCATGGAAGGACGCCGCCAGATCCATCAGGAAAAAAGCGATGCGGTGTGGCTCGTGCGCGTTCGCGGCGGATATGACGAGCTTCGGCCAGCTTGCCAGATGGCGCAGAACATCCATCTCGGCCGGATGATCCAGCCGGTCCATTGCTGCCTCTGCAGCGGCGTCCTCACCCGCCTGGCGCAGAACGGAACAGGCGCGAGCATGAGCGTACTGGACATAGAAAACCGGATTGTCGCGTGACTGTTCGGTGACCCGCGCGAAATCGAAGTCGAGCGTCTGCTCGCTGCGCCTGGTCAGCATGATGAAGCGGATCACGTCGGCGCCGACAGAATCGATCACGTCGCGCACGGTGACAAAGGTGCCGGCGCGTTTCGACATTTTGACCGGCCTGCCGTTATCCATGAGGTTCACAAGCTGGCACAGGCGAATATCAAGCATGCCCTTGCGCCCGGACAGCGCCTCGACGGCTGCATTCATGCGTTTGACATAGCCGCCATGATCCACGCCGAAGATGTTGATCAGCGGCCCGCCGGTCCGGTCGAGCTTGTCCATGTGATAGGCGACGTCGGATGCGAAATAGGTCCAGCTGCCGTCTGATTTCTGCAATGGCCGGTCGGTATCATCGCCGAATTCTGACGCCCGGAACAGCAACTGCTCGCGCGGCTCCCAATCTTCCGGCTCCTTGCCCTTGGGCGGCTCGAGGATGCCGCGATAGACATGTCCTTCATTCGTAAGCCGCTCGATCGCCGCGGCGACAGCACCGCTGTCGACAAGCGCCCGTTCCGAAGAGAACCTGTCCATGCTGATGCCGAGCGCCTCCAGATCCTGGCGCACGCCGTCCATCATCGCATCGATGGTGAAGCTGCGAACCGGCTCGAGCCATTCCGCCTCGTCAGCGTCGAGGAACGCCTCGCCATGCGCCGCTGCCAGCTTCTGGCCGACCTCGACGAGATAGGCGCCCGGGTAAAGGCCGGCGGGAATGTCACCGATTTTCCGGCCCAGCGCCTCGCAATATCTGAGATGGGCCGAGCGCGCCAGTGTGTCGACCTGCGCGCCAGCATCATTGATGTAGTATTCGCGGGTCACGTTCCAGCCACAGAAATCGAGCAGTCCGGCCATGGCATCGCCAAGCACCGCGCCGCGCGCATGGGCCGCATGCAGCGGCCCGGTCGGGTTCGCCGAGACATATTCCACATTCACCGGCTGGCCGGCGCCGCTGTCATTCCGGCCGTAATCCGTTCCGGCAGCGATGATATCGTCGATCTCCTGCGCCCACAGGCGCGGCTCGACGCGAATATTGATGAAACCGGGACCGGCGATCTCGATGGATGTGACGCCGGCAATCTCGCCGATTTTCACACTGAACGCCTCGGCAAGGTCGCGCGGTTTCATACCCGCGGCTTTCGCCAGCACCATCGCGGCGTTGCAGGCAAGGTCTCCATGCGACGCCTCGCGCGGCAACTCGAACACTACGCGCGACGTATCGAGATCGGCAGGCAGGTCTCCCGCCGACTTCATGTCATGAACAATTGATTTAAATTCTTCTTCAAAGAATCTGAAAATATTCATTTTTTATCTCAGAATGGGTCCAAGCTCGAAGAGCCTCTGATATTCAAGCATGGCGTACCGGTCGGTCATCGAGGCGATATAGTCGGCGATCACCCTGGCGCGGGACGTCTCGTCCAGCGTGCCGATGGCCCGGCCATCATGCATCTGCCATTCGGACGGCAGCGTGTTGGTCTCGGACATAAACAAATCGAACAGCTCTGTCACCACCCGTCTTGCCTTGCTGGTCATGCGATTGACCTTGTAGTGCCGCCACATATTCGTGAACAGGAAGTCGCGGATCGTTTCAAGGTCGCGCGCCATCTCCGGGCTGAAGGCGATGACCGCCTCTCCGGCACCGCGGATGTCGTCTGCCGAACCGGCACCCAGACGTTCCAGATTGGATGATGATTGTGCCAGCAGGTCGCTTACAAACACGCTGATCAGGCGGCGGACGAGCTCATGGGTCCGGCGCCCCGGAATCAGCTGGCCGTGAGCGGCCTCTATGGCGGCAAGGATCGGGCCGACCTGCGGCAGATCGGCGATGGCATCGAAACCGAACAATCCTGCGCGAAGCGCATCGTCGAAATCATGCGACAGATAGGCGATGTCGTCGGACAGGTTGGCAAGCTGCGCCTCGGCCGAACAATGCGTGCCAAGCTCAAGCTGCAGGGACGCATCGAGCGCGGCAATCGCCGGGCGGACGGCCGAACGGTCAGCGATCGGGCCATTATGCTTGACCACACCTTCCAGCGTTTCCCAGGTGAGGTTCAGCCCGTCAAAGGCGGCATAGCGCTGTTCAAGTGCCGTGACCACGCGAACAGTCTGCTCGTTATGATCGAACCCGCCGAAATCCCGCATCGCGGCCTGAAGCGCGTCTTCGCCAGCATGGCCGAACGGGGTGTGGCCCAAATCGTGGGCGAGCGCCACCGCCTCGGCAAGATCGTCATTCAGGCGAAGCGCACGCGCCATCGACCGCGCGATCTGCGCAACCTCGATGGAATGCGTCATGCGGGTACGGAAATAGTCACCCTCGTGATAGACGAAAACCTGCGTCTTGTGTTTCAGCCGTCTGAACGCTCCGGAATGCAGGATGCGGTCGCGGTCACGCTGGAACGGCGTGCGGCAGGCCAGTGTGTCGGCCAGTGTATCGGCCAGTGTATCGGGCATCGCGCCGGATTTGCCGCCATCACCGCGCTCGCGCGTCTCGTCATGCTGCCGTCCACGGCTTTGCGGCCCATGGCAGGCATAGGCGGCAAGATCGCGCGTCTCGCGCATGGAATTCTCGGCTGCGGATGACACGTCGGACAACCCCGGGAGCGTGGCGTGGAACTGCCGGTAATGTAGGCTTTGCAGGGATTTTTCTCAAACATAATCACCCGGCATGAACAGCTGCCATGCGCCTGACACCGACAATCCCTCCAGCCCCTGCGCCCAGCTTGATTTGCCGCCCTCCTGCGGTCATATTGGAAACAGGACGCGACCCGCGCGCAGGAGGCCATTCAGGCGATGAGCGACAGCACAGCAGACAACATGTCAGGCAGCACCGCAGACGCCGGGGCGGCAGGTCCGGGCCATGCCGGTCAACCGGGTGCCGGACAGTTCGGGCTGAGCGCCGCGGCGGCAAAGCGGATCACCGTGATGCTGGAGAACGAGCCCGACGGCAGCTTCTTCCGGGTCGCCGTGAATGGCGGCGGCTGCTCCGGCTTTCAGTATGAGTTCAGCATCGACACGGCGCGCCAGGACGATGATCTGAGTTTCGTCAGCCATGATGTCGAGGTCGTGATCGACGAAATCTCGCTCGAGCTGGTGGACAATGCCGAGCTCGACTATGTGCAGGACCTGATGGGCGCCTATTTCTCGGTCAGCAATCCGAACGCCACAGCCTCCTGCGGTTGCGGCACCTCCTTCTCAGTCTGATCCGATGCGAATCGCCAGCTGGAACGTGAACTCCGCCAAGGCGCGGCAGGACCACATCCTGAACTATCTGCGCGCCGGCAGCTGTGATGTCCTGCTGATCCAGGAAACCAAGACACAGGACGTGAATTTCCCGGTCGAGGCCTATCAGGAGCTTGGCTGGCACGTCGCCTTTCACGGGCAGAAAAGCTATAACGGCGTCGCTATCGCCGCACGGATGCCGCTGGAAGACGTCACCAGCGGCCTTCCCGGCGATGACGAGGACGAGCAGGCCCGCTACATGGAGGCCACGGTCGGCGGCGTTCGTGTCGCCACCATCTACCTGCCGAACGGAAACCCGGCACCTGGGCCGAAATTCGACTACAAGCTGTCATGGATGAAACGGCTGCGCGCCCGTGCAGGCGAGATGCTGGCATCGGAAATGCCGGTCGTTCTCGGCGGCGATTTCAATGTGATCCCGCAGGATATCGACTGCTACGACCCGCCCGGTTGGGAGGGCGACGCCCTCACCCGGCCGGAAAGCCGCGCCGCCTTCTACAGCCTGTGCCATGACGGCTATACCGACGCGCTTCGAGCCTGCCACCCGGCGGAGGTTCTGTACAGCTACTGGGATTATCAGGCCGGCGCCTGGCAAAAGGACAACGGCGTGCGGATCGACCACCTGCTGCTGTCACCGGAGGCCGCCGACCGGATCACCGGCGCGGGCGTCGACAAGGGACCGCGCGGCGAAGAAAAACCCTCCGACCACACACCCGTCTGGGTGGAACTCGCCGACCCCGCCTGACGGCGCCGGCGCGCCCGATCACCTAGCGATGCCTGTTGCTTGGCGTGAAGCCGGTCTTGTCGGCCTTGCGCGGCTCGTTCACCCACAGCTGTCCGCCCGGATGCATGCCGGCGCCATGAACGGCCGACACCGCAGAACAGCGCATGCGGTTCAGCAGCCTTGTATCGGCATCGCCGACTGACGGATGCGTGCCGCCATTCGCGGCCACGGCCGCGTCCCAGGCCGCCTTGCGGGATGCCATCACGGCGTCATCCTCGAGCTGCTTGCAGCTGAGCGTGTTGTCGTTCAGATCGACCAGAATGTCGTCGCCCTGCTCGATCAGGCCGATCGGGCCGCCGACAGCGGCCTCCGGACCGACATGGCCGATCACAAGGCCGACCGAACCGCCGGAGAAGCGGCCGTCCGTCATCAGGCCGACAACGATGCCGCGCTCGCGGCAGAGCGCTGTGATGCGCGAGGTGGAGTCCAGCATTTCGGGCATGCCGGGACCGCCGACCGGGCCTTCATAGCGGACAACGATCATATCGCCATCCTCGAAATGGTCGGGGTTGCCGTCCAGCATCTCGAGCAGCTTCTGCTCGCCGTCGAACACCTTGGCGCGGCCGGCGAAGATATTGTTCTCGAGGCCACCCTCGACACCGGCGAGTTTCAGCACGGCGCTGAATTCCGGTGACAGGTTGCCGCCAAGCACGCGAAGGCCGCCGGTCGGCTTGTAGGGCTTTGCCACGCTGTGGATGACATCGCCATCTGGCGCCGGCGGATCGAGGCGCGCCAGCTGCTCGGCAAGCGTCTCGCCGGTGCAGGTCAGCACATCGCCGTTCAGCAGGCCGGCATCAAGCAGGTCCTTCACGAAGACCTGAATGCCGCCCCTGGCGTCGATATCGACCATCGAGAACCGGCCGAACGGACGGGCATCGACGATCACCGGCACGACATTGGTCGACAGGTGGTTGAATTCCTCGGCGCTCATCACATCGGCGGAGAAATTGCTGTAGCCCGCGGCACGGGCGATTTCCGGCGCGTGCAGCATGACGTTGGTCGAGCCACCCACCGCCATCGCCACGATGATGGCGTTGCGGATGGATTCGTTGGTGACGATGTCACGTGGCTTGATGTCCTTGGCGACCATGTTGTCGAGGCAGTCGATCAGCTGGTCGGGGAATTCGGTCAGGCGGCGGTCATCCTGCGACGCCGGAGACACCATATGAAGCGGCTGCATGCCGACGACGCCGATGAAGGTCTGCATCGTGTTGTAGGTGAACATGCCGCCACAGCTGCCGAAGCCCGGGCAGGCCTCCAGCGCGATCCGGCGCTTCATCCCCTCGTCGTCGCTACCTGCTAGCTGGTAGCTGGTGATGATATCGATCGGCTCGCCGGTGGCGGAATCGGTTCCCGGGCGGATCGATCCGTCCGACATGATCACGGCCGGGCGGTTGTGCTCCAGGATCGCGGCAAGCGTTCCAACGGGCGGCTTGTCGCAGGCCACGACGGCGATCACGCCCTCAAGGCCGGAAGCGCTCAGGTGCTCGCAAAGCGAATCATTGGTGACCTCGCGCCCGATCAGCGAATACCGCATTTCCTTGGTGCCGTTGCGGATGCCGTCCGAGGTGGCGATGGTGAATTCCGGCTGCACAAGCCGCATCGACATCTTGTCGGACTCGGTGCCGATACGCGCCAGAAGCGCCTGATGGATGGTTTCCACCTTGGGCTGGACGCCGACATAGCACTGGGAATCCCCCTTGTTACCGACAACGCCGATCGACGGCTCGTGGATCAGGTCCACCGAAGTGCCGAGTTCGCGCGCGACGCCGAATGTCTGGCTGTTCCGGCCTGGATTCTTGTCGATGAGGACTGTCTTCGAATTTTTCATATCAACCCCGGGGTTTGACCTGATCTGTGTTCCAATTGATGTTGCGACCGCCACCTTAATGCAGGTGACGGCATCCTGTCAGCCGAGACGTGACAGCGCAGCTTCAAGCGCCGCGCGGCGTGTCTGTTCCTCGTCCAGCCGGCGACGGTTTTCTTCCACCACCTCTTCAGGCGCCTTGGCGATGAAGCCGGGATTGTCCAGCTTGCGCGAAATCTTCTCGATCTCGCCACCAACGGCGGCAATGGCCTTTTCAAGGCGCGCCCGTTCCGCGTCAAGATCGAGGATGCCGGCAAGCGGCAGCCCGATATCGACGCCGTCAACCGTGCCACGTGCCGTGCCGCTGCCGAAATTCTCGACCGTCTCGATCCCCTCGAGGCGGGCCAGCCGCAGCAAGGCTGCCCGGTTCACCTCGACAGACCGGGTCTGAAGGTCCGAAGCGCCGCGCAGCTGAAGTACAGGCTTCGCTGAAAGTGGTACATTCATTTCGGAACGTATATATCTGATATCACTGATAAGATTGATCAGAAAACCAATCTCCTTCGGCGAATCCGTCTGCGGAAGCGCGACCGCATCCGGCCAGGCTTCGGTGATCATCATGTCGCTGCTGGCGAAGATCTTCTCGTTCAGCTCTTCGGTCAGGTAGGGCATGATCGGATGCAGCAAGCGCAACGATCCGGCAAGGATGGCTGCCGCAGTGGCGCGGGTCTCGGTCGCATCGCCATCGAGCTGCGGCTTGATCAGCTCGACATACCAGTCGCAATAGGAATGCCAGACAAAGCTGTAGAGCGCATCGGCCGCCTCGTTGAAGCGGTAGGCCTCGATGGCGGCAGTGGTCTTCGCAATCGCCTCGTTATATTCGGCGACGATCCAGCGGTTGACCGGCTCCTCGACCTTTGCGAGGTCAATCTCGCCTGCCCCGCCAGTACAGCCGTTCATCTGCAGGAAACGGCAGGCGTTCCAGATCTTGGTGGCGAAGTTGCGGTAGCTCTCCAGCCGTGTCGTCGACATCTTGATGTCGCGGCCCTGCGCGGCCATGGCTGTCAGCGTGAAGCGCAGCGGATCGGCGCCATACTGGTCGATCAGGTCCAGCGGGTCCATCACATTGCCCTTGGATTTCGACATCTTCTGGCCCTTCTCGTCGCGGACAAGGGCGTGGATGTAGACATCCCGGAACGGCACTTCGCCGTCCATGGCGTACATGCTCATCATCATCATACGGGCGACCCAGAAAAAGATGATGTCGAACCCGGTGACCAGAACCGCGCCCGGATAATAGCGCGCTAGGTCGCGTGTCACCTCGTCCGTCCCGTCCGGCCAGCCGAGGGTCGAGAACGGCCACAACCCGCTCGAGAACCAGGTGTCGAGCACATCCTCGTCACGGCGCAGCTCGACGGCCTCGCCGTAATGCGCCTGTGCCGCGGCGAGCGCCGCCGCTTCATCCTCTTCGACGAAGATATGGTCGTCTGGCCCGTACCAGGCGGGAATCCGATGCCCCCACCACAGCTGGCGCGAGATGCACCATGGCTGGATGTTGCGCATCCATTCGAAATAGGTCTTCGACCAGCGCTCCGGCACGAAGCGTGTGCGCCCGTCCTCGACAGCGGCGATCGCCGGCTTCGCCAGTTCGGCGGCGTTCACATACCACTGGTCCATCAGCCAGGGCTCGATGACGACGCCCGAACGGTCACCGTGCGGGACGCTGTTCAGCACCTTCTCCTCGCGCTCGACCAGCCCTTCTTCGGCAAGGTCGGCAAGGATCTGCTTGCGCGCCTCGTACCGGTCCATGCCCTGATATTTTTCCGGAATTTCCGGAATGGCTTCCATCTTTGCCTGCGCCGTCATCAGGTTGATCAGCGGCAGATCGTGGCGGCGGCCGACCTCAAAGTCGTTGAAGTCATGCGCCGGGGTGATCTTCACCGCGCCCGACCCTTTTTCCGGATCAGGATATTCGTCGGCGATGATCGGGATCGGCCGGTTCGACAGCGGCAGGATGCACATACGGCCGACCATATGCCTGTAGCGCTCGTCGTCCGGATGAACGGCCACGGCGCCGTCGCCAAGCATGGTTTCGGGGCGGGTCGTCGCGATGGAGATATATTCGTCCTCTGATCCCTCAAGCCTGTATTTGAGGTGCCACATCGAGCTTTCCTGCTCGCGCTGCTCGACCTCGAGGTCGGAGATGGCGGTCAGCAGTTTCGGGTCCCAGTTGACCAGCCGCTTGTCGCGATAGATCAGCCCGTCGCGGTGCATCTGGACAAAAATCTTGATGACGGCGCGCGACAGCCCGTCATCGAGGGTAAACCGGTTGCGTTCCCAGTCCGGCGAGGCGCCGAGCCGGCGCATCTGGCGCTGGATTGTGCCGCCCGACTCCGCCTTCCATTCCCACATCCGCTCGAGGAACTTTTCACGGCCCATGTCGCGCCGGTCGATGCCCTGTTCGGCCAGCTGGCGTTCGACCACCATCTGCGTCGCGATGCCGGCATGGTCCTGACCCGGCTGCCACAGCGTGTCGCGGCCGCGCATGCGGTTGAACCGGATCAGCAGGTCCTGAAGCGTGAATGTAAGGGCATGGCCCATATGCAGGCTGCCGGTCACATTCGGCGGCGGCATCATGATCACATAAGGTTCGGCTTCCGAAGACGGGTCACAGGCGAAATTGCCGCCGCCTTCCCAGCGTTCGTACCAGTCTGCTTCGATGATCTTCGGATCGTAGGTCTTGGCGAGTTCTGTATCTGACATGATCGGTTCTGACAAAATAAGATCGCCGCGTCTTGTCTGGGCGGGGGGCTCGTTCCCGCACCGGTCAGCGGCGATGGATCAATCCTGTGTGTTCAAGCGGTCTCGGTTGGCGTTTCTACGCATTTCGGAGGCGTTCTGCAATGCGGCTTAGTCACCCGCGCTCATCTGCTGTGCCATCCACTGGTCTATATGTTCGCGGACCATGCGCCTGACCTCCTCTTCACTGACCGCCAGCTTGCCGTCAGGGCCTATTTTGCCCTGCTCCTCGAGCGTTGCCATCACAAGCGCCCTGATGCTGGCCTCGGCGTTCTCGCCAGCCGCGGCGGAAGAAGATTTCCTGCCCGCCGTTCCGAAGTCGGGTTCGGCGCGAGGCCTGTGTATTCTGGCAACCGGCGGTACATCCTCAATGCCTTTGGCGACCTTGTCGGCCTCTTCGGCTAGACGGCTGATCGTATCGGTCGGATCGATAATCGCCCTCGCCGGACTGCGCCAGACAACCTCGTCGAGGTCGAGGATGCCGTCATCAAGGGCGCCGAACGCCTTCTGCCGTTCCTCGACAGCCTCGCGGATCGCTGCCATGGCATCCGTTTCGCCGTCGTTTTCCTGTTTCTGGCTCACCCTCGGCGGGTCCTTTCACAACAACGCCGCACGGACGGCACCGGCCTGCTCAGGGCTGGTTCGTGCGGATGTCCCACACGATGCCGCTATTTTCGGCAGCAATTGGTCCGGCATCATCCAACTGGACCAGCACAGCCGTTTCGGTGACCTCGATTGTCTCTGGCTCTTCCACCGGAACCACCAGGCTCGTCTCTTCCGTCTCGGGCTGCGAATCGACCTCCGCATCAGCAGCCCCGGCATCCGAAGCCCCGCCGTCACCTTCCGGCCATTCGACGTTCAGCGGCACCCAGCTCGTGAAGCGTGGCTCGATCGGCTGCATGTCCTGAAGCGGGCCCAGAACACCGTCAAGGTTGAAGGAACTGGCAGACAGCATGCCGCTTGCGGCCCGCAGGCGGAAGGCCGCCATCAGGATCGCGTGATCTGCGCTTACCCCGCGCAGTTCGGCATCGCTGACATCCTGTTCGGCGTCCAGAACGTCCAGTGTTGTCTTCTGGCCAAACTGGAATTCATTGGTAATGCCTGTGGCAACAAGGCGCGATGCGGCAAGCTCGGCATTGACAGCGGCGCTGTGCGAGCGTGCCGTCTCGAGATTGCGAAAGGCGTTTCGAACAGCAAGGCTGGCTGACCGCAAGGCGTTGTCACGGTCGAATTTGGCGGCCTCGAGGCTTGCCGAAAGGCTGCGCGACTTGGCACGGATCGATCCGGTCGGCATCAGCGGCGAGGACAGCTTGATCTGGGCCGATAACTCGGTTTTGTCGGACCGGGTCCCCTCCGCCATCGACTCCGTCGCGTTCAGCGAGAATGCGACCGTCGGCTTGACGCTCGCCATCAGGGCATTGAACTGCTGCGTCGACACATCGACCGTCAGGCGCGCAATGGCGACATCAGGGCTGTATTGGCGCGCCATGTCGTCAGCTTCAATCAGCGTTACCGGCAACATGCCGGCATCAATGTCCGGGTCCAGATTGCCGGCCTCGAGGCCGGTCGCTGTCAGGAATGAATCCTCGGCATTGCGAAGACCGGTAAGAGCATCAATCAAGGTGGTGCGCGCCCGTGACAGCCGGGCTTCGGCCTGGGCCAGCTGGGTCTGGGTCGCCGCCCCGGCTTCGAGCCGCACCCGCGCCGCATTCACGTGCTCCTCAAGCCTTGCGACATTGGCCTCGTTCAGCGCGACCTCGCGGTTGGCCTTCAGCACCGACAGATAAGTCTCGATCGTTCCCAGAAGAACCTGCTGCTCGGCGGCTCTGTAACGCGCTTCGGCGATATCGAGCCGGATCGCGCCAAGTCGTGCATTCTCGTCCGTCTGGCCGCCGTCATACAGGTTGCGGCTCAGGCTGACCGTGGCGTTGACGCTCTGCGAATCAAGAAACCCGCTCTTTGTCGCGCCCTTCGCATCCGTCTTGTACTGGTTGCCGGTCAGCGTTCCGGTGGCACGCCATTCCGATGTCGAAACCGCCGTGCCGATATCCTCACGGCTGGCGAGCCATGATTTGCGCGCGGATTGAAGGGTCAGGCTGTTGGACAGCGCCGCCCGCAAAGTCTCTTCAAGCGTCACAGCGCCGGCAGGCACAGATGTCGCCAGAAAGGTTGCAATAACCGTTACGCAGATTGTAAGGGGTGTAAGTGAAGGGCGCATAAAATCTCTGCTTTCAGGGCGTTTGACCTTCGACGCTCCCCTCGCCTCCAGTCCGTTAGAATACAAATTCGCGTTTACAACGGAATTCGTCAAGCACTGGCACCTGTGCGTCGAACAACGGCTTGCGGACAAAATCATCGCCAGCCATGGTCCAGACGCTGGCGACCCCTACCGCGGCGTCCGCCGGACGCCACACGGCGACAAGCCTGCCGCCATTGCCAAGTTGCTTCAGAATGCGCTCGGGCACGGTTTCGACCGCGCCTTCGACAAGGATGGCGTCATAGGGCCCTTCCTTGGCAAACCCATCGGTCAGCCGCCCCTTGATCGCGACAGCGTTGTCGGTGCCGATCGAGACGAGCGTTTCCTGCGCCTTCTCGACCATCTGCGTGCGTGTCTCGACAGCGATGACGGAACCGGCGAGCTTTCCAAGGATCGCTGTGCCGTAGCCTGTGGCGGCTCCGATCACCAGAACATTGTCACCTTTCGAGACCTGCATGGCCTGGATCATCCGCGCCATGACCATCGGCTCCATCATGCAGCGTCCGCCCGGCAACGGCAGATCTTCATCGACATAGGCGATGGCGCGCTGGTTGCGGCCCACAAAGGCCTCGCGCGGGACTGTGGCAAAAGCATCAATGATGGCTTCATCGGTGACCTTGGTCGGCCTGATCTGGCAATCGACCATCGTCTGGCGGGCATGGCTGAAATGTGTATTTTCCATTTTCTCTATCCGGCACCTGAAAACAGAACTGCCCTTGCAAGGGCTTTGATTTGTGGAG
>CEVG01002042.1_pt1 | contig 12452 bp, 6 predicted proteins | sample 356511 | NCBI WGS metagenome assembly CEVG01 (sample SAMEA2623426, study PRJEB7988) | marine metagenome | biome: marine biome (ENVO:00000447); feature: surface water layer (ENVO:00002042); material: "saline water (ENVO:00002010), including plankton (ENVO:xxxxxxxx)" | depth 5 m | reverse complement strand
GTTCTGGTGATGCTGCTGGTGGACTTTACGGTGGTGGTAAGTCAGGATACTCAATCAATGATCAAGAAACAGGTGCTTTGACTGGAGCTGGTGCAGTAGCCGCTTCTAACTACACATCTGCTTCTGCTACTTGGAAAGATGTTGAATTCGAATCTGATTTGAGTTCTTCTATTGCCAATGGCGCAACTTCTGATAATGAATTACTTAAAGTAACTGTAGACGCTGTTAACTCTTTTACAAGAGTTGATAAAGAAGGAATCAAAGCATTCTCTATCTCTGGTAGTGGATTCGATGAGTTCTTCCCTCACTACACTTCAATCAATGCTGCTGGTACACAAATCAGTTTCATTGTTCGTAGTAATGGTAGTGCTTATGGTGCTTTGAAAGTAAAGTATCATCAGCAGCCAACTGATCAACAAAGAGGTGAATTCGAAGCTGCTGCTGGTTCAGGACCACCTGAAACAGATGCTGGAATTCCAGAAGTTGATATTCAGTTACGCTCCATCAGTATAGTTGCGAAAACCCGTAAGTTGAAAGCTGTATGGACACCTGAACTTGCTCAGGATCTAAACGCTTACCATAGTGTTGATGCTGAAGCTGAATTGACAGCAATGCTAAGTGAGTACATAGCGATGGAAATCGATTTGGAAATCTTGGACATGTTAGCAATTAATGCTTCTGCTAAGACTGAATATTGGTCAGCAAAAGTTGGATTTGAGTATGATGGTTCAGGAGTTGGTGAGCCTGCATGGACTGAAATTAGTGGTTCATCTAATGCTTACACAAAACCATCTTGGTTCCAAACTCTTGGAATTAAGATACAATCAGTATCTAACGCAATTCATCAGAAGACACTTCGTGGTGGTGCTAATTTTGTTGTTGTTTCACCTGAAACTGCTACAATCTTAGAATCTGTAAGTGGATATGTTGCTAATACTGGTGATGCTTCTGCTAAATCCTATGCTATGGGTGTTGAAGCTGTTGGTTCTATCAATAACAGATATACTGTTTATAAGAACCCTTACATGACTTCTAACGATGTATTAGTTGGATTCAGAGGTAGCAACTTCTTAGAAACTGGTGCTGTGTACGCTCCATATGTACCGATGATTATGACTCCATTAGTATACGATCCTACAAACTTTACTCCACGTAGAGGTGTAATGACTCGTTATGCTAAGAAGATGGTCAGACCAGAGTTCTATGGTAAGGTGATTATATCACACATCAACCAAGTGTAATTGTAGTAACAATTGTACCATATAAAAAAGGGGAGTTTTACTCCCCTTTTTTTGTTTCTATATATTTATTATTGAATTGATACACCTTTAGGAGAATAAAATGGCTGCTGGTAAATATAGTTTTACTATCGAACAAGGTAGTACCTTAGATTTCGAAATACAATATAAAGATTCAAATAATAATCCTGTTGATTTAGCAGGATATCAAGCAAGAATGCAAATAAGAGAAAACATAAGTTCTACTTCCGTTATATCAACATTGTCTTCTAGTTTAGAAGTTGATGGTACAGGCCTCAACCTTAGTGGTTCAGGTGGACTAAGTGCTAGTAAACCAGTCGCATCAGGAAGTATAGGTATTTTTATGAGTCACGCAACTTCATCTAATCTAAGTTTTGATAACGCAATTTATGATTTAGAAATAGTTTCTGGCAGTGGAAACACAGCAGTAGTAACAAGAATTTTAGAAGGGAGTGTAAAGCTTTCAAAAGAAGTCACTAAAGGCTCGGTATACTAATAGGAGAATGATGTGTCTGTAGATGTAACACCAAATTCACCAAATAATGTAACAGTTAGTACGGATGATAAAAATATCACTATCATCAAATCCAGCGGAAATGTGGACAGAACTATATCGGAAACATCTGTTGTAAATGTTATAACTACAGGACCACAAGGACAAAAGGGTTCGTTTTCAACAAACATAGCTGAAAAAACAAGTATAACTGGTTCTTTAGTGGTATCATCTTCAAATGTAGATTTTACTGATGCTACTGGAATTAGTGGTTCATTTTTTACTGGTTCCTTTATCGGAACCTTTAGGGGTGCTCTAAGTAGTTCCAATCAAATAGCAACAGATATAACTGGTTCTTTTACAGCAGCTAGTTCTAGTTTTTCAACAAGGGTTACAAATCTAAAAACAGACAGTGGTTCATTTTCAACAAGAATAAGTACTGCTGAATCTGAATTAGGAAATACTTTAGTAAGTGGTTCAGCACAAATCGCTTCTGATATAAGTGGTTCACTTGGTGCAAATGCCACATTGATAAGAACACTAACAGCAGCTGTCATCACAGGCTCCTCTACATCACTAAGTTCCTCTTTGGAAAATAGGATTCAACCAGTAGAAAAAGGTGGTGGAATTGGTGCTGGTTTGACTGTACAGTATAGTCTTAGTGCTTCTAATCAAGACATAGGTACAAGTGATGAAACGATAGTATTTGGTGCTACACCTGAATTTTCTTCATCAGCAAATTATGCTAATGTACACGATGTGAATGGTAGTAGTAGTGATTTTTATATTGCTTTCAAAGAAAATTCATTTGTGACAATCAATATGAATTCATCTATAGAAGCAAATGGTGCTGATTTTAGAATACAATTGAAAGCAGAAAAATCAACTGATAAAGGTAGTAGTTATATTTTAGTTCCTGGTAGTCTACATAACCTATCCTTTTCTTCAGATTTACCTGACTTTTACTCTTATGGTTATAGTTGTGCTAGTTACTTTCCAAGTGAAAGTAGGTTGAGAATAAGAGGTAAAAAAACAGGACAAGCTGCTTCTATGATTAGCGGAAGTAACGGAACTACTAATTTACTTATCACAAGAGTTTAGTGAATTTATTAGTTTTTTATATTTATTATTGACATAAAACATTTTTAGGAGAATTTTATGGAAGCAATTTGGCCAGGTAGTAGTTCGTTTTCACCAGGGGATACACCCTATGGATTTTATGATAACGAAGCACAATTCAATGGTTCAGGTGTACATTCCGTTGATAGATTTGCTGATTGGGCTGCTAAGAGATTAGGATACCCTATCGTAGCAATCGAACTACAAGACAAACAATTTTACGCTTGTTATGAAGAGGCTGTTACTGAATATTCAGCACAAGTAAATCAATTCAATATAAAAGATAATTTACTTTCAATGCAGGGACAATCTACAGGATCAAGCGTCACTCATAAAAAGACAACACCTACATTTGGTAGAACAATACAATTATCTGAACAATATGGTTCAGAGGCTGGTGTTGGTGGAACAATATCATATAAAACAGGTTCTATAAATATTGTTAGTGGTTCACAGCAATACGATTTAAATAAACTATGGGCAAATGTTAGTGAGAGTAGTAAAGCGATAGAGATTAGAAAAGTACATTATGAAGCTTCTCCTGCTGTTACTAGATATTACGATCCTTATGCTGGTACAGGTGATGGTTCCTACAATATGTTAGACTCATTTGGATGGGGTAATAACTCACCAGCAATAAGTTTTATGATGATGCCAATATATGCTGATTTGTTGAAAGTACAAGCAATCGAATTCAATGACCAAATAAGAAAATCTGCTTATTCATTTGAATTGACAAATAATAATTTGAGAATATTTCCAAAACCAACAGAAAATTATAAACTACATTTCAAATACATTCTAAAGGAAGATAGAGATAATACCTTACAAGGAACTACAGATGGTGTAGTCTCCGACTTTTCTAATGCTCCATATGATAATATGAAATATCAGTTTATTAATGATGTCGGTAAACAATGGATAAGGAAATATGCTTTAGCATTATGTAAAGAATTATTGGGTAGTATTAGAAGTAAATACGCTTCTTTACCAATACCAAATGCTGAAACTACATTGGATGGTGATACTTTACGAAGTGAGGCTACAGCAGAAAAAGAAACTTTAGTAACACAACTTAGAGAGATGTTAGAACAGACAAGTAGAAAGGCTTTATTAGAAGCTGATAAAGACGAAGCACAACATCTACAAGAAAAATTACAAAAAGTACCATACCCAATATACATAGGATAAGATAATGGCTGGTAGATTTTTACCTCAGAAAGACATCAATCTTATTACAAGAGTTACTAAGGAGTTAGTAGGTGATAAGAAAAATAATAAAGATGGACTAGTAAATCAGTTAGTAACCATTTACAAACCATCCTTACAAGAATCAGCAATAAATATGTATGGAGAATCTGCTGGTGGAAACAAAGTATATAAGAATGGTGTACAGATAAATTGTCTAATTACTGCTGAAGATTTTGATTTCAATCAAGATGATTTTGGTGTAGATAATAGACAATCAGTAGTGTTTGCTTTCTTACGACAATCATTTATTGATGCTGAAATGGTTTTAGAAATGGGAGATTTGATTGATTGGAACTATGCTTATTTTGAAGTTGGTTCTATAAATGAAAATCAGTTGATTGGTGGTATGTTTGACCAAAACTATTCGGTTGTGGCAAATACATTTTTAGTGAGAAAAAGTTCTGTACAGATAGAGAGAGTTAGGAGTATCTAATGGCTCGTGAAAAACCAATACCACGTTCTGCTAGAAGAGATAGAAATCGTGGTTTCGACAGGTCTAGAAGAGATGATAATGTAAAAAACTTTTCAGTAGGATTGATGGATATCGATGCTACTATTATGTATTACTTTAATAATGTCATCAAACCAAAAGTTGTTGAAAATGATGAACTTGTAAAAGTACCAATTATGTATGCAAATCCTGAAAGATGGAGTATGATACAAAAAAGGGGATTTTTATTTGACAATAAAAAACAACTTATAATACCTCTTATAGCATTCAAAAGAACATCTATAGAAAAAGATGATGCGATGTCTGTCGATAAGTTAGACCCATTGAATCCTAAACTACAATACACATTTCAAAAACAATATACCGACAAAAATAGATACGATAAGTTTTCTGTACAACAAGGGTTGAATCCAACCAAAGAATTGTATTCTGTTGCTGTGCCTGATTATGTAAAGTTACAATATGAGTTTGTTATATGGTGTTCATATACAGAACAGATGAATGCTATAGTAGAAAAACTAATTTACAGTGAGGGTTCATATTGGGGAGAAGAAGGTAAGTTCAAATTCAGAACTCAGATAGATAACTATACTGATGCTAGTGAGGTAAATGTAAATCAAGAAAGAATTATAAAAACAACATTCAATGTGACGATGAATGGATACTTGTTACCAGAAGAGTTTTCAAGTGTTGTAACCACTCAGAAAAAGCTAACACCAAAGCGTATTCTTATTGGTGATGATGTGTCGTTGGACTTAGGTGCTATTACAAAGAAAGGACAAGACATAAACATAAGTGTTCAACAGAAAGCAAAAGGTGGCGGATTAGAAAATCCATTTACAATTGCACAAGGAACTGGTGTAAGTATTGCGGGTGCTGGTACTTTCGATGGAACTACTACATCTAATTTTGTTTTCTCTATAGGACAAGATGTTGGGACATCAAGTACAGTACAGTTCCAAAATGTAACTGCTTCAAATACATTACATATAGGTCCTACATCATTTGAGATATCACAAAGGGATGATGGTAAAGCACAGGTAAATACTGATTGGGTGGTACAAGGAGATATAATTGCTGAAAGGTATATCGTAAGTTCTTCGGTAACTGTAGTTACTTCTAGTTTTGTATCAGGCTCAACTATATCTGGCGACTCTTTAGATGATAATCATCAATTTACTGGTTCTGTAAATATTACTGGTTCTCTTATATTGAATGGAAATAATTTAGATGCTGCTTCATCTACTGATACTTATCTTAGAAAATCTTTCGTAAAGAAGTCTAATTCTATAACAGCAAAGACTGCTAGTTTCAATGCTGTTACTGCTTCAGCACCAACTGGATTGAGTGCTACAAACGAACAAGACTTTGTTTTCTTTATAAATGGACAGTATATGGAACACGATGCTCTTGAGGTACAACAAAATAGTACCACATTTTTACTAAAAGTAGATACCGATAGTATCGGTTATGATTTAGAAAGTGATGATGAAATTATCGCTCAAGGCAAATTTAATTCGTAGATTCCACATTGGTTTTACCATTTTTTGATATTTATATGTATGAGAAAGCGTCATTGGAAAAACAGAAAGAACAGGCCTTGTCCTGACTGTGGAAAGACATTGACTTACACAAGAAAAGATTCTTTTGATAGAGCAGTTGGTAATAACTCTGTCTGTAAGTCTTGTGCTCAAATGGACAGGAAAGTGACTATGGAGACGCTAAGTAAAATGAAACAACCTAAAACTATTGAACATAAAAGAAAGATTTCTCATTCAGTTCGAAAGTGGTGGGTTGATAGAAGACAAGAAGATTTAAGACATGGCATTACTAAAGTCTAAACATTTAGATCCTAACCTTACAGGTTCCTTTACTATAAGTGGAAGCTTACAAGTAGATGGATTTCTTAGCGGTTCCGCATTATCAACTGGTTCATTTGGACAGATAAAAGTTGGTGGTGGAACCTTTACATCCGCTTCATTGTCTGGTGCTGGTACTGGTGTAGGGTTTCCATTCTCAGGTTCAGCAGTCATAACAGGTAGTCTTACTGTATCCCAATCAAATGTAGACTTTTCAAACAGCACAGGTGTTACTGGTTCTAGTTTTACTGGTTCTTTTGTTGGAGATGGTAGTGGACTAACTAATTTAGAAAGTGGAACTCAAGGAACGATTGGAACCCAAGGTACAATAGGAGTTCAAGGTACAGTTGGACAGACGGGTGCACAAGGTGCATCTGGTAATGTTGGTTCACAAGGTATCCAAGGCATTCAAGGTATTCAAGGTATACAAGGAATAAGTGGAACCCAAGGAACTCAAGGTGCTACTGGTGCGGGTATACAAGGAACCGATGGTACTACAGGTGCTCAAGGTATTCAAGGAATTCAAGGTCTTACTGGAGCTGGTACTCAAGGTGCTACTGGAACACAAGGTATCCAAGGCATTCAAGGACTTCAAGGTATACAAGGTATAAAAGGTGTACAAGGAACTATTGGAACGCAAGGTACGAATGGTGTTCAAGGTACACAAGGAATACAAGGGATTCAAGGCATACAAGGAATATCAGGAGTACAAGGAACAATCGGTGTTCAAGGTGCTACAGGAGCTGGTACTCAAGGAACCACTGGAACCCAAGGAACTATTGGAACCCAAGGTACAAATGGTGTTCAAGGTATACAAGGAATTCAAGGCATACAAGGTATCCAAGGGATAAGTGGAACCCAAGGAACTCAAGGTGCTACTGGTGCTGGTACACAAGGAACGACTGGAACACAAGGTATCCAAGGTATTCAAGGTATTACTGGTTCCCAAGGAATCCAAGGGATACAAGGTATAAAAGGTGTACAAGGCACACAAGGTGCTACTGGTACTCAAGGTATTCAAGGAATCCAAGGTATACAAGGTGTAAAAGGAATCCAAGGTACAACTGGTACTCAAGGTATCCAAGGTGTACAAGGTGCTCAAGGTGTTCAAGGCATACAAGGAATCCAAGGTGTTCAAGGAATTACTGGAACCCAAGGAACTCAAGGTGCTACTGGTGCTGGTACACAAGGTACAACTGGTGCTACTGGTACACAAGGTGTACAAGGTATTGAGGGTAACTTTGGTGGGGCAACATTTGAATATGACTTTGACACCACCACCACAGATGCTGATCCTGGTACTGGTAAACTGAGGTTAGATAATTCTACACAGAATGCAGCTACAAGTATTTTTATTGATGATACCGATGTTGATAGTAATGACATACAAAATTATTTACGAACTATAGATGATTCAACTTCTACTATAAAAGGTCATGTAAAGATTTCAAATAAGACTGATAGCAGTCAGTTCTTATTATTTACCATAGCAAGCCTATCGGAAAACACTGGTTACTTTGATATTACAGTAAATGCTGTTGATTCTTCAGCCACATCACCATTTTCAAATACAGAGGACATAATAGTTACATTTGCGAGAACTGGTGATAAGGGTGAGACTGGTGCTCAAGGTGTTCAAGGTATACAAGGCATTCAAGGAATTACTGGTACACAAGGTACGATTGGTACTCAAGGTACTACGGGTGCTCAAGGTATCCAAGGTATACAAGGTATTCAAGGTATTCAAGGACTGAGTGGTACTCAAGGTACGACTGGTGCTCAAGGTATTCAAGGTTTACAAGGAATAAAGGGAACCCAAGGTACGACTGGTACTCAAGGTGCTACTGGTGCTCAAGGAATCCAAGGCATACAAGGTATTCAAGGGATACAAGGAATATCAGGCGTTCAAGGTACAAAAGGAATTCAAGGTACAACTGGTGCTACTGGTTCACAAGGAATACAAGGAATCCAAGGTGTTCAAGGAATAAGTGGTACTCAAGGTACGCAAGGTGCTACAGGAGCTGGAACACAAGGTACTACTGGAACAGGTGGTAGTCAAGGTGCTACTGGTGCTCAAGGTGCTCAAGGAATCCAAGGAATACAAGGAATCCAAGGTGTTCAAGGAATAAAAGGTATACAAGGTACGAAGGGACTTCAAGGAACTACTGGTGCTCAAGGTATACAAGGAATTCAAGGTGTCCAAGGAATTACTGGAACCCAAGGTATACAGGGTATTCAGGGTGCTGATGGTTTAGGTACACAGGGAACTACTGGTGCTACTGGTAGTCAAGGTATACAAGGTATACAAGGTGTAACAGGTGCTGGAACCCAAGGTACTACTGGAGCTAGTGGTTCCGATGGTAGTGATGGTGCTCAAGGTGCTACGGGTACTCAAGGTGTACAAGGTATCCAAGGAATCCAAGGGATACAAGGTATAAAAGGTGTACAAGGCACACAAGGTGCTACTGGTACTCAAGGTATTCAAGGTATTACTGGTTCCCAAGGTGTTCAAGGAATTCAAGGAATAAGAGGTGTACAAGGTACACAAGGTGCTACTGGTGATGCTGGTGGTACTGGTAGTCAAGGAGTTCAAGGTATACAAGGTATACAAGGTATAAAGGGAATACAAGGTACAAATGGTGCTCAAGGTATACAAGGAATTCAAGGTATTCAAGGAATAAAAGGTGTCCAAGGTACAACTGGTTCTACTGGTTCACAAGGTATCCAAGGTATTACTGGTTCCCAAGGTGTACAAGGAATACAAGGTATAAAGGGTGTACAAGGTACGATTGGTACTCAAGGTACTACTGGAGATACTGGTGCTCAAGGTGTACAGGGTATACAAGGTGTTCAAGGAATAAAAGGTACACAGGGTACTACTGGTGCTCAAGGTATACAAGGAATTCAAGGGATACAAGGTATAAAGGGTATTCAAGGTACGGATGGAAGTACTGGTGCTCAAGGAATTCAAGGTATACAAGGTATAAAGGGTGTCCAAGGGACTACTGGTGCTCAAGGAATACAAGGGATTCAAGGTATTACTGGTTCACAAGGGGTTCAAGGTATTCAAGGTATACAAGGTATTGAAGGTAGTTTTGGTGGAGCAACTTTCTACTATACTTTTGAAGCGAATACTAACGATGCTAATCCAGGTGCTGGTGACTTACGATTAGATAATGCCACACAAAACCTTTCAACAGGCATTTATATATGTGATACCGATGAGGATGGTAATGATATATCATCCTACCTACAAACCATTGACGACTCTACGAGTACTATAAAAGGTCATGTAAAGATTTCGAATAAAACCGATACCAGCCAATTTATATTATTCACCATTGGAAGTTTAACAGATAATACTGGTTATTTTGATATTACAGTAAATGTCGTAGACTCATCAGCCGCTTCTCCATTTAGTGGTGGAGAGGATATTATAATCACATTCGCTAGGACTGGTGATAAGGGTGAGGCTGGTTCTCAAGGTGCTACTGGAACACAAGGTGCTACAGGCGCTCAAGGCGTACAAGGTATCCAAGGAATTCAAGGTGTCCAAGGTGTAAAGGGAACACAAGGTACCACAGGTGCTCAAGGTATCCAAGGCATACAAGGTGTTCAAGGAATACAAGGAATTACTGGAATACAAGGTACGAAAGGAGTTCAAGGTACAACTGGTTCTCAAGGGGTTCAAGGTATCCAAGGTATCCAAGGTAACACTGGAACGCAAGGTGCTACTGGAACACAAGGTGCTACAGGCGCTCAAGGTATACAAGGTATAAAGGGTATTCAAGGTACGAAAGGAGTTCAAGGTACAACTGGTTCTACTGGTTCTACTGGCTCACAAGGTATTCAGGGTATACAAGGGATAAAGGGTACTCAAGGTACTACAGGTTCTACTGGTTCGCAAGGTATCCAAGGTATTACTGGAACGCAGGGTGCTACTGGAACTCAAGGAGTTCAAGGTATAAAAGGAACTCAAGGAACCACAGGTTCCACTGGTTCTACTGGTTCGCAGGGTGTACAAGGTATACAAGGCATTCAAGGAGTTCAAGGTATAAAGGGTGTACAAGGTACGATTGGTACACAAGGAACGACAGGCGCTCAAGGTATACAAGGAATTCAAGGGTTACAAGGAATAAAGGGTACTCAAGGAACGACTGGTGCTACTGGTTCCGATGGTAGTGATGGTGCTCAAGGTGCTACTGGTGCTCAAGGAATACAAGGGATACAAGGCGTACAAGGTGTAAAAGGAACTCAAGGAACTACTGGTTCCACTGGTTCTCAAGGTATACAAGGTATAACTGGTTCTCAAGGGGTTCAAGGTATACAAGGAATAAAAGGTGTTCAAGGAACAACTGGTGCTACTGGTTCTCAAGGGGTTCAAGGTATACAAGGATTACAAGGTATTACGGGTACGCAGGGTATCCAAGGAATACAAGGAATACAAGGAATAAAAGGTACTCAAGGTACTACTGGTTCTGATGGCTCTGATGGTTCACAAGGTGTCCAAGGTATTCAGGGTGCTACTGGTGGTACTGGTTCTACTGGTTCACAAGGTGTACAAGGTATACAAGGAATAAAGGGTACACAAGGGACTACGGGAAGTACTGGTGCTCAAGGAATACAAGGAATTCAAGGTTTACAAGGGGTTACTGGACTCATACCTCTTGCTACAGATGGTGCTAATAGAATAATAACATCAGACGGAGATAATACAGGAACTGCAGAGGCTAACCTAACCTTTGATGGTTCACTTCTTACTGTGGTCGGAGATATAACTGCTAGTGGTAAGATAACAGCACAAGAATTTCATACCGAATTTGTAAGTTCTTCAATAGTGTTTGCTAGTGGTTCTACACAATTTGGTGACTCAACTGATGATACACATCAGTTTACTGGTTCTTTCGAAATTACTGGTAGTATGGGTATAAATTTACCATCACCATCTGCTGGATTAGTAGTAAAAGGTCCTTCATATGGTGTAAGTAATGCTCCAATTCAAGGAAGAAACAGCACATACGGAGATATGTATCTTGGTTATGGCTCACCACCAAACTATGGAAGTGGTAAGTTAGGTTTACATTCGACTTATGATATGGCAATTGGTACTACTCAAACTACTGTAGCAATAGGAAATAGTAGTGGTGCTCAAATAACTGCTCAAAATAACTCAGTAACTTTTGCTTCACCAGTTACTGGTAGTTCTTTTAGTGGTTCAGTATCCTCAACTGGTTCGTTTGGTAAAATAATTCCAGCAGATGACATAGAAGCTCCTGCAGCATCTAATGTGAACTTATTAGTTGATGATGGTAAAGGACTTGCTATAAGACCAAAAAGTGGTGTTACAACAATATTTGACTTACAACGAGCTAGTGATGGATACGCTTATTTCAGAATACATTCGTACATGAATCAGTTCAATATTACTAATGGCACAGGACCAACAATTAGTGCGAATTCATTAGGGTTAAATTTAGTATCTAGCACTCGACAAGTAGCAATTGGTGTAGGGACACATGCAACATTAACTGTAACAGATACGATGGTTAGTGGTTCATCAATCTCAACAGGTTCGTTTGCTAGAGTACACACAGATGAAATCTATGGTACAGGTGGTTCTGGTAATATTGAAATAAAAACATCTGCGAATACAAATACATTAAAATTTGATCCTGCTAATGCTGGATTCTTTTCATCTGCAAATCTTTACTTAAGTTCAAATAATGGCAATAATTCTTTAGTTTTAAGTGCTGGTACAAGTAACAGACCAAAGTTATCTGCTAATAGTGGTGGTGGTATAGAATTTGATGGTTTCATAAGTGGTTCATCAACATCAACAGGTTCGTTTGGTAGGGTACATGTTGCTGATAAATTAGGAATCCAAACCACAACTCCAAGAGGTCCTATAGATGCATTGGGTTCAAATGGTACTATGGGTTTTTATCTTTCTTCAACTGGCGGTGCAGTTTATTTACCAACAGATATTGCACATTCAGCGGGTGCTAATGGTTTTGATATAA
>CEVG01006484.1_pt1 | contig 12473 bp, 17 predicted proteins | sample 356511 | NCBI WGS metagenome assembly CEVG01 (sample SAMEA2623426, study PRJEB7988) | marine metagenome | biome: marine biome (ENVO:00000447); feature: surface water layer (ENVO:00002042); material: "saline water (ENVO:00002010), including plankton (ENVO:xxxxxxxx)" | depth 5 m | reverse complement strand
CAGAAGATGAAGTAGCATTTTGTTCTAAGATAGGTAAATGCCAATACATAATTGATCCAACACAACCTAAAGAAGGACAACGCACAGAACATCTTGCAGTAGGTAATCATATACTTCGTGTTACAGGACAAAAGAATGATAAAGGTGAAGAAGGACTATTTGGACACACATCTGCATTAGATTGGCACGCCAACCAAGCAAGTAATTATGAACGTGATCCTTTAATATGGTTATATGGTGTAGAAGGTACTGCTGGTAGTAAAACTAGTTGGCTTAACAACATAGCAAGTTATGAAGCATTAAGTGATGAAATAAAAGAAGAAATAAAAGATGTAAAAATAACTTTAGGTTATAAAAGTGGATCATATAGTCCTAGTAAGTTTTTTGTAGAACATCATGCAACAGATAAACCTTTTAATTTAGTGCATACAAATGATGCTGGACACACAGGCTTATATTTTCCATTTTTACAAATACTTGGCATGGTAGATAAAACAGAAGAACAGTTTAAAGATCTAATGCAAAGATTAATAGAACACGTAACACAACCACAGTTTATATATGATCATCATTGGGAAGATGGTGATATTGTTTTAAGTGAGCAATGGTTAAGCATACATAAACGTTGGGAATTTGATAAGATGGATCAAAGGATACTTCATAGACTAGCATTTAATTATGAAAACATATTATAAACTTGTAGAATATACACCAGACATTGACTTAACAGAGTTTTACAAAGAAGCGGCCGCTAATGGTTATGTAAACAATTCAAATCAAAAGATTATGATTGACGCTTTTAATAACGAAGAAAAAAGTCAGGTGTTTATATTATTTAGAGACGGCAAGCCTATGGGTGCAACCGCAGTACATACGTTTCCAGAGATGGGAGAAAACAGTTATCGCATACTAACAAGAACCTGTGCAGTTGGTGGTATGATGCACAATGCAGGTTCAATGGCAAGACTTAAACGTTGCGAAGATGTTAGTTCACGTTTTTATGTTCCTAAGATGATCGAATGGTGCGGTATGGATACTAATATGTATTGTACCACAAATGATTTAGAAGGCGGTAAACAAAGAACTGTACATAGAGTATGGTTACCTATAATGTCTAAACAAGGATTGTTTACAAAGATTAAAGAAATAGATTATAGAGGTGTAAGACAAACTGTATGGAAACTTAATCCAAAAGAGTTTCTAGCACATTTAGATAAACACCCGTGGGAAGATCATGTTTTATTATAAGCACATTGATATAGATAATAGCATCTCAGAAGAGATGAAAGAATGGGGATTAAAGAACATACAAAAGTCTGACGATCCAGTAGTTAAGTTAGATGTAGATAAGTTTAAAGCAGAATGTCCTTTGTTCTTAGAATGGTGTAAAAGCAATGACTGTGAAGTAGGTTGGTTAGTAGGTATCAAAGTTCATGCACATAACGAACAGCCTGCCACCAAGGCACCACATACTGATTACAGACCAGTTGATCAAAACTATGGATTAAACTTTCCTGTACAAAACTGTGAAGATACACATACAGAAATGTATAAGCATCTAACAGGTAAAGAAATTATTATTGAAGATGAAACCGTAGCAGGTGGGGGTAAAAGTTATAAAGTTTTTAGTCCTGATAGTACGTTTGAAGAAGTTGCTAGGTTCACTTTAAACAAACCTGTATTGTTTGATATTAATCAACCACACAAAGTTATAAACAATACTGATAAGACACGATTAGCCTTAAGCATTCGCTTTATAAAAAATCCTTATAATTTAGTGTAAGTCAACCCAAGAACTATCAGCATAGCCTTGGAACTTGTTTGTAGTTGTATTGTAGATTACCATACCGTTAGCAGTACCTACTAATGCATCTCTTGTTGCAGTAGACATAGCACCTAATTGCATTGTGCTTGAAACTGCCGCAGTACCTGTAACGTCTAAGTTTGAAGTTGGATTAGTTTTGTTTACACCCAGTCTACCACTTGCATCAAAAACCATTGTAACAACAGTTAAGTTTGTGCCTGTTCCTGAGTTGTTAATAAATTCAATTTGACCTTTTGCAGTATCATCTGCTATTGTTTCATCTGGGTCAAGTCTAAAAGCAATCTGTGATGACAGGATTGATGTTCCACCACCAAAGTCTGGATCAAATGCCTGTGATGTAATTTGTCCAACATAATCACCAGCCGCTAATTTTGTTTCATTGCCAGAACCTTCAAAGCCACCTTTGTAACCTCTAAATGCAATTCCACCTGGATCTAGTGAATCTGAACCTGCTAGTGAAAAGAATTTTTGTGCACCAAAGTTTCCACCTGTGCCATGATAAATTCTTAATTCTGTGTTTGTAACTTCATTTGGACTACTAATTTGGAAAACACTATTTTGTGCAGTTAATACACCTGTGCTACTAATAGTAATTTCACCATTGTGAAGTTTTACTGTTCCAGCAACACCGTCAACGATTGTAGTAGAATCATCTGCATAAACAGATCCACTTAAATCACCGTTAAATGTACTTGTAACACTTGCGGCACTTACTGCACCTGTGAATGTTGCCGCACCTGCATTTACAGCCTTTGATGTAGCATTAAAGAAAGAAGTGTTATCTGAAGCAGTTACATTTCCTTTTAATGTACCTGAAACGTTTACTTCCCCTGTTGCTACATTTAATAATACTGTACTGTCATTACCAATGATATTTGCATTTAATGAAGTTGCTTCAATACTATCTGAAACACTTAAGAAGTCAGCATAAACTGTACCAAATTTGTTGCTAGGAGATCCAACATTTCTTGCACCGCTTACATCTGGAATAAGACTAGATTCAATTTTAGCCGCAAAGTTAATAGTATCTGTACTTGCGTCACCTACAGTAATGTTACCACCTAGTGTAAAATTACCGTCAACAGTTAAGTTACCAGTAGCAGTTATATTACCATCTACTTGTACGTTACCTGTTCCTGTAATGTTAAAACCGCTTAAATCTAAGTTGGAACCTAAGTTAGTGCCAGCAGTATCTACTGCATTACCGCCCGCAGTTGTGCCGTCACCTACGTATAGTTTTTTGGTGTCTGTAGTATATACTAGTTCACCGTCTAATGGTGTAACTAGTTGCCTTTGGGCATCTGTTCCTCTTCTTAATCTTAAAGCCATTTATTGCACTCCTAGTCTTTATAATACTATTTATGCCAAAAACACAAAATCACTTTCTCTTCTTCATGAACTGTTTTGTACGTTTTTGTATATCTGTTTTTAATCTATCAGTATCTACTTTAAAATCAACGTTTTTGATGCTGGATTTATAGGTATGAAACATCTCGTTTAGAGACTTTTCTACTTGTTTGTGTGGGTCTGCTTTACCCTGCTCATTGAGCCGTATATCCCACACTTTTCCATTCGCAAACTTTACTGATACACTATCTAAGTATTGTAAAGGTATAGCCTTAATGTCTATATCCTTAAATACTTCAGGCCACTTTGCTACTATGTCTGGCGAAAATGTCTTACGCCTTGGCACTGGAAGAAGCCTTCTTCTTAGATGGACTTAATTTATCCGCTTCTTTTCTAAGACGCTCTGCTTCTTTGAACATTCTATCAGCATCTGCTCTCATGTTTTTAGCAAGATCATCATCTGATAAAGGTTGTTCACTTGATGCCACATCAGCCGCCTGTGCTTCTGCTGACGCAGTTGGTGATTCAATAGTTTGTGCAGAAGCAATCTCTTCTACAGATGAACCTCCTACTGCTAGATCACTAATGCTAACACCTTTTTGCTCTGCAATAGTTTTGTTTAGTTCATCTAAACCAATTGTATCGCTAGTAGTTGGTGTCATTTCAATGTCTTTAGTAGAAACTTTAGTTAACTTACCGTTAACATGGAAGTTTGCTAACATAATAGAACCATCATCTAGTGTAGTTCTTTGCATCGCATCAGCAAGTTCTTCTGCTGATTGACCTGTGTTGCTTTCTAACATTCTCATTAGAATGTCATGTTCGCTATCACCTAAATTTTCCGTTTGTACTACTAAAGCACTTTCCGGATCATCAGGTAGTGTTCTAAAAACAACCGCAACTTTACGTCCGTTTGTTTTGAATCTTCCTACGTGTTTTAGGGCCATATTATACTCCTCCTGGAGTGCCAGTCATTGCCGCCGCAACATCTCCTGGTGCCGCTGGACTTGGTGCCGCCGCCGGTGTTGCTGGTGCATCTTTCTGTGCATTCACTTGTTGATTTGCAACAGTAGTTAGAAATGAATCTAACTTGTTGAAAGTTTTACCTACTGCTTCAAGTTCAGTGGCTTTGAAAGCACCACGTTGACTTGCAACTTCGATAATTGTTTTGATAACACTAAGGTCTTGAACAGTTAGTTCTGCTCCAACCTGTGTTCCTGGTCCTGTTGGTGGCACACTAGGTCCCCCTGCCGGAGCGGCTGGTTGTGCTACTTCAGGTTTTTTATTTTCTTCTGACATTTATGTCTCTCCTATTTTGATCAAAATATACGTATTAGTTATATACGTACTTTAATATTTACTAATAATAATTATCTATACTTCAAATGTGGACAAGCCAACATGAAATAAGATAGTTCTTTTGGATTCTCAAAACCAACTTTTAGTTGGCTTGTATAGTTACTTTGGTTATCTAGTTCTAAACTTTTGCCTATATAGTATCTGCCTTTAAGATTTTGTTTAATCCATTTTCTAAGACTATCTTCAAGATTATATGTCATCTCAATAGCAATAGTATCAAAATGTTTTGGGTATGTATGTACTTCCCTTACACCAAAATATTCTAAGGGATTTGGTTCACCTGTCTTTTGTAATGTCATCATGCCTCTTCGTAGTGAGCAGTTACACCAAATGGTGCAGTTGTATTTTTATCGTAATGTGAATGAATAACAAATACTGTATCACAGTAGTTTTCATCACCCCAACTATCCCATGGCATACCATCAGTGAACATAATGAAACGTTTAGGTACAATACCTTGTTCTTTCATATAATCCCAGTTTGCCATAAAGTCGGTTCCGCCACCACCCATAATCTGGTAGTCTTCTAATTCCATACCGTTGTCTGCACTAAAGTCTTGTTCGTTATAAACTTTAGTATCAAAACACCATACCTTGATATTGTAGTCTTTGTATTCTTGCATAATGCCTTGTATCTCACTTAAGAAATCTTTTGCTTGTGAGTCACCAATAGAACCTGACATATCTAAAGCAATACAAATGTCAATAGTTTCATCATTTTTCATACCAGGCATAATAACTCCAGTATGCCAAGCCTTACGTGAAGGACGTTGGAATGTAAAGTCGTTTTTAATAGTAGATTGAATCTGTGTTCTAAGTAATTCTCTCCAAGTCATTTTAGGCTCAGTAAGTTCCTTAATCATACGTTCTACTTCTTTAGGAACATTACCAGCACCTGCCGCCTGTGCCGCACTAATCATATTCTCTTTAATTTGATCACGGATTTTACTTAATTCTTCTTTGCTATAAGAAGGCTTATTACCTTTCTTACCTTTAGCACCATTTTTAGATTGGTTATCTTTAGAATCTTTATCCCAGTCAATGTGTTCGTCAAGCAATTTACCTAATTGCTTTAATTCTTCTTCATCATACTTTTTATAAATGTCATCATATACTGCCTCAGATGTCCAACCATCATATTTAAAGTCTTGGAAAATTGGAATGTCTCTAGGCTTTTCACCAATACCATCTCTAACAAGAGTATTGTTTACAATATAGTCTGCGGCAATGTTATGTATCTGTGGATCTCTATCTTCTCTACGTGTCATATGATCATATACACAATGAAGAATTTCATGTGCAATAACAAATTCAACTTCTTTGTTAGACATTTTAGCAAAGAAAGGAACACTATAAAATAAATGCTTACCGTCAGTAGCGGCCGTAGGACACCAATCAGTGGCTTCTTTTAAAATAAGCCTTGTTGCCATATTACCAAAGAAAGGATGTCTAAGTAGCAAACCAACTCGTGCTACAATAATTTTATCTAAAGTTTCTTCACGAAGTTCTTTAGTTACTTCAATTTCGGGTACTTCTACTTTTTCTGCCGTTGCTACTGTCATTGTGCCATTACTCCTTGTGCCTTATTATGTTTATATAATACTATATTTAATATCATATGTCAACCAATAAAATTGGGTGGGAAACCAAAATCTCCCACCCAAAATGCTTCTAAGAAGCCTGTGCGGCTTTAATGTACTTGCCGTACTCTTCATGGAACTTATCAAAACATTCAACTTCGTCTGGATCGATAGGTAATTGATATTGTGTAAGGGCAAGTTTAATACCCATAACGACCAATTCAGTATCAAAGTTATCCATCGAAAACGTTAAGAAGTTATTGACTTTCTTATGGAAGTCTTTATCTCCTTTGTCGTTTGCTTCTTTTAGTTCATAACACAAGGATACCGTCAAGGAATACATGGCACTGATTTCTTTGGTATCTAGTGTTTTAACCTTACCCTTCAGAACTTCTGTTGGGTTAGGCAGTTTACTAGCAACCTTACGGTGAGCCATAAACTTAACGGCAAGTCCTTCGCCGACTGCACCACTTACAAGATCTGTAGTGGTATTCTCGTCATCATCGTCTTCGAGTAACTCGGAAACAAATGACCAAGAACGAGGTGTTGCAAATGAACGACTTGGTGACTTAGGATCAAAATCATACAAGTCCTTCTTAGCAAATTGCAAATAACCTGCAACATCAGGGTGAATGTCATTAGTTACTGCCCACTGGAACCAATCATCAAAGTCCACTTTCATTTCTAAGTGTACAAATCTGTTAGCCAACGGAGCAGGCATTCTATATGTTACACCTTTATCTGCTTCTCTGTTACCAGCGGCAACAATCAAAACATTATCAGGTAACGTATATGTACCAACCCTTCTGTTTAGGATTAATTGATAAGCGGCCGCCTGTACTGCCGGCGCCGCCGAATTCATTTCATCTAGGAAAAGAATGATGGTCTTATATTTCTTAGCCATCTTGGCATCTGGCAATTCTGCCGGAGGTGCCCATTTCATTATATTATCATTCGCCGCATAATATGGCATACCTTTAATATCTGTAGGTTCCCATAACGACAAACGAATATCAATCAAATGACATTTTTCCATTTCGTCTTTAATTTGTTGAATAATGTCCGACTTACCAATACCTGGAGGTCCCCAAATAAAAAGTGGACGTTTCTTTTTGAATGCCCTAACGATTGCCTTTTTAGCATTGTTTGGACCAACTTGTCTTACTGCGATGTTTTCCATGTTGTACTCCTTCTATGTTATCTCAGTGCCATACTTAATTTCTAAGTATGTTTATATAATAGCACCGTTATATCAAAAGGTCAACCTTTTTTTTAACTTTTTTCCAAAAAAAATATCTAATAAAATCAAGTGTTTACGTGATCATCTGCCCGTTTTAATGCTTTGGCAAGACCATATTTACGGACATCTCCACTAAAAAGATGCAGTTCCATACTCTTTTTTTCACTGGTAACTGTGATACTTTGGTTAGTGATATAATATGGACAGTCTATAAACTTGTCCAAAAATATTATTACTTGGGTAGTAATTTTGAAATCGGGAGGAAATGGAATTTCATATGTTTGTAGTTCTAATTTTTCCATTAAGAACATCATACCATCATCGGTAAGTCTAAGTCCACCTGCTTCTTTGGATCTGGTATTTTGCCACCAAAGGGGCATATACTCTGCTAGAGTACTATCTGAAATACCTATGCCTGCCGCCTTTAAGAATACCTTGGTGTAGGTTTCTTTCCAGTTCATTTTATTCTTCTTTGACTATTTGGCCTTCAACTAATTCAACAACTTCAAATTCAGTAGTGTTGAACATATCGTTAAGTTTCTTTGCAAGATTGTGTGCATGGCCTGGATTAGAAAATGAAACTTTCTTATATTTAGGTCCTGGATAATTAGTCAGGATATTTGCTGACTTTAAATTAAAAGGTTTGTTTTGATAGAATACTGCCCATATGGCTCTAGCCTGTAGAACTTGCTCTGTTCTATAGGTTTTCTTATTAACGTACTCTAATAATATATTTGGTTTAGGTCTACTCATATAATTTCTCTTCAATATTATTTATCTCAAAGAGAGGGTTATATGCGTAGTTTACTTCCAGTCTGTAGATCCACCATCAACTGTAACGTTGATTACTTCTTCTGTATTGTTCTTTTCGTGGATTAGTTTTTCAAGATCACCATGCAATCTAGACATTACTGCGCCTATTGTAAATGCAAGGTTTTTTGCTTCGCTTATAGTTAAATTAACACTATTAGATTTGCTATTTTCAGCACCTTTAACACGTTCTATGAACTGTTGTAAAGGAATAGTATTAAGTGGTTTATTTGTTGACACGACTTAACTCCTGTCTCATTTCTAGTTCTGTTTTAAATGGACCACTGTATTCATACTTTTCAAGTGTAACTAATTTAGGGCAAAAACTTTTTACCCAACCTTTTTCAAAGTGAATACAAAAATAACCTGCACAATATAAACTTTTAGACTTTTTACTCTTTGTAAATAATCCAAACTTACGTTTTACATCATACATACTGTTATGTGGAGTAGTACTTGTTGGCAAGTCATATATGGTCTTTTCAGGCACACTATCACTAATAGTTGCTTTACTCCATAGTATTGTGCCTAAGTTCTTTTCAACTTGGCCTTTGTTATCATACAAATAACTTCCTGTATCGCAACTGTACATATAACGATTATCAGATTCTCTAGATAATGTTCCTAATTTTTCATTTGAATTTTTATCTTCAATAATCCAAAACTTGTTTTTTAAAATTTCATTTGCTTTTAAAGATTTCATTCTGGGTACCTCGCTTGTAATGGTTCAGCATAAGCCTGAGCATTATCGGAAATTCTTTGCAAGTCATATACTGCACAGAACTTCATCAGTCTTAGTCCAACCTGTTTAATAGTTTTAGGTGATTGAGTTGCTTCTTCAATCACGTCTTGTATAATGTGCCTGATGTTACCAGGTTGTGCAGTTAAGTCACACAAAGTAACGTTTCTATTGTAATCATCTAACACACGATGTTCTACACCTTCATGATCAACCCAACGTTGTAACATCAGATTGTTCCAGTTGTAACCTTTGGATTCTTTGTCTTCAAAAGCATCTTGTAAGCCTACTTTGTTTTTTGTACCTTTTACTCTTACACCAGGATATGCACTAAACACATTATCACTTGTATCGCCTCTCATACACTTTTCAAATAGTAACCATTCAGGATTAGGAGCCTCTTTTGCCTTACCTGTCTTTTTATCAATGATAGGTTCTCTTTTCTTATCATCAAAGTAACCTTCATGTGTAATAATAGTATTGCTTACACCATTATATTGTGTAACCTTAGGTGAAATTAGTTGTGCAAAATCTCCGTCTGTAGATACAATTACGTGTTCATCTTCAGGATGAAGTTGTATCCAACCAGCAATTAAATCATCTGCTTCTAATTGACTATGTTGTAATACTGTACAATTAGTTTTAGTAGTTACAAATTCTTTAAATGCATCAAACGTTTCCCAGAATACTTTTTCTTCTTCTTGTTGTGATGGAGTAAGTGCATCTCTAAATTCTTGCCTATTTCTTTTGTATGGCTCATAAAAGTCTTTACGCCAACTACGGCCTTCTAAACAGAATACAATATGATCAGCATCAAATTCATGCCAGATCTTTTTTAAACTGTTAAGTGTAATATGGAATGCCATACCTACTTTAGTATCTAAGTCGCCTCTTACAACGTGCCTTGCTCTAAAAAATGTATTTGCAGTATCTATAAGTGCATATTTCATAATAGTTTGCCTTTATCTAATAAGTGTGATGCCCAAGCAAGATGATAAATTTCTTTAGGATGAAAGCCATTCCAACTACTGTAATTAAGTAATTTTGTGCTTTCTTCTAATCTATTCAATTGTTCCATTTTCTCATCTGTGTTTTGTTCAAAGTTTCCGTATGTCTTATAGTGTGCTTCCCACCAACCCGCTTCGTTCATACACGGTAACTTTATATTGATACCATGCATTTTGGCTGTATGTTCTACCCACGGACATTCTACTATTATAAACGAATCGCTACTAAAGTCAACCAGAAAATTATTAAAGTTTTTCCAAATGATACCATTTACATTTGTATATGATTTGAGTATTCGATCATATTCGGACAACATCATTTCGTCATACAGTTCAAACCAATCTTTCATTGACAGAATTGGATCAATTGTTTTTTGTTTTGAATATAATAAATCGTATCCTTTAAGATTGGTATAGTAGTCATGATGTTCTGAATTATCTCTACCTGGACTTGTAAGTTGCATTACCACAGTAATTTTTTCATATGCAGTATGATATTCCTCTAGCAATCTATCTAGATCATGCATATGATGTTGATTACAATTACCTGGTACTGCTGATAGTAGTAAATCACTGTTTAATGCTTTAGCCATGATTCCACTAAAACAATGATCTAATCTATAAAAAGGATCGTCTCTGCCCTGTCCACTTTGTACGCCTTGAAAGTTATCACCATAGGTCCAACTTTCACCTACACTTATTAGTAAATGAGATTTATTACGTTTGACTAATACTTCTGTGTTGATTGCACTTATCCAAGCAGGCTGTGATTCACATTGCCTTGTGAATACTTGACAGTTGTTAGTAATACTGAAACTATTAGGTTGTTTACCTGCTAGAAGTTCTTTCCATTTAGGACGCTTCACTCTTGCCGTCCTCTCTTGGAACGATGTTTATATGACCTGCACCTCTGTTAGGATCATAACCACCTTCTGATAAAACATTTCTAGCAATATCTTTAAACCATGCGTCTACAATTTGTTCGTTGCTTTCGCCTTTATAACCTGCGTCTAATAATTGCTCAATGAATTCATTATTCCAATCGAGTTCAAAAAAACCGTTCTTAATATCGTTTTGATTTACGTGAGTATCTAAAACTGCAACCCAAGGTTTCTTAGCCTTAGTTGCCGCTTTCTTTTCTTGCTCCATAAGTTCACGATGTGTAAGTTCTTTTTTGTTGTTGCCTTTAGTTTTGTTAAACATATTTTTCATTTTATCTAACATATTCACCATCCTGCCTTTCTAATAGCATCTTCGTCAAGTTGCTTGTTTTTGTTTTTCTTTTTACGTTCCACTTCGTCATGTACCTTTTTTATTTCATTATATGGATATATACCGTCTGAATGTAAGTGTACATCTTCATTTTCGACTTTTACTTTTTTCTTTCTTAACTTCTTAACAAGTAATGGAAGATACACACATACACCTACAACTGTCCAAAAGGTCATCAGTACTGTAAAATATAACTTCCAGTTGGCAATGTCTACCGCTATACCTAACGTAACACCACCTATCCATACATAATCTAATGCGGCATGGAAACGTTTCCAATTACTTCCATACTTGGCCATTAGTGCTTCTCTCTTACGTGCAAACCAAGGGTGTACGTGTCTCATGATCACGAACCCTTCGTTCAATACCATAACTGTGAAACCAATCCAAAATATCATATTATGTTCCTATGGCGTTACCAAACAAGTAAACGTGTACTCGTGCCGCCACATTATATCCTCTCTGAAAAGCCAATTTAGCAACATCGCCTGCCGTTGCAGTTTGCTCTTCTTCTCTGGCTCCTACGGGCATAACCCATACAGGCCATTCAACGCCTTCTGCTCTAAATCTCTCTATAACAGAATCCATTTCATCCCATTGTCTTTGTTCAGAACCAACAACAAACTTTAATTGTCCTGCTTTAGATAGTTCTGCATATTCGCCAACTACTTCTGGGATAATTGCTTTTTTACTTTCTTCACCTGCTACTGTCCATAATTTAGGACTACAACTAAAGAATACTTCTTCATCAATTCTTTTTACCCATTCCTTAAAAGGATCTCTTAATTTCTGTGTACCGTTAGTTTCAAACGTCATGCTATCAGGCAAGTTACCTTGTCTTTCAAGTTCTTCATATATTCCAACACTTGCCGCCTGTCCTGTAACCATCAAAGGTTCACCACCAGTAAAACATAAGTGTTGTCTTTGTTTACTCATAGGGTGAAGAAACAATCCTTCTGGATTAGAATCTGTTCTTAATATATCAACAATCTTATTTGCTAATACAGTAGGAGTTTCTTGCCCCATTAAGTGTTTGTACTTCTTTGCCCAAGTATAAGAACTATCACAACCTTTTTCCCAAACAGGAAGATCTTCAACTCTCTTTACCTGACTTACATCATAATCTAAAAATGGCAAATCATATGTTTCTGGATTAGTTGGATCTATTTGCCCAAACCCACTACATTGTAAGTTACAAAGAAAAAATCTTATCCAAGCAGTCGGAACACCTGTATAGTGTCCTTCTCCTTGAATACTGTGAAAGATTTCACTGTAATAATATTTCTTCTCTGCTT
>CEVG01137675.1_pt1 | contig 12491 bp, 18 predicted proteins | sample 356511 | NCBI WGS metagenome assembly CEVG01 (sample SAMEA2623426, study PRJEB7988) | marine metagenome | biome: marine biome (ENVO:00000447); feature: surface water layer (ENVO:00002042); material: "saline water (ENVO:00002010), including plankton (ENVO:xxxxxxxx)" | depth 5 m | reverse complement strand
CTCACGAGAGTGACAGCCCCGCATGTCATAGGACATACCCGAGAAAAGCAGGCTCTTCTCTTGCAAGCAGTCGGTTCTTATTCTGGTCTTCCAGACGGCAAGCGACCCTTTGTTCACGTTCTCTTAATCGGAGACCCCGGAACCGCCAAGTCACAATTACTGAATTTCGCTTGTCGAAATGGCAACATGCACCCCGGTAGCAACATGGCAACGGGAGCGAGGTCTTCCATCCCCGGATTGATAGGTGGTAAGTCCGAGAATCAGAGATTGTTAGGTGCAAGTCGAACATCTCTTTCTCCGGGAATGCTCGCTTTGATTCCTCCGGGAGCCATAGCAGGTATCGATGAGATGCACGCTTTAGGAGACCAGAATGTGTTTACCGCTCTCAACGATGCTATGGAGACAGGACAAGTTTCCGTGCAGATGCAAATGAAAGGGACCATACAGACCAATACTCCTATTCTTGCTTGTGCAAATCCAAAAGGCGGAGACAACAGTCGTTTCGACTTGTATTCTGGTATCCCTCTGATAGAGCAAGCAAGGCTACCTGTGTCATTCGTTTCTCGATTTGACTTGATTTTCGTATTCCTCGATGTTGTTAACGATGAAAGAGATGCTTCTATCATGGAGGGCATGACTGCTGGTATGAATCATTCCGAGGTCGACCCTAACGAATTATTCCCCGTTCAAGACGGCTACCGCAAATACCTGCAACTGTGCAGGGATGTTCAAGCGGCACCGGTCTTATTCGACGACGAGGCTACTAAGCACTTGACAGACATCTTCGTAAAAACTCGACAGAATCGAGTGAACGGTGCTACTGTTAACTTCCGATGGGGAGCGGCGTTGCAACGCTTGTCTTGCGCAGTAGCCCGTCTTGACCTTTCTTCATCTGTCAACAAAGAGCACATTGATTACGCACATTCAATTCTCGTGGAATCGTTGACTACCAAAGAACCTAACATGGTTAACGAAGGAGGCACCGGTCTTGGCCAAGAGCAGTCTAAGGTTATGGATGAAATCATGCGTCTCCTTGAAGATTGGTCTATCATGGAGTTAGGACAGAAAGAATTTGGCGACAAGAAGGATGCTTATGCCTATGTCAAGAAATTCTGGCAACTTGATTCTGCTGATTATGCTTGTCCAGAAGAGAGAGATTTCGATACTTTCTTGACAACATTGTCTAAGCAAAACAAGGTCGAACGCAAGGGTAAGAACCTCGGAGTAAAGGGTCTATGAAGAATTCGTAGAATCATTTATAGGTGGAGACACGTCCCCTACTTATGGAGGTAATAATCATGTCCCAAGAAAAGAAAAACGCCGAATTTGACGAAGAATGGAACGCCTTTGGAGCGAGTGTCGTTGTCCCTGCCCGTGGTGGCAACAACGATAAATTCAAACCAGAGGTTGGAAAAGTATACGACCGAATAGCAATCCTACGAGAACCCTCGTGGGAGATACCATCGAAGAACCCTACATGGGCTCCTTCTGTGGCTGTAAACATCGTAAACCTAAGAGATGGAAACCGCATGGATTGGTGGTTTGCTTCTACTTCATCAAATGGAAGAAACAGCATCTTCCGAGACCGCCTATCCGCTATGCTTGAGAAAGCCAAAGAAGATGGACACCACTACCCAATCGAATTCAAATTCCGAATTCGTGAGAGAGAGTCCAAATTCACAGGCAACACCTACAAGGAATTGCAACCAATCTTTGTAGCAAGTGGAAACAACATAGAGGGCGACCTCGGATTAGACCCGAGAGACAATCCAGCCAATGACATGTCCATCCCGTCTAATTCGACAGGGTCACCGGCACAGACCGTAATGAACAAAGCAACACAGGCACAGTGGGACCAAATCAACGCTCTTGCCAAAGAAATATTCCCACAAGGATACACCGCCCAACAGTTGCTTGACGCAATCAACATGGCAGTCGACGAAGGCAACATTACACTACAAGCATTGGTTGGCAGTGGTAGCGTCAAGATTGTCGGTAAAGGTGACCTTTCCGAACACGATGCCACAGAAGCAATCAAGGCATTACAGGGCTTGTTAGGAGAGTGAGCACTTGTTCTCCATTGACACCTTTGAAGAGGCAATCAAGTCGTTCTATGAAACGACAGACCTCGATGTGAAGGCGGTCGAGCGCAGAGAATTCATGTTCAGCCATCAGTCCCGCCACAAAGCATTCCCGTCTGTTGACGCACTTCGTGAGTATGCCATAGAAACGGCTCCCGTCTCTATTACCCACAGTCTGGCTCGATACTTCGACCCAGAGCGAAGAGAACCATACGCCACCAAGAATATGAGTCCCGATGAGCATGTTCGTTGGGGAATGGATGACAAGGGTCATGCCGGTATTGACATTGGATTCGATATCGATTATGACCACTTGCCCAACATCCGTTCTTACCGTCATGGTCTCGAACACGCAAAGGAGAATGCGAAGAGACTCTACTTCTTCTTGACGAAAGACCTCGCTATTGACCCACAATACATCTCTATACGATTTTCTGGACACCGTGGATATCACATGGTTGTCACAGACGAATCTCTACTGTCTATGGGAACAGCCGAGCGAGCAAACATCGAGAATTATGTGCGTGGCCATGAGGTTCACTTGAGTGGATTCCTTCATGTGTCCAACCATCAAGGGGTGTGGGCCAACAAGAAAGGACAATTTCAATATCGTCTGTATCCGAACAATGTCCCCGGATGGGGAGGCTTGTTCACGCAGACTTTCATCGAGATGGTCAACGAATACTACGCTTTACCGACAGATGAGATGAAGATGGAACGATTGAAGTCTTGGACTCCAATTCACCAAGGTAGCATCAAAGACTCTACTTTCAAGCGACCTTCTTTCACATCGAAAGAGACGGTCAAGATTACAGATGGAGTATACCAGCAAATACACGACTTCCTAACCAATCAGTATGTGCTTGAGCAACTGACAAAGGATTGGGCTTTGACTCGTCACGCTAATGCGGCTGGTCTCAAGTCAACCGGCTTGAAGCACCTTATCCGAATGGTCATTCAAAGAGCACAACTGACAAAGGGAGTGGAGGCTGACGCCATCACCAAAGAATTGAATCGTCAATTGAGACTGATTGGTTCCTTGCACACTACTTCTGGTATGCCTTGTATCGAAATCACCTACGACATGCTCGATGACTTGGACCTTATGTTTGAGCACATCAGAGACTCTGTTGGTAGAGACATGGTAGAAATTGAAGTCAAGAATGAGTGTAATGTGCACGTTCTTGATAGAGTCGTAGCACCGGGGACTTACACCGTTCCTCGTTACGAAGCATACTCGATTCTATGCATGGATGTGAAGGTCGAAAAAGAAAAAGCGACGACGACCTCCGAAGAAGTCGCCGCCGCTTAATGTGATTTTTTGAGCCAAAAAAAAGAGAGAGAAGTGGACATTTCTGTCTACTTCTCTCAAGTGAATCTTTCCCTATGTGTGTAATTCCCGCAGTGTGATTTGATTCTGTGAACCTTTCTCGATATTTGCATTTCCGCAACATTGATTCGGTTCTATGAGCATACGTGTCCTATGTATTTCACCGTGCATGTTTTGCTCTGTGAACCATACGATGAAAGTGCATCACGGGAGGTATGATTCGGTTCTATGGGGTCAATCCCCTTCTTCAATCAGAGCCCAGAGTGTAACTCCGTTCTCTCTTCCTTTTCCATTAGAGAATGTGGAGGACAGATTCTTACGAGTAGTCATCCCTATCTTCTCTATGTTCTTGTTTCGTTTCAACAAGTTACCCATTTGATAAGGAGTTGGAACTCGCTTCCATCTTCCTACCATGGCTTTGCCGATTTCATAAGCAGTCAATGGACCTCTTTCTCTCAGAATCGTTTCGATTTGAGTATGAAATTGTCCCGACTTACGTTTTATTTTCGGCAAGAGATTCCCTCACTTGTAGCATTATGTATGGAGTCTTCGCCCAAAACGGAACCAATTCAAGGTCTTCCACTTGAAACGGTTCGAAGTTGTGCAAAGTTTCTCTGATTGATAGCGACCGGGATGTGGACGTCTTCGTGATTTTATTCACGGTATCTGTCCCCAAAAGGTTACGAATATGTTCTAAACCCATCAATCGTGTCTGGGTTCTGGTTTTCATCTTCGCAGTGAAAGAAGGTGTTTCCAAAACATCCCTCTCTCCCATTACCTCAAGGAGATAATCTCTATCCTCCTTAATCGCTCTTCCGAGATTCTTTCTCGCTTCCTCCATGGCGTATATTCTCGCCATGATGTATTCAATGTCCTCTTCGGCCATCTGTGAACCTGTCAGCGAATTTGCAATTCTGGTAGATTGGTTCGGTTCTATGAGCATTCCAATCATTTGTAATTCATTCTTCATGTTACGCTCTATGGACTTTTCAGACCTCTTGTATTTCTTTTGTTATGGTTTAGTCCTATGACCTATCGCTCTATGAGCGAATTACGGGTTCAGTGTAATTCGGGTTCGATGTTTCGCTCTATGGGCATTACACCCTGTTGAGGACGTCTTTTGCACCCTCATCGGTGTCGCCCTTCTTTAGTTTTAACAAGTAACCTACTTCTCCACGAAGTCTTTCTCTCATTTCTTCAAAAGCCTTTACTTCTTTCTTGAGTTGAATTATTTCATATGAAAGTTCGGCATTTTGTCGTCTCTTTCTTGATTCATCTCTTTCAATTGCTTTCAAAGACGATGCTAACATTTTTCTCATTCTCGTTCCACGAGCACTGATATTATCCGTCGTCTTCAGAGACATCTGCTTCTTGTTTTTTACGTTAAGATTTTCATCGAATTTTACGTGATGGTTTAGGTTGTATAATTCACCATCGCATCTGGTGAACCACTGTCCTATGAATCGGTTTAGACTCGTATCGACGTTTATACCGGGAGGCATAACGTCACATAGTCTGTGCAATGTTGTCGGGGAAGTCCATCCCTCGTTGTCAAATGACATCCATTGTTTACCGTTCTTATGCTTGTAATAGCGAACAATATCTGTGCTGTGATATCTTATTGCTATTGTTCCATCTCTACGTTTGTAAATTCTGGTGTGTGCACCGAGAGGTCTTCCCTTCTCGATGTCTCGACCTCTTTGGAGATAACTCCAAGCGTCGTCATAATTTTTGAAATAACGCATTTCTGTGAACCATTCGATTAGATTGTATTTCACCACCGATGATTTGGTTCTATGAGCATACTGTCAATTTGTATTTCCCCATGAATGTTTTGCTCTATGGTCTTTCAGACCGGTTTTTTCTTCACATAGAATCTGTTAGAAGGGCGGTCTACAAGATGTTCGTTGTAGAATTTCGCTCCAACAGCAGTGTCAAGGATTGGTTCGTTGTCTGGATTCAGCATAATGTTGCCTTCTGAATCTTTCATTGGTGGAGAATGCTTGCGAATAAAATCGTCTTTACTCATCATTCTCTTCTGTTCCACTTCCTTCACTTCCACGGTGAAGTGTTGGGTTTCCACAAAGCGTGAACTCCCAAGGATTTTTTGTATATCCTTCTTGATGGATTCTACTGAATCCTTCGCTTGCTTGAGGGCTCTTTGCTCCTCAATGTATCGTCGAGATAGACTCTCTAACTCAACGTGGCTGTCATGAATAACTTCTGACATCTGTGAACCATGTTTCATGTTTGCATTTCTAATTCATTGGTTCGGTTCTATGAGCGTTCTTAGGCTCTGCAATACAGGCTGGATGATTCGCTCTATGGAGATTAAAATTCTCCGTCTTTCCACCTTTGTTCGGCGGTCTTATGGTAGTGACTGATTTCACCATTATTGTTAGGCTCTTTCTCAATGTATTCGGCAGAATGATACCATTCTCCGTCTTGATTTTCTTCATACGGAACTTCCTTTCCTTCAGAGTTCAGTATAACAGCCTCACCTTCTGCTTCACATACTAATCGTATGCGTAGGTGTGAACATTCTGGTAAGTCAATTATGTGCGATAGCCATCCCCTCGGTAAGTCCCAAGGAGTATTGAAAACGATGTTAATTCCACCATTGTAAGGCGTAATCATAGAGTCTGAAGCATCCCACTTCACACCCCATTTCGCACAATTCCAGTCATACCAAGATTCGTATCCGATTTCTTTCTTATTCTGATACATCTTGATTTGTTTTAGTAGGCTCGCCCTTTTGAATTCTGGAGTGTCCGAATTCTCTATCTCGGCTAACGCCTCAATTAGAGATTCATCGTCCCTTATCCGGTTCATGGGAGCCGAACCTATGTCGAGTTCTTTCGGCATAGGTAGGTGGCCGTTGAAAGTCAATTTATCATCTTCAGTGATAGCGACATTAACGAAACAGCGCAATTGTTCATCACCTGTTTCGCTTCCGTCTGACTCAACGGTCATATTGTTGTAAGCCCAGTTAGGCATTCTGTGAACCAATCGGATTCGATGCATTATCTGCCCTCTTGGCGTGGTTCTGTGAGCATTCTGTTAATTTGCATTTCTTGTTGTATGCTTTGCTCTATGGTCTATCAAGACCGTTTCTCCCACTTACTCCAACCAGCACCGAGTTCGTCCCCACCAAGGGTCTTCTGCTTCTTGTGCTTAGCGTCAATCACTGCTCCGCTTGGGAGTTGTATCTTGTAGTGCGTTCCTCGGATGTGCTCTACGATGAGCGCACCTCGGAATGCTCCTGCTTGTGTGATTTTACCGCCTACGATTTCACGACGTTCACGAGCCCATTGGGTTCGTTGTTCAGCCGTGAGAGTAACGTGGTCGTTTGATTTTTTGACTTTACAAGATGTGCAGAGGTAACTTCGTTTACTCTGCCAATTATCTGTTGTCAATTCTACTCCGCATTTACGACAGTGATTAGAACCTGTTCGGTCTATCTTCTTGTCTTTCCTGCTTCCAGAATAACAATCATTACAGACGAATTCTCTTCGAATAAATCTGTTTGTTTTGATATTTACAGAAGATTCTAATTTCACCCCACACCTTGTGCAATGTCGAGTTTCATCTGGTTCTTCTGTCATCTTACGACTTTCTGTCGTTTGTGTATCGTCTGGTAGAACTTCTTCTACCTTGACAGACTTACTTGGTTTCCCAAGCAAAGCCCGTATAACATCGAGGGCTTCTTCGCCTTCGAGTTGGATGTTGATGTTTGTCTTCATCTGTGAACCATTCTCACTACGTGCAATACTCGAATACTGTTTTGGTTCTGTGAGCATTCACATCGCCTATATTTCTCATCAAATGTTTCGCTCTATGGCCATAAGGCCGTCATTCCTCCTCCGAGGTTTCTTCCACTTCTGGTTCGTCAAGGACCTCGAACAGACGGTGACATGCTTCGTAAGCATGGTGTTGTTCTTCGTTCCAAGCCTCTGCCGCAAAAGGAAGTCGTCCAAAGAAGTGAACGATTCCAGCAAGCGCATGACGGTAAGCCATTGCCGCTTCTTCGTCATTCTTGTGAGCCTGCTTTCTTACAGTGGCGGCAAATGCAAGTCTGTATGGGACTTCGCATCCGCACTCTGCACAGACCGTAGGAAGTTCGTCATCGAAGTCTTCCGGTCCTGTGCCTATGATGTCGCTGACCTGTTCTGACAGGGCCTCGACACTTGTGTCGTGTGGGTCGACGTAAATGCCGACACGCACATAAGCGGTCTCTTGACCGCAATCTGGACATGTTAATGCCATCTGTGAACCATACATACGTTTTGTATTTCACATCAGTTATGATTCGGTTCTATGAGCATACTGGTTTACTGTATATTTCCCTCATCGTGTTGTGCTCTATGAGGAATTATTCCTCTTCTCGTTCTTTTGCGATTTGCTCCATAACGTAGTCGTAGATGAAAGGACCACTCGAGCCTTCTGGCCTAAAGTGTGTTCCTTTGTCTATTTGCTTCCACATCCAATCCCTTGGAATTTCAATTCCAAAGTATTCTTGGTTGTCTCTCAACGCTCGTTCACGATGTTGCTCAATAGTGAGCGTCACATCAGCGACCTCGTCGTCTACGACATTCCACGCATGTTCGACAGGAATTACTCCTGCCCACCATCCCTCGAAGTATCTTACTTCTGGAGAGACTAAGAGCGCATTATGGTAGCACGCTTTAATTTCTGGTGTTCGAAAAGAATGCTCGACAATCCTGTCTGCGGCTTCCATATTGGTTCCGCTAAAGGTTTGTCCATTTTGTAATATCCATTCAAAGATATCAGCCAATCTAATTGGCGCATCTCGGGGCAAATCTCCCCAGATGTTGTCATGCTGTTTGTATTGGTCAGCACGTATCTGCACGTATTCTTTTACAGACATCTGTGAACCTCGCACCTTACTTGTATTTCGTAGGGGTTGATTCGGTTCTATGAGCGTTCAATCTACGTGAAATTCTCAATTTCTGTTTCGCTCTATGGCCTATTGGCCTGCTTCACTTTTTCCCAAACCGCTTTTGCCGACTCTCTTCATACATGTTGTCAAGCAATTTGTTGATTCCATGCCGAGTAAAGGTGCGCCTCCCATTACCAAGGTCGACGGTTTCCGGTGGGTTCACTTGTTTCTCAAGTGTAGCAATGCGACGCTCAAGCGTCACAATGTATTCTCGCAGTTGCGAGACATATTGATGTAGTTCGTTAACATCCATCTGTGAACCTTTCTCTTGTCGTGTAATACAGTTTTCTTGGTTGGTCCTACGAGCATACCTGAAAAGTGCAATTCCATTTGTTTGTTTTGCTCTATGTCCCTTACGAGACGATTTTTGGGTTCTTACCCCATGTCATTTCTGGATAGGTCTTCTTCAAAAACCACTTAGGTTTCTTGAAGTCATTCCGAGAAGCATGGAAGTCGTTGTGCACGACTCTTGATACTCCTTGACCTTGCCACTTTCCACCACGCTTTCCCTTTACGTCGTTAGCATTGAGCCACTTCGCAATAAAAGAGAATGATTGCTTCTTTTCGTGGTAAAAGTATCGCATCATGTCTATGGTTTCTTGTTCTTTCCAGTTTGGCTTCATTGTGCCATCTTTTTGGTTATCCCAGCCGAATACTGCTCCAGTGAAAACACGCTTCTCTGATTTGAGTTTGTTCATGCTTTCTTTGGTCAACTTGGATACCTGCTTTCTTGAGAGAGTAGGTTTCTCCAGTTTTCTTGCTTTCTTCATTGCTTTCGTCAGTCTTTCAATGTCGTCTGGTGTGTGCATCATTTCGGAGGGTTTGCCTTCCTCAAATGCAAAATAGATGTCGTCATGCTTTAGTGCAATTTGTAAGAGGTCCCAAATCAATTGCTTGTTTTCCTCTTTGACGACAGCCACTATCTTGAAGGTGTTCTTCACCATTCTATGGAGGTATCCCTCCTATTGAAGAAAAAAAATTATTCCTCTTCGTTACCCTTTAGTAGCATTGTAACCCACTTGGCCGTCATTAACTCATTGGCTAAAGTAACGGGTATCAATCCTTCTGGGTTCATAGGAGTGATAAACTCCCTATGTGGGACGAGCAAATACTCGTCCGCATTGACATCGGGCTGGACATTGCTGACCACCCAATTCGCTGGACCATCATCCATTACTCTAAAATCGAATAGGTATGCATTACAGTAATTGCAGAACACACTACCATCTTCTTCTCGTTGGTCCTCATAATCGCCCCCTTCGGGACATTCCACCAAGAACATTCCATGCTCGGTGTATACTCGATGTTTTTTTTTCATCTTCTATGGAGGCATTCCTCCTTAATCTTTCAAAAGGTCGTCAAGCGCAGAATCGAGTTTAGCGTTGTAGGCTTCCTGTTTCTGTTTGTGTTCTAACCTTTCTCGTTCTTCCTTTTGTTTTTTTCTTAGGTGAGCATAGTCAGTTTCTTCGACCCATGCTATTCCTTTGATTTCAATCAACATTTGTCTCATGTGTCCCGTTAGGGGACGACGGTGATATTCCCTTGCGGCCTCACCTTGGGCGTGAGCCCAACCTTGAGGACCGTTCTTGGCCATAAACTCCCATCGAGAGATTTTGTTGTATAGATGTCGTCGCTTCTCGTAAGAGAGAGCAGACGCTTCGGCTCTAAACCATTGTAGGCCGTAATCTGTATCAAATGATACTTCCATCTGTGAACCACGCGAACATAATGCAATACGCTCCGAATGTTTTGGTTCTATGAGCATTCATAGGTTATGTAACACTCGTCATCTGTTTTGCTCTATGAGGCATCACAAGCCTCTTCGTTTGATATCTCTAATCTCATTGATGAGAGTCTGTATCATTCTGTTTTGAATTCGGAGTAGTCTATTGTTCTCTCTCAAATTATTGAGGCCCAATTGAGCCTCTCTTCCTTTGTGCGGATTGCGCATCTATGGTCGATTAGACCTTATTCCTCTTCCACAAACACGCCCACGTAATTGTTTTCGTCTGACCAGAAGGTCTGACTCAATTCAAGCGTTCCCTTTGTTCCCGCTTGTAGCATGTGCCTCGCTGGCACTTGGTTACCGTAGTAATCGTGATGTGGTTCTTCTGGCAAATAGCAAGCACCCATTTCGAGTAACTCCATTGCTCTTCTACCATACCAACCCTCAAGGGTCCAGCAACTTCCGTCATTAATCATCCGTTGCCACTCTGCAAGACCGTTTTGCTCTTGCAGTTCATTGATGTTCTCAATGTCCATCTGTGAACCATACTCGGCGGTTGCAACTCAAGTAGTCTGATTCGGTTCTATGCTCTTTCAAGAGAGCGGGTCTTCGATGCCGGGGACACCGATTGTCCACTTCAGTGTCTTAATGACACCTTCAAGTGCTTTACAATTTCGAGCGGCGTCCTTCATGACTTGTCGGTCGTTCCGGTCTCGAGCCTTCTCGAAGCGAGTAATCCATGAGTTTCTCTCATGTATCGCTTGATTGAGCATGTCCTCAATCTCATCCCACGTGCGGTCATACGTGGGTTCCTTGTGTGCGCTTAATCGCATCATCTGTGTCACAATCCGCATCCGAAGGCCACTGCTTTATGAGCGTGACGGCTCGAATATCCACATAGAAGGTTGGTCACAACCAATCCTTCTGATGTTATTGCAACTACGCAGTTTACGAGCAAGGACTCCCACCTTTGGGACATTCCTCATTTGCTCTTTCATTCTTGCGTGTATTTCGTAAATAGAAAGTGGGCCACTCTGTTGCTCCATGATTCTCATGGCACAATTAGCGACCCTTGACATAACATAGCGTAAGCCATGTATAATTTATAGATTACTGTGAACCTTGCGAAATACTTGTAATACCAACCGTGTGATTCGGTTCTATGAGCATTCTTCCTTTTTGCAATGCAATTTGCGTGTTTTGCTCTATGACGCTCAAGCGTCGTCCATGAGTTTCATGAGGTCACGGCGAAGCCGTCCCATGCTCTTCAAGGCTTCGTCGTATAGATGACGACTATCATCTGTTAGCGATTCTTTTTCTCGCAGATATTGAGCGGTTACATAAATAGCCAAGTCGTCTAACTCTTCTAAGCCCATTTCGAGCCAAGAGTCTACTTTCGTTCCCCATTGGGTTGTGTCGTCGTTGACACGAACGCCATGACCGTATGTTTCAACGCCAATGGCAAGTCTTGCCACAATGGCATCCAAATACGGATACCACCATACCAAGTTTCGGATAATCTCTTTGTTATCATCCATCTGTGAACCATACATTTTCAATGTAATATTTACCTATTGATTCGGTTCTGTGAGCATTCTGTTACTTTGCAATTCTTTAACCGTGGTGCTCTATGGGGCTTCAAGCCTCCTTTCTTTTCTTTTGTTGAGACCACCATAGGGGTCCTAATTCATGCCAACTTACGGTATGTTCCCATCCGCAGTCGTCACACCATTCGGTGTGCACATCGTTATCGATATAGATTAACGTCAAACGCCCACACTTGGGGCATTGTCCTTTATTTGGGTCTGTGACCATCTGTGAACCATACATTTTCAATACATTTCCACGCGTTTGGTTCGGTTCTGTGAGCGTTTCCTCTTCTTACATTTCCGGATGTTTGTTTTGCTCTATGGCCGTAAGGCCGTTCATTTTTTCTTTTCCCAATATTTCTTTCCACCCTTTCGGACAGAAACGAAGCCGCCTTTCTTCTTAGTAAAGGCTCCTTCTACTGTTTTTGATTTGTTATCGACTACCACCTCATCTGGTAGATGTCGAGGATTAAACATAAACAGTGGCGTGTCTGAAGCGACAGCATATTGCCACGTAGTATGTTCAATCAAGTAAGTTGCAATGAGTCTCTCATCATCTGACATGCCATTCATTAGGTCACGAAGACTTCTACAAGCATCTTCAACAATAGATAGTGTGCTTGTCATTTTGTCTCCCATTGTTTCGATGAGTTCATTGAACCTTTCTTGGGTTACCGGTTGTTTCAAACCGATGTTTCGAACACCCTCTACTACAATCGTAGGGGTGTTTCCCGATGAGTCGAGTCCGAACTTAATGCCGGACAAGTCGCTGTCGGTGCTTTTGATGTCGTCTGCCATCTATGGC
>CEVG01069554.1_pt1 | contig 12500 bp, 10 predicted proteins | sample 356511 | NCBI WGS metagenome assembly CEVG01 (sample SAMEA2623426, study PRJEB7988) | marine metagenome | biome: marine biome (ENVO:00000447); feature: surface water layer (ENVO:00002042); material: "saline water (ENVO:00002010), including plankton (ENVO:xxxxxxxx)" | depth 5 m | reverse complement strand
GTCTGAAAAACAAGGGGTCGGCAGTTCGATTCTGCCTCTGGCCACATTATGTTAAAAAAACCAATTTTAAAAATTTTGTTATCGATCGTAAGCTTTTTTATTGTTGTTGGTCTTTTTTTAATAAACTCTAACACAGTAAATATTACTTTTTTAAGTCAACAACAAAAACAAGTTATTAAAAAATATGTATTTCCGTATCACGTAATCTCTCAACAAGAACAAATAATCTCTCAACAAGAACAAATAATCTCTCAACAAACAATCTCTCAACAAGAACAAATAATCTCTCAACAAGAACAATTATTCTCTGAACGAGATGAATTAAGGGATGTAATCAACAATTTAGCTCTAAATCTTGAGTTGAATACAAAAGAAAGTCTCAAGAATATTAAAACAAAAAAAGAGGTTATAAATCTGTCAAAAAATCTACAAGTGGATAAATATTACTTACTAACAGGATTTTATTTTGGAATAAATATTCAATATCCAGGAAGTGGATACATTGATTTTTATAAAGATAATCTTATTATTTTATCCTCAAGAGGTGTTTTAGCGTTTGCTGAAAATTTTGAAAATAGGGGAGAGTTTAAACAAATTAAAAACAATATAGATGATTTTATTGGATTAGAGCAGTATGAAAAAAATAATTGGTTTTCCATAAAAGATTTATTGGTATCTGATGATAAGGTATATGTTTCTTTTACAGAAGAACTTAAAGATAATTGTTGGAATACAAGCATAATCTTCGGCAATATGAACTATGAAGAAATAATATTTAAAAAACTATTTTCTGCTGATGAATGCATACATTCAACTAATAACACTGATAAAGATTTTAATGCTCATCAATCAGGTGGAAGAATTATATCATTTGATAAAAACCATATCTTACTAACCACTGGAGAATATAGAAGCAGACATCTTGCTCAAGATGAAGCTAGTTTGAATGGAAAAGTATTAAAAATTAATATCGTTAATGGTAATTACGAAATTATCTCAATGGGACACAGGAACCCACAGGGTCTATTTTTTGATAAAGACAATAATATTATATTAGAAACTGAGCATGGTCCACAGGGTGGTGATGAAATAAACATAATTGAAGTAAGCAAGATTAGTCAAGATACAGTTCAAAATTATGGTTGGGCAATTTCATCTGCTGGAGAACATTACCCAGGTGTAATTCAAAAAAATCCAACAATTTATGAAAAGTATCCGTTGCATAAATCACATAGTGAATTTGGGTTTATTGAACCAATTAAGTCGTTTGTTCCTTCAATCGGTATTTCAGAAATTGTAAAAATTGATCAAAATAAATATGTTGTTTCTTCTCTTAAGGGTAAATCTATATATTTTTTTGAATTAGGTGGTCAAAATAAAATAATTAATTTTGAACAAATAGAGGTATTTGAAAGAATCAGGGATCTGAAGTATAAAAACAATCGATTATATTTATTTATGGAAGATAGCGCTTCTATTGGAATAGTTAATATAAGTGATTTTTAAAAAGACTTAAAATAAACCCTGCTACCTAAACGAAATAAAATAAGATATTCTTTTTGATTTTTAAAAATATTATGGATGATTGGGAATTTACCGAAGTAAGGATTTACATGAAGAAGCTAGCTAAGTTTTTTAAGTTATAATATTGGATAGGATTTTATATTTAGAGTTAAATGAAAAGAAAAAAAGTACTAATTGTTGGAGCTGGTTGGGCAGGAGCATCCGCTGCAAATATTTTAAAACAAAATAATTACGAAGTATTAGTCGTCGAAAAAGATAATGAAGTTGGAGGACATTCAAGAAGTGGAACAATAAAAAATGTAATTTGGGAACCTTATGGTGCACATATTTTTCACACAAGTAATGAGAGAGTTGCAAGTTTTGTCAATAAACATGGATTAAAAAGAAATTATGAGCATAGAGTAATTACAAAATTAATGATAAATGGAGAGTACAGGACATTTTCGTGGCCACCGCAGATTGATGAACTAAAAACTTTAAAAGAGTGGGATAAAATAAAGCAAGAATTATCAGATTTACCCTCCGAACCTTATGGCGACAACTTTATTGATTATATTGTTTCAATGATGGGGAAAACACTTTATGAGCTATTTATTGAGGGATATTCTATTAAACAGTGGGGCGATGAGCTCAATGGACTTTCAAGTAGGTTCGCACCTAAAAGAATTGAATTAAGAAACGATGGTTATACGAGATTGTTTAGAGATAAGTATGAATATTTTCCAGAAAATGGAGTTTCTCCAATTATTGAAAATATACTGAAAGATATAGAAATTGCATACTCAAAAGAAATTAATATTGAGAATATATATGACATTTCTCATGAGTTTGATTCGGTAATATTAACTTGTCCATTAGATGCTTTTTTAAATAAAAACACTTTGAAATGGAAAGGAATAAAATTAGATCCAAAATATTTTGAAACAGATGAAAGTTCTACAATTTCTGATTCTTATGTTGTAAACTATCCAGGTTTAGAAGTTCCTTATACAAGAACAATAGAAACTAAGCATGCTACACAACAAAAAGTTAGAGGATCAATTGTTGCTGAAGAGTATCCTGGATCTGATGATAGGCACTATCCTATACCAACCCCCGAAAATATTTATGAAAAAGAAAATGAAAATTTGAAAAATGAAATTAGTAAAACACTAAAACACAATATTATTTTTGCTGGAAGGCTTGCGAATTATAAATATATAAACCAAGATTATGCTATTTTGGAAGGTTTTAAAGCAGCAGAAATGATTCTTGAAGAATCGTAAAAATGCAAAAAATTAATGTTTGTATTTTGGGTGCTGGTGGACAATTAGGAAGTAAATTAATTGAAAAATTTAAAGACAATGAAATTTTAACAATTTATGCAGTTGATAAAATATTTAAGAGTAAATACACAAAAAATAATATCAAATATTTATCAATAGATTTAAATAAAAATATTGAAAAAGCATTTCAGCAGATTCCTCAGAATGAGACAGTATTTATTAATTGTGTTGGGCTTCAACATTCAATATGGAGTAAAGATATTATGAAAATTAACTATAAATTAAATAAAGAAATTTATAAATATATTTCAAATAATTTTTTAAATTTTTATTATATTTTTATTTCATCACTGTCTGTCGATTTTAAAAACTCAAGTAAGGTTTTTCCCGGAAAAGGGAACCCAATAAATATGTATGGAAAGGCAAAATTGAAATTTGAAAATTATCTATTTGAAAATACAAATCAAAATTCAAATATTTCAATCATAAGACCTGCTGCCTTTTATGATGTGAATCTATCGCAAAATTTACTTAATTTTTTTGATCTACTTATTAATAAGATATTTTTTTTACCTACAAAAAAAATTGAAAGAAGTTTTTTATCACTTGAATATTTTTCATCATTTATGGAAAAGTATATTTTAAGCGATAAGAAAAAAAATATTTTTGAGATTGGAGATTCAGGACCTATTGAATTCAATAGATTAATTGAATCTATAAAAGCTTCTAATATAAATGTAAATTCAAAAATATTTAAGATACCAACATTTATATTTAAACTTGCGGGATTTGTCGGATATTCTTTTGAAAGAATAGGTATACACATAAACCTATTAACAATTCTTGGTGAGTTTGGCTATGACTATATAGCTAATGAAAATGATTTAGATATTGATAATCGAAGTGAGAACACTTATATAAATTTTAAAAATCTAATTATAGATAATTTTAATTTGGAATCGGAATAAGAGATTTAACTTTTCTTCCAACAAAATGTGACAATATTTTAATCCAACCTAATTCAAGAGTTTTGTCAAGAGATTCAAATAAATAATCAATGTCTTCTTCATTAATTGTTGAAGATGGTGCTATTTTAAAAACAATTTTTTGATTTGAGCCATAATAAGTGAGTAATCCAAAATTGTCATATAGATAGGAAATTATACTTCCGGTCACCAACTTTTCAATAAACTGCTCATCTGATGAAATTGATTTTGGCAAGATTTTGATTGCTTGTTTTATCAAATTTAATTCAGCTTTAAAAACGATTCCATGCAACAGACCTTTGCCACGAACATCTGAAATTAAATCAGGATATTTTTCTTTTAAATTTTCAGATTCATTTGCAATTTTGTTTCCCAATTTTTCTGCTATTTTTGGATGATTTTCTTCAACAACGGTGTTTATAGCCTCAAGCGCAGTCACAGTCTCTTCACCAAAGCCATAATAAGTAGTGCTATGAAGGGTTGCATCTTTTAAATTTTCGTATGCTTTTTTAAATATTCTTTCACTTGCAATATAACCAGATATGCTTGCCTTTCCGCCACCTAGAGTTTTTGCACTAGTAAGTATATCTGGAGTGATATTTTTAAAATTATTTTCTTCTTCTGATACTCTCATGAAGTTCATTAGAGAACCAGTTTTACCCCAGCCTGTATATACTTCATCATAAATTAATACAATATTGTTTTTAGTACATACATCTCTTAACTCAATCAAAAAATTAGTAGATAGTTCCAATAAACTTGATGCGGAAAAAGGTTCTACTAAAACTGCAAAATATTTTTGAGGATTTTTTTCTACTAAATTTTTTAAACTATCGATAGCATTATATTCAAACTGTTCTACATTTTGAATTTGAGGAAAATCAAAATGTAATTCCGGAGATTTTGTAAAACTAGCAGCGCCAAGTAGTTTTCCGTGAAAAGATATGTTAGAAACTAAAATTGAACTTCTTTCACCATTGTGATATTTATATGCCATTTTTACAGCACCCTCAACTGCTTCCGAACCAGAATTAGGAAAAAAAGAATATTTTAAGTCACCTGGCATTAACTCGGCAAAATTATGACTTAATGCAGCCATATAAGGAGAAAAATAATTTTTATGAACCTCCATACGTTTTTTTTCCTGAAATTTTTTTCTTTGTTCTATTATTCTCGGATGGTTGTGGCCATGTCCTAAAACGCCTATTCCACCAGTAAAATCTATTATCTTTTTACCATTTTTTAAAAATATGTAACTACCCTCGGCATAATCAACTAAATCGTTGCCAAAGCCAAAGCTTCCTATAAGTTCAACTTGGCTTTTTGAAATATACTTTCTAAATAAGTCATGAACCTGTGAAATATCTAAATTTTCTGCATCTTCAACAGATAATAAACGTTTATTAACATTCATATTAAAAGTTTAACTTTATGACTGACTAATGTAATATCTGAAAATCAAAGAATAATTTATATTTTAAATCGCAACACTTCAAATGATGATTTAAGTGAAAAATTCAAAATTTTTATGTATTTACTTAAAGGGTTTTTCCCTTTCCATGTAACACCAGAATTTTTATTGTCATGAATCAAATTAATTTTCTTTCTTGTATATGGTATTTTTCGTTTTACAAAGATAATTGTTGATATTATGTTTGGCGTTAAAATGTTTTTAGGGATTAGGCTACTAATTATTAGAAAATCTTCTTTTTTATAAATTCTTAATGGACAGTTACCATCTCTCCACAGTTTTCCTGTCTTTAAGAATATAATAAACTCTGCACTCAATGTTATCAATGTTCTGAATAATCCTTCTTCAAACCGACTTCTTTTACAGATTACAGAATTTTCGCTTTCGAAAATTTCATTGAATTCGTTGTATTCAATTTTCATATCTGAGTCTAAAGTCACAATTGTGTCAGCATCGTCTATGTAATCTTTAGTTAGCTCAAATAATTTCAATAAAGATTTTCCATGACCAAGGTTTTGTGAGTTTTGGTAGATTATTAAATTGTCATCCATATTTTGAGATTTAAATTCTTGTATAATTTTGAAGCTATTGTCAGGTGAACAGTCGTCTAAAAACAAAATTTTATAAGAAAAGTTTCTAGTTAAAGATATTTTTTTTATTAAGTCCGATAAAGTTTTTAAATTTTTTTCTTCATTAAAAAAAGGAATTAAAAATATAATACTTTTCATTTTTTCTTAAATATCCTTGATGTCATTTTTCTATATCTAACTATCTCCTTAAATGAAGGAAATGAGTGATAAGATCCACTATGTTTGTCATTAGGTTTTAAGTGAAAATTATTTTCATATACCCTATTTAATGCATCAATTGTTAAGTCTGGGATTAAGCTAAAAGTTTTTTTATACAAAGTTAACATATCATCAGATTCTTCAATCTCTACTTTTTCCTGTAACAGTATCTTTCCATCATCATAATTTTCATTCATAATATGTATAGTTACACCCACAAATTTTTCTTTATTTATAAATGCATGAAATATTGGAAACACTCCTCTATATCTTGGTAAATAACCTAGGTGTATATTTATTGGAAATTTTGAAGCATGATTGAGTAAATTTGATTTAATTTTCTGCGGACAATTAAATGAAATTAAAATATCAATGTTTTTGTCGGATATAAAATTTTCTACTTCTTCACCATTTATATCACTCGTTTTTATTGTGTTTATTTTATAATTTTTAAGGATGTTATTTATTTGACCTCCTTCAAAGTTATTTCTTAAAACTGAAAAAACTGTTAAAACAAATTTTTTCAATCTGTATATAAAAAATGTTTTAATTATTCTGTTTAAACTTATGAAGTCTGTGTGAAGTATTACAAATTCAACTTCATAAGTTTCTACCATCTTCAATATAAATTCTTTTGAATAAAAAGGCTCGTCAATCATTATGATTCCAACTTTAAAGTTTTCCATAAATACAATTTTAGATTCAGAACTAAAATATTGCTCAAACTGTAAAGTGCAAACGAATGTTAATTCAATTATTTATTAATTTCGTAAATGCAATATTTTTCTTCGCATTTAATAATCTCAAAATTATTTAAAATATATGAATAAATATAATTACCATAGCTATCTTGATAGTTAATGTCCATAACAGCATATTGTGGATTTTCATCCATTAAATCATTTAAAAAAACATTTTCAAATTTTTGATTAGAAATTAATCCATCCCAGTTGAAATCGTCTCCCCATCCTGAATCACGTTTGTGCCAATATAATTGCCATACTCTTGTTGAAGGTAAGAAGTTGTACTTATCAATTACAGTTTTCCAATCAGTTCCATCAATATAAAATAAAGCAAGTTTAGGTTTTTCTTCATACAGTAGGGAGTCCTCTTCAAACATAATTATTTCTTGAAAATTTTCAAAAATGTTAGAACTTTTTATATTTGTTACTTCAATTGAATTAATAATAGAAATTGATGCGATATTTAATGGAATAGAAATAATTAAAATATAAACTAAATTTTTTAAAATAGTATTTTCTTTTTCTAGTTTTATAAAATCAATAACCCATTTGATTAAATAAAAACCGAGAAGATTAAGTGAAATTATTATTAATTGATCGTATTGGACAAATCTTGGACCAGTTAAAAGAAGATGTGCTAAAGACAACACTCCCCAAAGATAAATTATCAAAAATGATTTACTGAACTTTATATACAAGTGTTTAACTAAAAAAGTAGAGAAAATAAATATTAAAAAAAGATATGTATTATTTTCTACTATTTTTTCAAATGGAAAGTATGTACCAACTCCGCGAAGCATAAAGTTGTATTTAATAGACAAGTTAAAGAAATCAATGAATTGTGATGTTAAATATAGGTATAAAAGATAAAGTAAATTGACACCTAAGAAATAAGATATGATTTTTTTTATTTTCTCTTGTTTGTTTTTATTTATATAAATTATATAAATAAAGAAAGTCCCTGCTGTTAATGCATATGAAGGTAAGCAAATTACTGAGAGTGCTAAAAAAACTGATGCAGTGGTAAAATTTCCATTTAAAATATTGTAAATTGAAAAAAAGATTAATGCTGATCCTATAAATCTTGTATCAAACACTGGGTAGCCCTCACCAGGAGAAAATATTAAATTTAGAAATATTAAAGTTGAAACAACGAAAGGCAGTAATGTACTCTCTCGGTCTTCTTTTAAAAAAAGCTTGTAGCAATAATATGAAATAACACAACTAATTACTATAAAAACAATCGAATAGTTAACCCATAAATTATTTGACACTTTAAAAATTTTATATATTCCAAAATAGACCCAGTAAATAAAAGACCCTTTATGGTCCCATGAAGCCTGATATTCAAATAAATCCAGCTCGTCCATTCTTAGAGCAGTTACAACCCATGCAACACTATCTTGATTTATTTCAAGAAAATCTTCATATGAATCAATAATTTTTATGAATACTGTTAGAAAAATTAGAGATTTAATTACTTTTGGATTGATAGTGAATATTTTTATACTCCATATAGACATTGCCATTAAAATCAAAAAAATTAATGTAATCAATGATGGAAGATTAAAACCAATAGAAAATATAGAATTTTTGAAAATATTTAAAACCAAAGTCATTTTTTTACTTAATTATTTAAGATTTACCCGTCTTCTTTAATTTCTCTGTTCATATGATACACAAGCCTATGATTGATTGTAATTTTTAAAAATAATTGAATATTTGACTAAAAAGTTTGAAATATCATTTATTTCTTTTATATATTTAGTAATTAGAATACTTAATATGAGCAAAGGTAAATTTTCAATTATCATACCTGCATATTCTGAAGAGGATAATATTGGCAATCTTTTGAAACAGATTGAAAACACATTTAAAGAGGAAGCCGATTTAGAAGTAGTTTTAGTCGACGATGGAAGTCCAATTGCACTACAAGATGTAATTAAAAAAAGTCAATACAACTTAAATATAAACATAATTACCAACAGATATAATTTAGGTCAATCAAAAAGTATAGAAATTGGTTTAAAAAATTCGAAAGGTAACGTTATAGGGCTTATTGATGCAGATTGTCAAAATCCACCTGGAGAACTAAAAAAAATGTATGACCTCTTTAATTTAAATTCTTATGATGCAATTATTTCTTATCGAAAAAATAGAAAAGATGATTTTTTGAGAAAGATGATTTCTAAATTAGCAAATTTAATATTGAAAATTTTTACCAAATCAAAATTTAAAGATCTTGGTTCTAGTTTAAAAGTTATAAAAAAAGAATGTTTAGAAAGTTTACCTTTTAAGGGCGATATGCATCGATTTATTTCTCCAATGTTGCAAGCTAGAGGATATTCAATATTTGAAATTGAGGTAGTGCATGCTGAGAGGACTAAGGGAGTTTCTAAGTATGGTTTTAGCAGGATAGTACCAGTTATTGTGGATGGAATACTCTTCTATTTAACAAGTGGTTTTACTCGACCAGCAAAGTATGCGATTGGCAAGCTGTCTTTAATGCTTTTTCTTACTTCTATAGGATTAAATTTAATTGTTTTATATCAGAAAATTGTCAATGCAATATTCGTTCATAGAAATCCAATTTTCATAATTTCAATGGTATTTTTATTGTTAAGTATTCAAATATTTTCACAAATTGTAAAAGTTGATCAAGAGTAATAAGCTTTTAAACAATATTAGACTTTCTTTATTAACCAACAGGAGTTATGACTTTGACAAAAAATATAGACAAGATGGGTTCACCTGATAGATTTGGGTCTAATTGGAAGAAATTTAGAAACTTTGACACTATATATGAAGATCAATTTTTAGAATGGATTTTACCATTACAAAAAAATGATTTAAAAAATAAAAAAATACTTGATGCTGGTTGTGGAATTGGGAGGAACACTTTTTATTGCATTAAGTATGGAGCTAAACAAGTCCATTCATTTGATATTGAAGAAAGCACAGTCAACATAGCTACGGAAAATTTAAAAAATTTCAAAAATGCATATATTTTTAAAGACTCAATATTTACACAAGAAAAAATTTCAGATGAGTCATTCGATTTAGTCATGTCAATTGGAGTAATTCATCACTTATCAGATCCTAAATTAGCAGTTACTAAACTATTTAATAAAGTCAAAAAAGATGGAATGCTTTTGGTTTGGGTTTATGGTTATGAAGGAAATGAAATATTAATTAAGTTATTAAATACTTTAAGACTTTTTACAACTCGCTTGCCATATAAATTTGTAGCAGCAATTGGAAAATTTTTTGCATTACTTTTATATTGGATACTAAAATTTTACCCTACAAAATCAAAATACTGGACAAGAGCAAAAAAGATGAGTCTTTATGTTCTTGAGCAAATAATTATTGATCAATTAATTCCAAAAATTGCTAATTATTACAAAGAAGATGAGTTGATTGAAATTTATAAACATATAAGCTACAAAAATATACAGATTAACCACTGTAATGAAAATAGTTGGTCACTTTTAATTACAAAATGAAAATATTAAAAAAGGGTTTACAATCAAATACTTCAATTTATTTATTTCTTATCTTAACCGTATCAATATGGCAAATGTTTGGATTAGGAAAGATTAACTTAAGACTATCTCAGGGTATTGATCAGCAAATCATGCAACTTACATCTGCAAAGATGTATTTTTTTGAAATTTCTTCTTATCAAGCTGCTTGGAATCATCATTCACCATTTTTATTTTTTATTACAAAATTTTCATATTTATTTTTTGATTTTTATAATTCAACTTTTGGTTTTTATGCACTTTATACAATATTTCTATGCTTAGTGTCATTGACGTTATATAAAATATTTTATGGAATTTTAAAAAGTCATTTTTTTTCAATTGTAGGTTCATTGATATTTATTTTTGATATTTCTAGCTCAACAATCGGTGGTAAAATTATATTTGACAACAGGACATGGGGAATTCTCTTTCAATCTTTTATACTGCTGTCTTGTATTGGTTATTTAAAAAACAAAAAAAATATTTATTTATATTTTCTGGCAATTGTGTCAATTGTTCAGATTTATAATCTTGAATCCTATTCGGTAAGTGTTTTTCTTATTTATGCATATCTCTTATATATTGAAAAAGATAAGTTTAATTTTTTCTTACACTCATTATTTGGTGGTTTAATAACAATTTCTTACATTACATATTTAAATTTTCTTAGTAAAGAGTTAGATGAATTTATTAACTTAAATATTATGTTTCATATAAACAGCATAGGATTAACAAATAAATTTAAAAATATTGATTTGTTTGATATCATTCAATCCTTATTTGTAGGTGGTAATTCTACCTTAAGTTTCTTAATTTCATTACTAGTTATAGTTTTTGTTATTTTAATTTTCATAAGTAAATTTAAAACCAACTCATTTAGGATGGATGAAAAATTGCTCTATGTTCTTTTGTTAGGTGAGTTGTTACATTTATTCCTTACAGGTCCCAGGTTTACGTCGTATTCCCAAATCATTATTTTTCCAATTTTTGTATTGTTTTATTCTCAAGTATTGGAATTGTTAGATGGATATAGTTTATCTAAGCATTTTGGATTAATACCGTTTTTTGTAATTTTTTTTATTTTTCAGTTTGCAGATGTTGTTTATTATAGAACATCTTTGATAGATGGTACATTTCAGGAAACATTTAAAACATTCAATATTCAAGCTGAGGATCCCGAACTAGTTCTTACATGGGTGGATATTGATAAATACGAAAAAGTATTTTTTGAAAGTAATTCTCTTCCTTCTACAAGACTTTGGTGGTGGCATCAAATGAAGTATATCGATAAAATTTATGATAAGTCATACAAGATGTTTGATGATAAATTATTAGAAGAGATATTTTTTCAAGATGTTAAATTTGAAAACCCAAAAAAAGCAGTAATTGAAAAAAACTTCATTGATCCTCCTGCTTATTTCAAGAAATACATAAAAGAAAACTATGAATATACAGGAACCAGTGGAAATTTAGATTATTATCGGCTTAGGGATTAAGATTGGGTAATTTTTTTGAGTAATGAAATATATAAAAAAGTTGATAAATACGTTGGCTATTCATTAATTATTTCATCAATATTTATTCTTATATATAATGTAATTCACTATTCCCCAAGTTTAGGTTATGACGCAGAAGCACATTTTGCCTATGTAAATCATATTGCTAGATATCTTCCAGAAAGTCTAAATTTACCGAACTCTAATGAAACTAGAGAGTTTTTCAGCCCTCCACTTGGCTATATCGTACCTGCTTTTGGACAAGTTATTTGTAGAAACGTTATTGAAAGTTCAGACTACTTACAAGATTGCCAGCCTTTTTTTGCAATGTTTGCACATATATTTCAATCAATTATATATTTAGCTACTTTGTTAATTAACTTGTTGACAATTAGATTAATTACAAACAGTAAGTCTGTAGTGAATACTCCGTATATTCTTTTAGTCTCTTTATTAGCTGTGAATTATAGGACTGTATCTATGATTCGTGGTGAACCCTATATCTTATTTTTCATGAGCTTGTTTTTATTTATTATTTTAAAAAATGAACAAACTACATTTAAACCTCGTATTAAAACAGTACTCATCACAGGAGTAGTTATTTCTTGCATAGCTTTAAGCAGACAGTGGGGTATTCTTTTATTTCCACCGTTGGTTATTTTGTTATTTTTTACAAGGGATAAGTTTAAAAATAATTATT
>CEVG01006069.1_pt1 | contig 12533 bp, 13 predicted proteins | sample 356511 | NCBI WGS metagenome assembly CEVG01 (sample SAMEA2623426, study PRJEB7988) | marine metagenome | biome: marine biome (ENVO:00000447); feature: surface water layer (ENVO:00002042); material: "saline water (ENVO:00002010), including plankton (ENVO:xxxxxxxx)" | depth 5 m | reverse complement strand
TTCTGTAACGCTTGAATAATTGTTTTTACTTCTGGGTTGCCAATTGTAACATTTGGAAAAAAGAATTTAGCATATCTTAATTTGTCTTGAAAAGCTAAAGGATCTGTTTTAGGTTTCTGACTCTGACTAAGGAATATGTAAGGATCACCAGGCTGTGCTTTGATAGCATCAACCAATTTAGCATGGCCTATTGTGGGAGGATTCATTCTTCCGAAAGCCATTACAGCAGTTCTTCGTTGTTCTTCAAAAAGTTGGCGAAGCCTCATGCATATTCTCCTTTTTCAATTTCTTTAATTTCTTCACTGTAAATTTTATCATAAAGAGCTTTGCGATGATCATCTTTAAATACTTCGTCGGGCATTTTAGCCATGTTATATTTTTTACAATAAGAATTAACACCATCATTTACAAGTGGCATGATAATTAACTTAGGATCAAAACTTTTACTACTTTTGTGTAATTCGGCCATTTTACACATGGTAGGAAAATACTTTTGTCTATAAAAATCTTTGTCATTACGCATATGGACATGTGTATCGTCAACTATATCGTAATCCAGTTTAGGCTCTGACTTTATACCTGCTAATTCTATCAATCTATTGTGATCTGATCTATCCACACTGTCTTTGAATTTATCAGGAATTTCATATTGTTCGCCATCCCATTTCATTGGCTTACCACCTTTAGGATTAAAGTATGTGATTTTTCCATCTCTTATTTCACCACCCGGATGTTTCATAACCTTGGATTTTGCAATTTTTCCATCACTACCTTCATAGCTATCAAGTTCTGCTTCTATTTCTTTATATCCTGGAGTATCCAAAACATCAAATCTATCTGCATCTGGATTATCCTTCCTCCACTGTTTTCTAAAATCACGCTTTTTTTTACGTAATTCTTTTCTCTCTGCTTTAAGTTTTTTAGTATCAGGACCGTCTTTCATAACCTTAGCAAATCTAGTTACACTACCACCGCCTGATGTTGTTGTCTTTGTACTTGAACCACCAGTTCTTGTAACAGTTCTAGTGCTTGAACTTGTAGTTGTGGTTGTTTTGTTTCCTTTTTTAACGACTTTTTTATCTTTAGTGACACCTAGATCTTTGTCATCATCCCAGAAATCATCTTCTTTGTCAAGCAACTTGTCAAAAGCATCATCATCTTTTTCCATTGCTTTGTAAAAAGGATCACCACCTTGATCTATCATTTTCTTTACATCTGGATCACTGGCTAGTTTGTCAGCTTGAGCTTTAAGTTTGTCACCTTGGGCTTTATACTTGTCATCTATTGCTTTTAATTCTTTTGGATATTCTGGATCTTCTTCTTCTGTCGGTACACCACTATAGTAAGGTGAATCAGGATTATCAAGTGCCGCTTGTGTCCATTTGCGTTTTTCATCTTCTGCTTGTCTTGGTAATGCTTTAATTTGATTCATTATACGTTCGTAATCATTATAACGACCGCTTACATCTTTGCCGAATGTCTTTTCATATTCATCTCTGCTTACTGGTTTACCGTCTTTTGTATACTTAGAGCCAGTATTTTCTTCACCACCTTTTGTTTGAGATTGTGATGGTGCTGTTGATGCACCAGGTATATTCTTTACACCTGCCGCAATCAATCCAGCATTTATCTTTTTGGATTTCATTAGAGATGCAAAATATTTGTCATTTTTTACAGCATCCACTAATGCTTGTAATTCTTGTAATTCTGCTTGCGATAATGCTTCATGTAACATTTTTGCTATAGAACTTGTAAAATCAATGCCAGCCGTTTGAGCACTTGCTTTAGCTTTTCTAATTAATTCATTCATTCGCTTTGCAATTTCATTCTGAGTCATCTTTTTGCCGTTGACATCTAAAACTCTATTAGCACCAGTTTCTTCACTACCTTTAGTAGTATCTGTTTTTGGTTTTTCTTCAGCACCTGTAGTAGTATCTGTTTTTGGTTTTTCTTCACCAGCAGGTTTCGCATCAGTTGCTGTAGTGTTGTCTTGTGGTTGTTGTGTTCCACCTGCGCCTTGTATTTTTCCTTGTGGAAAAAGTTTTTTTAATTGTTCTGGATCACCATAAGTTCTTGTAAGCACACCCTTTTCTGTAGTGTCAACATAAGGTTTCTTCCTATCTATATTAAAGTTTCCTCTGTTTCCGTTAGGCATAACCATAAATTCTTTGCCAGGTTTTGCTTGCGTTTGTGTTGTGTCTGTAGGAGCTGCACCTTTAGCTTTTGTTACTGTATCTGGTTTTGGTATTGCTTTAGCTGGTGTTCCTGTATCTGGTTTTGTTGCACCTGTGTTTTGTGGAGCTCCTCCTTGACCCCCACCTTGTGCAGCTGCACCTGCTTGTTTATCGCCTGGTGTAGTTGTGGCTGGTGTAGTTGCATCACTTGCTCCTGCTTGAGCGGTAGCATCTGCTGGTCCGTCAACACCTGCATTTGGATTATTCTGTTGTGCTTGTCCTTGTGTTGGAGTTGGTGTTTGTCCGCCGCCTGCACTTTGCATAGCTTTTAGTGTATTTGGGCCTGCATCTCCGTCAACTCCTATGCCTGCTTTTTGTTGAAATGCTCTTACTGCATTAGCAGTGCCTTTTCCGTATACACCATCTTCAGCACCAGCATTATAGCCATTAGCATTCAACCACTTTTGTAATTCTACAACTTCAGGAAGTTTATTTTTTCCATACCCACTTTTTTTCCAAAGACTTTGATCTGTAGGAACATTTACTTCAACTAGTATTTCTTTCCAAGCTACCATTTTCTACAACTCCAGTACCTTGCTTTAGTTCTAGGCCCTGGATTGTCGCAGTTATGTCTTGCACGAAAACTTCTACGTCTAGCAGGGTTAGACTTTTTTATTTTCATGTTAGGATCACCAAAATTAACTTTTTTAATGTTTTTTGTTTTAGGATCTCTTACATAAACTTTAAATTTTTTTACATCGCCACGCATTGGTTTACCTAGCTTAACTTTTCTTCCTCTATATTCAGCTTCATCTAAATCTTCATCATCTTCGTTAAACCACATCACACCATATTCTTCGTAAAAGTCATCACCGTCGTATGTTTCTTCTGTTAAGTCATTTTCTTGACTTGTTGAAATTTCAATGTCAAAGTCGTCAAACCCTTCACTAAAAAGATAAGCACTTAACCGATCAGCATATCCATCTGCTTCATCATCTGTCAATTCTCTTTCCAATGGAATTTCTATTACCCTAGCACCTTGCTCGCTCTCTAAAATATCATATTTAGGAAAAATTGATTCATCTAAACTTTCATTTAATGAATCGTTTTGTTCATATACAACTCTTACAAAATGTGTCACTTCATACTCCTTAATGGTTTAGGATAAGACTATTAATAGTGCCATCAGTCCAGTCTGATACGTAAGTCCTAACCCAAACAAAATTTCCTGTGAAGTTTTTAATAAAACTTCCGCCACCGTTATCACTTCCTGTGCTATCACCTAGATTAGAATGTTCTGTAGTGCTTATAGTGAACCAATCAGAATCACCAGGTTCTACTGCTAAACTTGCTTGTACTACTATTTTTCCTATGAATCCTGTGACATTGTATTGAACACTATGTAGACCATCTGCTCTCCCATAATATCCATCACCTTTTAACTTATCAGATGTACGAGTCTCAGTTGTACTGTCGCCAGGATGCGTCAGTTGCGTCTGGTTTGTTGAATTTACTACAAAATTAAATGTTTCACTACTTGCTGGCATAATGTTATTTATCTATATTTTGCCTGCACACCAACTTATCTATACGGTTAAAAATTGTGCCAGCAATTAAATTACATAACATTAATATAGAATCATCTTTTACGTAACAAGTTCTACCATGTGCAGAGCCAAAAAGTTTAATATCATTCAAAGCATTATCAGTTATTTTTATTTTGTTTCTATTTTTTTCACACCAAGTAGCAAATGATTCTGGAATTTTATTATTAGAAAAACAACATTTATATGCATAATCCGTATTCTCTACAATCAAAGTATGAGTGTTATTCAACAAAAAGTCAACATATTTTGGATCCGGTTCAAAAAACTCTTTGGCAGACTTTATTTTTGATTGAATGAGTTGCAACCAATTTTTATTGTTTGAATATATTATAAAATTATTTCCTTGACACCTAATTTTATATTCTTCTTGTGAACGTGAAAACTCGTTAAAAAGTATTTTAATATCATTAAAATCGTCTAAATTAATTTCTTTTTTGCGTCTAGCTCTTTGTAGATATAAAGGAAGGCCTTGATGATAGTCATTTTGCATGTTATCTATCACTGACTTTGCAAATCTAAAATTCTTATTCCTAAAAATTGCAGTCATTGGATTGATACAATTTAAAGAGTAAAGATATTTGTTGTAAAATAATTTATTCGTTAATTGTTTCTTCAATTTTTACCTTTTCAAATGTTAGTTTTAAACCTCCATCCTTTTCTACTATTTTACAATTACCACCTTTTTTCAATTTGCCAAATAATAGTTCTCTAGATAAAGGCTTTTTAATATCTCTGTCTATGACCCTTTGTAAAGGTCTAGCACCCATTTTCCTATCATATCCTTTTTCTACAAGATAGTCAAGGGCCGAATCATCTATAGTAATTTTTACATTTTTATCCTTCACTTGATCTCTTAAAACAACAAGGAACTTTCCTACAATTTTCATCATAGTTTCTTTACTTAACTTGCCAAATGTAATCACACCATCTAACCTATTCCTAAATTCAGGTGCAAAATATCTTTTTAATTCTGTATCTTCATAATCAAAATCTTCTTCAGCTCCAAAACCAATTGTATCTTTCTCTGCTTGTTCGGCACCGAGATTAGTTGTTAATATTACAATAGCATTTCTAGCATCAGCCTCTTTACCATTACTTCCTGTTACTTTACCATTATCCATTATTTGAAGTAAAATTTGTGATACATCTGGATGAGCTTTTTCTATTTCATCTAACAAAAGAACACAATTAGGGTTTTCTTGCAATTTTGTAATTAGCAAGCCGTTATTTTCTTCATACCCAACATAACCCGGAGGAGAACCTATAAATTTAGCAACAGCATGTTTTTCTTGATATTCACTCATATCAAATCTAACTAGTCTTACTCCTAAGTGTTGTGCTAGTTGTTTTGCTGTTTCCGTTTTACCTGTACCTGTAGGACCCATAAATATAAAACTTCCGATAGGCTTATCTTGATCCTTTAAGCCAGCTTGTGCTACAAGAATTTTATCAACTATATCATTAACAGCCTTGTCTTGACCATATACACTTCCTTTTATATTCTTTTCAAGATTTGCTAAGTTTTCAGTTTCTTTCTCTGCAACTTGTTCTGCAGGTAAATTTACAATTTTAGCTAATTCAAATTGAATGCCGGATTCGGTTACCGTTTTATTTTTAACTTTCTTTTTTAAATTAAATCTACTACAGGCTAAATCTATTAGATCAATTGCTTTATCAGGCAATTTTTTATCTGATTGGTATTTTACACTAAGTTTTATTGCACAATCTATAGCTTCGTCTGTAATTGTTGTTTTGTGAAATTCTTCGTAATATTTTTTAATACCATGTAAAATATCTAATGTAACCTCAGGAGTTGGTTCGTCCACTGTGACTCTTTGGAACCTTCTCATCAAAGCTCTGTCTTTTTCAAAGTATTTTCTATACTCTTCCCATGTAGTGCTTGCTACTACTTTGATATTTCCTTTTGATAAAGCAGGTTTTAACATATTTGCTAAATCATTGGAATTAGGTCCACCACCTGCACCTGCACCGTTTATCATATGTGCTTCATCAATGAACATAATTGTTTTACCTTTTCCTCGTAAACCAGCTAAAACAAGTTTAAATCTTTCTTCAAAATCACCTCTATATTTAGATCCCGCAAGTAACGATCCGATATCAAGATTATACACGTTATACTCTTTTAAAAACTCTGGCACATTTTCATTTACAATATTCCATGCTAAACCTTCTGCAATAGCAGTTTTTCCAACACCAGGATCACCAACAAGTAAAACATTATTTTTACTTCTTCGTCCTAAAGCAAGTGCTATACTATCTAGTTCGTCACTTCTTCCAATAACTGGATCTACTTTATTTTTCTTTACTTCATTATTTAGATCAGTAGTAAAAGCTCTCAAAGCTCGCTGAGCTTGTCCTGACATTTCTTCATCTTCTAATCCATATTCAAGCTCATTGCTAAGGTAATCATTTAATTTGTCTTTATTTACACCACCCTTTTCCAGCCAATAGTTTGCAATACTCTTTTTTTCTGCCAAAACACTTAACACAACATCTTGCAAGTCTATGTGCGATCTCCCACTAAAAAGTGTTTGAGTAAATGCTCTATTCAAAACTCTTTCTACTGTTTGTGTTTTTTTAGGTTTTTGTTTACCTGATGTATATTCAATCTTAATATCATCACAAGCAGTTTTAAGATGATGTTCTAAGTTTGTCTTAATGTATTCAACATCTGCTCCATAACCTTTTAGTAGGTTTTCTAATGTTTCACTACATAAGATACTATACAGCAAATGCTCTACTGTAACATATTCATGATTTAAATTACGTGCATCTTTAATAGCTTTTTCAAAAACAAGTTTTAAATCTTCACTGGGTTCAACCATATTTTTATAATTCCTTTTAGTTACTTTACATATTATACACAATTTGCTTCATAATGCAAGTTATTTGGTAATATCTCTTTTTATTTCTTCTATTTGTTTCAAATGGTTAGCATTCAAATTTGGCATTAACGCCCCTACTTCTATATATAGCACACCTTTTGTACTAGATCTTATAACTGGCAAGCCATGACCCGGGACTGAAAATGTGGTATTTGGTTTTGTACCTGGTGGAATATTTAATGCTATCTTTTTATCCTCCGGAGTATTTACTTCGATATTTGTACCAGTTAACAGGTCTAATAATCCAACATTAACTTTAGTCCAAATATTTTGTCTATCACGTCTCCAATTGTTTGGCATCCTTACTTTTATTGATACTAATAAATCACCTCTAGGAAGTCCAGCGATTGTATTATCACCATATCCTGGAAATTTTACTTTAGAACTTTCATCAACTCCTGCAGGAATACGTACATCTAAGATTTCAGTTTTACCATTAGGCAGATTATAAGATATTGTATTGGCGGTGCCTGTATAAACATCTTTAAGATCAATTGTATAATTCAGTCTAATATCTTTATTTTTTTGTGGTTGTCTTTGCCTAAACTGGAAATTAAATGGATTTTGATCTCCAAACATTTGTCCAAATATATCCTGAAAATTTCCTGAGTTAAAATTATGTTGGTTTTGGAATTGTTGGGGATCAGCTGTGCCATATTGGTCATACATGTGCCTTTTTTCAGCATCGCTTAATATTTGGTATGCTTCGTTGATCTGTTTGAATTTTTCAGGATCACCACCCTTGTCTGGATGGTACTGCATTGCTTTCTTTTTAAAAGCAGATTTTAAATCTTGGTCAGAGGCATTTTTTGGTACACCTAGAAGTTCATAGTAGTCCATACTACTACTTATTTACAGAGTTACTACCTTTGCTTCAATCAGGCGTTTTCTATTTGCCATATGTGCTTCATGTATGTCATCTTTTGATTGTCCATGATAAGCTACAGCATGTCCTTCTTTTATTAAAGATTCAGTCAGTGTGCTCCATCTATCATATGCTGGAAAATATATTTTAAAATCACCTAATATTCTTCCAAACTTGCCTTTTTTATCTTCACCAGATTTATCTATTTCTGTTTTAAGCACTTGCATTGATCCTATAGGTAAAAGTTCTTTTACCCTTTCTTTTGCCGCCAATCCAAATGCCTTTTCTTCTAAATCTCTTGTTCTAGATTCAGGAGTATCAATTCCGTTGACCCTAACTCTTTCTTTGTGCATCCATACACCAAACCCTAGGTCTATGTCCACATCAACAGTATCACCGTCTACTACTCTCAAAATTTTACATTTATACTCATACATTTTATTTCCTATTCGCTAAAGGATTATCAAGAGCTCGTTGTAGTTGCCTCTCCATATCAGCTTCAAGATCTTTTATCTTTCCTTCTAAAAGTTCTTTTGTAGAAGAGTTTTCTCTAATAAGCATATCTTTTTGAGCAACATATTGGTTTAGCAAGTCATCTCTTTTAGTATCAAATCTAGTTTCTGCATCATCAATCAAAGTTCTTGTTTTTGATTCAACTTCATTAATGTCATCTTCTACTTTATCAATTATCTTTTCTAAACGTACAATGTCATCTCTCAAGCCATTTTTAATATCTCTTGAATAGTCTAAAGCCTCGTCTAACTTTGTATTTATAACATCCATGCGGGCATTAACTTGTCCAGTATCGATGTTTGCAATAATATCTTTCATGTTAGTATAGTCTTTCCAAAATTCAAATCCTGCCCATAGTCCACCACCTAGTGTCCCTAAAAGAGGTAATATAAGTAAAAGTTTTCCTCCACTTAATTTTACACCCCCATATTCAACTTCAGCCATTTTTACCTCCTATTTGTATTGTAAATCTTCCATCTCACCAAATTTTGGATCATTCAAGAACCATCTAGAAAAGTGATGGTCAACCGTAGGTTTAGGTGGATAAAAGTTTGCTAAGTCCATATTCTCTTTATCGTTATAATCAAATCCTGGCACAAAAGAGATAAGTGCCAAAAGTTGTCTTTGCACAAGCATTTGCTGTTCTATTGAAACTGCTTTTTCTATTTTTTTAGTAAGTTCTATTGCCTTCATTGCAATTAACATTCTCATTTTGTCATTCTTGCTAAGTTGCTTTTTTTCAGCTTTAGGTTCTTCTTTAGTTTCCTCTTTTAGTTGTGCAATTTCTTTTTCAATGTCGTCTTCTTGTTCAGTCTTTCCTCCTATACTTCCGTCTTTTTGTCCGGGTGTTGCTTGAGACTCTTTATTTTTGTTATCTTTTTTCTTTGCTTTTTCGTCTTCTATTTCAGCATCTTCGTCAGATTCTTCTTTTTGATTTTCTTTAATTTGATCTCCTCTTGGATCACTATCATCTGCTTCTTCTTCTAAACTTGCAAGTTCCTTTTCAATGTTATCTTCTTGATTTGTACTTCCGTTGTTAGCACTAGATTCTAGTTGAGCTAGTTCTGCTTCAATATTATCTGCCATTGCAGTCATATCGTTTTGCACTACTTCTACATTTTGTATTTGAACTTCTTCTACTGGAACTTCTATAATTGGTTCAAAAAATTGTTGTGTAGGTAAACCGTCAATTTGCACTCCTGTATTTTCTGCAAAATTAGTTGTGACGTCTGTGTTTAGTATATCAGTTATTGGATTTACATCTATTCCGTCGTCTACTATTTGTACCGGTTCAATATAACCAGGACAATTTTGATCGTATTGTGGATCAAGACTACATTGTTGATTAAAGTATGCAACATCATAACCAACACATGTAGTTTCATATAATGGATCAATATTACATTTTGCTTCAGTATAACCTGTGCAAGTTTTGTCAAATAATGGATCTAAAGAACATTGTTGATTCAAATATGCAGTTGCATATCCAGGACATTGTTTATCGTATAATGCATCTAAAGAACATTGTTGATTCAAATATGCAGTTGCATATCCAGGACAATTTTGATCATACAAAGGATCGTTTTGACATTGTTGATTATAGTAAGCTGATGCATATCCAGGACATGACGGATCGTGTAATGGATTTGCCGAACATTGTTGTGCTAGATATGCCGCCGCATAACCTTGACAAGAAGGATCAAATAAAGGGTTTTGGGTGCATTGCTGATTAAACAATGCAGTTGCATATCCTTGACATTGTGGATCATACAAAGGATTATTATGACAAGGATTGGCCGAAAAAGTCAAAGTAAATTCAGATTGTGCAACATTAAATTCTGGTCCGTATCTTCCACTCCAACTTGCACTATCACTACCTTGTGCGAGTATGTTTACATCTGAAAAATATGATGGAGGTAAAAATGGATCAGGAAAAGTTTCAGAACCTGAATGTGTAGTCCAATTATGAGAGTGTCCATAATCGTAACTATAAGTTTGATATGTGTTACCATTAGAATCTATTATCTCAACAGTAATTTCAAAATCATCTATTCCTGGTTGTTGTGCGTAGATATTTGCATTACCATTTTTAACACGCCATTTATAAGTAAATCCATTTACTTGTATACCTGCTTGTGAAAGTGCAGTATTGATAGCTATAGTTGTACTGATAATTTCGTCAGAACCGCCCCAGATAAATCCACTGTCATTAGGTAGTCTATTAGGCAAACTTGGATTTGTTGTGTTAGGTATACGACTTCCGCCCCAATATCCTGTCCCATAATTACCAGACCAGTTCTGGGCACTAGGATCTAGTAAATCAGTGGTGTTTTGAGTTTGGGGAACTGTTACAACCTGTGCAGATGCTTTACTATAATAAAAGCAGAAGCATAAGAGCACTACCAATAACGGCACCAAGACCCACGGTAGCTTGTTTCTTTTGAACATCTTCTTTTGTCTCCAAAACTTCTGGTGCAGGAATCTTATTAGGATTAGCCTGCCATTCGTCGGTTGCTTGGTCGCCAATCTTTCCTAAGAATGGACAAGGTGTGCCTGCCATCTCCATTGCATCATAAACTCTTCTATCTTGACAAAGTACTGATACAGCCGCGACCTTCATACCCATATCGTATAAAGTTTTTGATAATTTTAATCTTTCACAGTTTGCATCTCTAACTGTTTCTCCCGTTGAAATACCTAATATTTGTGTTTGTACTGCACCAGCTACACCTACCGTACATAGATCAGATGAAGAACTATTTACTGATGGTGTAATTGCAGATGGAGGTGGTGAAATAACTATTGTCTGTCCATTTGTAGTCACGTCAGACTTACTGTTTGTATTAGTATTCACAGTTGTTTGTGCGTTGGCCAGCCCAGTAAAACCTACTAGGAGTGCAGCCAGAATAATAAAAAATCTCATTTGTTTTTGTTTCTCCCTCAGTGGCAAGTATTTATAATTAGTCTATACTGAAAACCATTAAAGTTTTCAAATATAGGTGTAAGTAATTTGTACCTACGGTTCCGTCAAAATTTTGACGGATTTGCCTTGTGTATTTATTATTTTCTGCTTGAAGTATACAATCCAAACCATGCAGCGCCAGCACCAACAACGATTGATATTAATCCTGATTGCTCTAATGTTGGATTATCTAAGCTCATAAACCATATTACACATTTGTATAATAGAATTATGTAGGTAGTAATAAAGATCCTAGGAAAAATTCTCCAACTATCCACAGCTCTTGCCATATGTATCAATTTAGCATATGGGTTTGGACCTAAATCTTTTACACTAGTATCTACTTCTAAATCTAGTTTTACCTTCTTACTCACACCTTCACTACTAGCTGGTACAACTACTTTAGCATCTTCTTTTGCAGGAGTTGCTTTAGTAGTTACTTCTAACTCATCTGGACTTTTTCTTGGCATTATTTTCTCCCTCTTTTTAATGATTCAATTGATTCTTTATTCTTTTCAATTGCCTCACTATTTTTTACAATATAAGCATCTTGAGCCTTATCAATAAGTTCTTGCATTCTAAGTCCCCTTTCTATATCAGAGTCTAAATGAAGATCCTTATTAATTATTTTTTCTAATCTTAGACTTGGTATTCTATCATTAGCTACGTATCTCCAGGTATATCCTTTCTGGCCATAACATCCGAATACAGTTTCTCTCAGTCCTATTTTTACAATAATAGACTGTTCGCCGTCTAGTAATACTTCGTCGCCCTCGTTAAATGCAGGATTAAATCTAAATTTTATTCCTTGCATAAAGTTTGTTGCAAAATCTTTAAACCAAAAAGCAGCAGAAATACTGATAAGGATAGCAATCCAAGGAACCAACATTGTGGCAAAATCCAACCCCAACTTGTCAAACGCTTCCATTTATTTCTCCAATTTCCTAATTCTTTCTTCCAGTTCATCGATCTTTTTTGTTACATGAGGATATTTCTTCCGCCAAGCGTCAGTTGGTTGTTCAAACCAAGTCAATCCCCATCTTTCAACTAAAAAATCAAGAATTTGATCAAATTTACTATAACACCAAATTCCAATTCTAGTGTCCTTGAAATATGTTGAAAACGCAAGTCCAAATAATGAACCTACTATTGCTGTATAAATCCATAGGCGGTCACTCGCCATTCTTTCTAACATATTCCAAATTATATCCATCAGTAGTATTTATACTGATTTCAATTGCTATTTGGATGTAGGTTCTTGAGGCTTAACCGCTTCTTCGTAATATACAATGATTTCTGTTTGTTGTTCTATATAGCGTCTAAGGTCTGCTATGTTGATTGCAAGGTTTTCATAATCTTTCATAGATAATACAACATATGCAAGTTCACCGTGTTCAGCAGTAAATTCTTTCACAAAGGATTCGTAATTGTCCTTTGTAACAACATATACTCTAGTATCTACTAGATCAATTGGTTTTGGTCGAGCTACTATCGGTACTGTTGTCT
>CEVG01012978.1_pt1 | contig 12570 bp, 8 predicted proteins | sample 356511 | NCBI WGS metagenome assembly CEVG01 (sample SAMEA2623426, study PRJEB7988) | marine metagenome | biome: marine biome (ENVO:00000447); feature: surface water layer (ENVO:00002042); material: "saline water (ENVO:00002010), including plankton (ENVO:xxxxxxxx)" | depth 5 m | reverse complement strand
CAGAAAAAGTTGCTGAAGTAGTGAGAAGAATAAAAACGCAGTTTGATAGTTTTGATAAAAGCACCGAAGCAGTCACCAAGAGGTTGGAGGCTTCAATCAAAGAAGTTTCTTCTCTGCAAACCAGAATAAATGTCTTGGGGAGAGAATTGAATAAAGGCTCTGAAGAACTAAAACCTGAAAAGGATTAATGATTTTTTCTTCACATCGAATTTCTTTTTTTATTTTAGGAAAAAAATGACAAAACTTTTTCTTCTCTCATTATCTTTCTTGCTCCTTTCTTTGGAAGGATTTTTACAAGAAAAAAGTTGCACGAGTGAAGATTGCGATCAAACTTCTTACAACATATTTCTTATAGAAACTCTTACAAATCCAAATAAAGACTGTAGTCAATTGTTTTATGAATTCAGCAAAATAAATCGCAACTATGTAAAAGATAAAGAAAGCTTTGATATTACAAAAAATATTATTTCTGAAATATGTTCAGAAGAACTTAAGTTTTCAAATACAAAATTTAAAGAGCTCTTGTCTAAAGAGAGTCCCTTATCAGACTTAAATTTCTTTTTTTACGTTAATTACGTCGAAAATCTTTTTGAAAAAAAATTTTTATTCCAGTTAGAGGGTCTTTTTGAAAAAATCTTTAATAAAACTAATAACTCAATATTGTCAGGTGTGGGACATAAATCTCAACTTGAAACAACCATGCTATATCCTATTTATGGTTTTGTTTTAAATGCATGTTACAAAGATTTCTATTTGTTTTGTCATAAATCATTAAATAAATTAGAAAGTTATTTGCTTGATCTAATGTTGAAAGCAAAAGTCTATGGAAAGAATGCTTCTAGAAATATAACAACTGCAAGATATTTATTGCTTGCAATTCGTTTAGAGAAAATTAGTAATTTTACAAATCTAGGAATTGAATTCCATAACGAATTACTTTTGGAATTAAAAAAAGTGAACGCTATTTATTTTTATTCTGAACCGGGCAAACTCGCATATAAGGAGTTATCTCAAAACTTTAAAAAATTTCTTAAAATAGATAATTTAAATGAAGAACAAGAAAAATATCTTGAAGGCATAATTTTTGAGTTAGATAAAATCCCGTTCGATCTTATTTATGCAGCGGATGCTGTTACATTCAAAAAATTGCTTTCTGGATATGGAGAATTAGCTTCAGCTGATACATTCCCAACTGAAGAATATAAAATTTTACAAAAACATATTCATTTTTATTTAGAAAAATTACCGAATGGTGGAAACTCTTATGAAATAGTTCAAGGTAAAAAAAACTCAGAACTAGAGTTCATAAGAGATTTAATTTACCTCGAAAGAATTACAGACACACGCTTGGTTGAATCAGGGCAAAACAAAACTTGCGATATTATAAGGAACAAAAAAAAACTGTTTCAAAATTTAAAAAATTATAGGCCTGGAATAAATAATTGCAGCTTAGGGCTTGAAGCAATCGACAATAGTGGTTACAAAAATTATCTAGCTAGTCTTGATGAAAATAACTTAGACCCAATGATTGGATTAAGATTGATGGACTCTTTGAGTCCCTATCTTAATCTTTTTTTAAAAGGAGACTTACCAAATGAATCAATAGTAAAAAAGATTGCAGATATATGGTTTGAAAATATAGATCTAACTCTGAATAAATTTCCGGACAACACAAAGGTTTCTTTAGAAATAGCGGCTTCGTTAAATGTTATTTATAATTTTACTCATCCTGCTTCTTTCGACTTATTGGTAGGTGAATCTATTTTAAAACCCTCACAATTTAATTTATTAGACGAAAAAATTAGGAAAAAATTTTTTTTTGATCCTAAAGAATATTTACTCACAATAAAAAGAAGTGAACGAAGTGATATTGAAACTATAAAAGGTGTGACTCTTGAACTTTTTAAAAGAGCTTATTTCCACTTGAGTGTTTCTGGATTAATTGACAAAAATGAGGACAAATTCATTAATCTCGAAGATTTTTACCATAACCCTTATAAAATTTACTGCGCAAAGGAAAATATTGAGAACATTTGTCAAAAAAAATATCGAGAAGCTTTTATTTATTTATCAAGATTTGGAAGTGAAATTGCCTGGGAATTAAATCAAAAGATTAGGGATTTCTTCGAAAGCGAAGAGAAAACTTTAAAGAACACTGGTGCTCCCGAACTCTTTAACAGGAATGTTTATCGTAAAGAATTCAAAGACTTAAGACATTGGACTTTATTTTTTATGGAGTTGTATTTTCATGACGAATTACATACTTCAGATGAAAAAAGTAAAAAGTTTAAAGAAGAACAAAATGCTTCAAATAAGAGAATTGCGTCTCTGTTCATACAAAACTCATCTTTAGAAAATTACTCGAGGATTATGAATGCCTTTCAAAAAAACAAAGTTTTAAAAAAGTATAAAGACAGTGAATTTGCAAAAAAAATTATTTCTTATGATGAAGCTTTAGATTCTTTTCTTAGACTTAAAGAATATCTTATTAACAGATCGCCCGATGAGGAAGGAATAATCAATTTATTTAACCCCGAAAGCTTAATTTCTAATAAAGCTAGAGAAGCAAGAGAAGCTGCTGATGAAATTTTTTTTCACAAAGATGAATACGGTTTTCCTATGTTTGACAAAAAAGATTTTTCCGTTGGACATATTGATTTAAATACTATTCAAAATCTTCTTGAAGATGACGAGGTGATTATTCTTACATCTTTTATCGATGATGGGCCAGGACTGCATCTAACCTTGTCTAATACCCAGGTCATTATGGAAATTGGGGGAAAAAGAACAGTAATGAAAGCTTTGGTTCGTTCTTTTGAAAAGAATGTCAAACTGGACAAAAACTTTGTACAAGGGAAATATGATGAAGACGTTATAGATGATTTAGAGCTTCTAGATTATCACTTGCTTTGGGGGCTTGGAGAAATCGATAGTGAAAATAACTCAAGAAAAAAAGTTTATGTGATTTCTGACGATAATATTTTCCAAAAAATCCCTTTTTCAGCCTTACGTTATTATGGAGATGAAAGTTATGCTTTTGAAAAATATGATTTTGTTTATTTGGACAGTCTAGGAACTTTTGTTCTTTCTAAGGATAAAAAAAGAAGGAAATTAGATGAAAATTTAAAATTTACTGCTTTTGCAAATCCAAAGTTTGGGATGAGATCTAAAGATGCTAGTTTTAAAAATCTTTTCATCACTACGAGAGGGCTTAAAAATCAAAATATTATTGAAGAAATGATTAGTCTGCCAGAAACTGAAGATGAGGCGTTACAAATTGCAAAATATTTTAGAAAGTCTAGTGTATTTACTGGAGATAATGCATCCGAAGAACAACTGATAGATTTTTTGAGTACTGATAATCATGATACTGATGTCCTTACATTAGCAACACATGCCTTTTCAAATGTGAATAATTATACACTGGAGCATGGATTTGCCTTTGCTCCCACAGAAACATTTGATGGTTTTCTGATTTCTGCAGAAATTAGAGACCTAAACTTGACTGATGCCATAGTAATTTTATCTGCTTGTGACACCGACAAGCCTCTTATGATCACTCAAGACTCATATTCTGGCTTTATAAGAGCATTTATTGAAGCGGGAGCTCAAACTATTCTTTACACTACATGGAATATTGACTCAGAATCTGCAAAAATTTTCATGACAGAAGCTTTGAGGGTTGGCGTGGCTTCAAATCTTAGAATTTCAGAGGCGATCTCGAGAACAATGAAAAAATTTGCTTATGGTGATTTTGGAGAAGAATACCGCCATCCATTTTATTGGGCTCCTTACAGAGTTTTTGGAGTGGATTGAGTAGTTATGTTTTCTATTTTTCTGAATTATTTGTTTCAAATAATTCTTACCTCGTTTAGAAATTAATTTTTAAAATTTTGTAACAACTTTCTTATTTAAGCGTTAAAGAATGTGAAGCTTAAAAAACTTCATAACTTTTAACTTAACTTAAATAAAAAGGTGAAAAAATGAAAAAACTAATAATAACTTTAACGATGGTAACTGGCATGTTGTTAACTTCTTATGCTCAAGCAAGCTCTTATACTTCTCAGACTTATGGAAACACAACTTATCACAGTGGCGGAGGTCTAAACGGAACGTCACAAACTTATGGCAACACCACTTATCACAGTGGTACTTACAATGGCAGAAGTTATTCCGGAACGTCACAAACTTACGGCAACACCACTTATCACAGTTTTTGGGATTAATACCTCCTGGAAGGTGCGTATCTAGTAATCATTATTCTCCATAACTAGATACGCACCTAACGATTGAAAAAAGTTTAAAAATGATGTTCAAAAATTTTTTATTGAATTATTACAACTTTGCATACGAAATCTTAAGTTTTCTAAGCCAAGGTTCGGATTTGATATATATGTTGTTGAACTTTTTTATTTTTGTATTTTTAAATCCCGGTCTAACGGTTCTATTTTTTCTTCTTTGGAGAAAAGAAAGGCTTAAACATCTAAAAATAAACCAACAATGATCGATTTAGTAGCTCAATTATTTCAACTTTGCGTAAGTTTTATGTATTTATTGGCAAATTTGACTGGGACAACCTATAAAGAAATCAACGCTATTATTTTCTTAATCATCCAACCTTGCTTGATTTTATTTTTCTTATTTTTGTGGAAAAAAGAAAAGAAAAAAAGTTTGTAACAAAAAACCCATACATACGTTTAAGAAAGTAAGAAAAATATTTAAATATATAGGAGGAAAAAAATGAAAAAATTAATTGCATCAATAACTTTAATTACAAGTCTGTTTTTTGCCATAAACGCTCATGCACTGACTTCAAAAATTGGTCACCAAGGTTGTTTTACTGATGAAATAAGTAAAACAAATACGAATTCTTCAAGAAATCCGTCTTTCTATATGACTGACTTTTCTAAATAACAAGAACTTTATAGTTAAAGAAGAATACATAAAAAAATAATAATTAAATTTTTGAGGTTTTATATTTTTGCTTTTTTTAGTTCATGAATTTGAATTAGAATAAAAAAATGAAGCTCTCTGAATTAGATAAAAATGAATTGGATTCTGTAATGAGTAGACTTTTGATTTATGCTAAGAGTTTAACTAAAAACCTCAGTGATGCGCAGGATTTAACTCAAAAAACCCTTTTGAAAGCTATGGAAAGAGAGGAGCAATTTGATGGGAAGCATATAAAAGCTTGGCTGAGAACAATAATGCTAAATACTTTTAAAGACGATTTGCGTAAGAAAAAACCCAATACATTTACAGATAGCAACATAGAAGATCCAGCGATTGATGATCAAGGCGCTTCTGCTGAAACAGAGTCTGTAATGACAGACTTGGAAAATTGTTTAGAAAATTATCCAGAACGCGAAAAAGAAATATTCAGACTAATTGGGCAAGAATATACTCCAGATGAAATAGCAGAAGATATGGGGCTGTCTGCCGGAAATGTAAGGCAAATTATGTTTAGAAAAAGACCAGAATTGGCAGAATGTTTAGAGGGAAGAGCAGCATGAGTTTAAGCGAAGATGAAAAAGGTCTGATTGTTGAGTACGTTGATGGCAGTCCCACAGAAAGTGAAATTGAGACAGTCCAAAGTCTTTTAAAAGAAAACTCACAAGCAAGAGAGCTTGAGTCAAAATTAAGATCTACCAGATTAACGTTGATTAATGAACATCAATCATCCGAGAACCAGGAAGTTATAAAAAACCTTTCTGAGTTAGTTATGAGTCGATCCAAAAATACTAGCAGAAGTTTTTTTGGCCTCTTTGAAATGAAAACCAATTTGGGTTTTTCCTTTAATCAAGTTGGAGGCGGTGCGTTAGCAGGAGTTGCTTTCTCAACAGCATTTGCCTTCTTTATGGTTCCATCGCTATTTATGCCTACTGATTCAACAGGTAATTGGGATGATTACGGATTTGTTGATGGAGACCAAGTCAGAATGAGTAAACTTACCTTTAGAGGTGCTGAGGATTCTCTGGAGACTTCCATAAAAATGACACTGGCTAAAATGGTTGAAGAAAAAAATATCAATGGTGCCTTGGTTGAAGGTGAAGATATTTATGAAATTACCATTAGGGATGTTTATAAAAATACTCAATGTTATGAAGGTGAGATTGATTTAAATGAAGTCGAAAAGACATTTATTTTTTGCAATACTGCTGAGAAAACTTTAGATATAAAGTGAATAAATAATAATAAAAATTTTGAGACATTTTTTAAAGAAAATGCTTAAACTAAGAAAATTTTTTTTAGTCTTCCTTTTTTTCAATAATCAAATTTTTTCAACCGATTTATATCAATTTCTAAATTGGAATTCGGTATTTCAAATTAATCATTTCGGTGATGCCAACATGTGTTTTGGGGAAGATTATGAAAATATAATGAAAATATCATCTAAAAACCTTTCGTCTGAAGAAAAAGAGAATCTTTACTATCTAAAAAGTATTTCTAAATTTGTGTGTGCTGAGGAAACTGAAGATGCTTTTAAACTTTATCCAAAACTGAAGACTTTAATTAGTGATGATCTTATCTCAGAGAACAAACTAATCCTGTTCTCACTTTTTGCAAAATCAGCAACATGGGCATATCTTGAAAACAAAAACTATAAACTAGCTAATGATCTTTACGGAGAAATAACTGGAAAGATATTAGATTTATTCAATGAAGAGAGATATGTACATGGAACGGCTGTCAGACTAACAAAAGATTTAAACAGACTTTTTAAAGTATATGGACTAGACGAAGACTTTTACCAATCTCAAGAATTATTGGAAATATTTATTTTAGGCTCGATGAATTTTAATTTACAGGATAAGAAAGTCCTTGCCGAAACCCTTCTAGAAATTAGACTTCAGAGAATATCGGTTCTTCAATCTGATGACACAAAGTCAATAGAGAGAATCTTAACTGAATTGAATTCTATCTATACAAATTATCTTTATGGCCATGGAAAGAAGGAATTTGAATACACAGAGTTTCATAATTTTGCTATTGAAAATGCTACTAAAGAAAATCTATTAGAGAAATATAATCAGCTTTTGAAAAAAGGAGAATTAAAAGAGCTAAAAGTAAAAATATCTTTACAACCTCAACATCTTGAGATTTTACTGAATACTTTTGTGAACCTTTTCAACTTAAACTTAGATGTTGACCAAAAATATTTAAGGAGACTTTCAAATCAGTATGCTCTTCAGCCAGAAATGGAAAGAGTTCTCGAGGCATTTTCTTTACTTTCATTCTGGTTAGGAGAAGATGTTTGTGATGATTCGAAAAAAGTGATTTCACAAATTTCTTTAGAAAATCTAAATGTTAGAGATTTTATAAGTTATGAAAACTTAATTACAAAATGCAAAGGTCTAAAAAATAAATTTTCATTTGAAGATTATCTTGAAAATTTGAACTCTAGGAAAGATGAAATTAAGAGAGATATTAAAGTCATGACAGAACTCAGCACAGAGGAAAGATATGAAAAATTCAAATCTTTTTCTTTTGGGAAAAACTTTGAAAATTTAGAAGACTTATTTTTTTATATTCAAAATAAATATGTTGCAACTCTTACAGAAGGAATTGATTTTGAGATTTATCAGATGATGATAAAAAACCAAATGAAGATACTTGATTTTTTCCCTAACAATACAATTATTAAAGAACACTCTTCATTGGCCACTTTGAATAGATTTCTTACTTTAATTGATTTGGATTTTACACGTACTTTTTTAGATACGCATAAAAAAAGGCTTTCGAAAATTAAAAAAGATTATAAAAAGCTATTAAAGGAAAAATTTGATTTAAATATTAATAAACTTATAGAAAAGATTGATTCAAACGAAAATGGCTTCGGAACCAACATTAAAAGATTTGGAATTGAAATATCTGACTATTTGGAGTTACAACTTAAATTGATAATCTTTGATTCAAGTGATGTAGGAATCGATGGGCATTTTAATTTGGATTTAAAAAAACTTTCAAAATCCACACTTGATGAGATAGAAGGTTTTAAAAAAGAAAACGAGCCTCTCCTTTTGGCAGCTCTAAATCAGAGCTATAAAGAAAATAATGTAAAACCAAAATTAGGTATTGAAGAACCCATTATTTTTAACAGAAAAATATCTGATTTCAGAAATTTACAAGTCTGGGGTTTATATTTTTTATGGTTGACGGAATATTTTGCGGAAAAAACCATTGAAAGTAAGGGCTTTCCCTCTTCTTGGTTAAACAATGACCTAGAAAATCTATTTTTATCTTATTCGTGGAGCCATTCTCCAACTAAATTAACTTATGCTTTTTTTATTAATCACCTAAAAGAAATATATAAAGAATTGGATGAAGAAGATGTAATCTCTAAATATGCTAAGTCTTTAAAAAATTTAAATAGATTTAAAGAATCTCAAATTAATTTAAAAGAGCCTGATAAAAATGCAAAGCTTCTTGGAAATAAGCTAGTTGATAATGCGCTAGATAAATTAAGTGAGATTTACAACCAAGAGTTCTTCGAGCCAGAAAAATTTTTATTACCAAACTTAAAAATAGAAGATTATCAAAGACTACTCAAAGAAGATGAAGCCATTTTAGTATTGATGTCCGCACCTAGTGGTCAAGGTCCAGTAATGCAGCTTTTTATTGATAAAAATCTTGCAAGAGTTCTTCCTACTGGTTGGAATGCGGAAGACTATCAAATAGAAATAAATTCAATTTTGGCGGATATAGATCTAAGACAAAATAAAGGTTTGAGCGATACCTCCAAATTAGTACTTGAGCACATGTATTTTCAGTTTTTAAGTCCCATAAAAGAATTTAAAAAGATTTATTTAATTACCGATAAAACTTTTTCTAAAATTCCTTTCAGTTTGTTTATTGACGAAAACGGAAATTTCGCTGCTGAAAGACATAGCTTTGTGATGTTGGATAGCATCATTTCGTTCAATTTTTTACAAGATAATGTAAACAATCTGAGTCCATCTATGAAATTTGTTGGTATTGGCGATCCTAATCTAAAAGGTAATTCGAACGAAAATAATTTTAAAAACCTATTTTTATCCAGAGGCCTTGCTGATTTAAATCAAATAAATGAGCTTTCGAGTTTACCTAATACAAAAAAGGAGCTTGAAGAAATAGCAAAAATATTTAGTTCGTCTGAACTTTTCTTATCAGATTTCGCTTCCGAAGCTAATTTAAATTTACCTAAAAACAAAAAACTTTTATCCGAGGGAAAAATTATTTCTTTTGCAACACATACTTTTTCAGACAAAACTAATTTCTCTAGAGAACAAGGATTAGTTCTTACACCTCCTAAGATAGCCAGCAAGGATAATGATGGATTATTAACTTCTTCTGAGATTTCTAATTTAAGTTTTCAGGATTCAATAATCATCTTATCTGCTTGCGATACTGATAAGCCCATATTTCAAAATGCTGGCATATTCTCTGGATTGCCTAGAGCCTTTATAGAAGCCGGAGCAACTAGTGTTCTTCTGACTCAATGGAATGTTGAGTCAAATTCAACAAGAATCTTCATGACTGAGACTTTGAAAAATGGAATAAAAAATAAGTTGGGGCTTTCTGAGTCAATTAGCGAAACAATGAAAAAGTTTATAAATGGATCTTTTGGTGAGGAATATAAACACCCCTACTATTGGTCGCCTTTTTTAGTTCTTGGCAATTAATAATCTATTTTTTTAAAATTTAATTGTAACAAAACCTCTATCTAAGCCGTTTCAGCTATAAACGGAAATTAGATATGGAATATTTTGAACTTAAAGAAAAACAGTCGAAAAGATTAATAAGATTTGCTTGGGCATTAGAGATTATCTTCTGCATTACAGGAATCATTATTGCCTTTTCTTTATCCATAGTGGGTCTACAAAACGCAGAGATGAGCAATGCAGAGTTGATTGGCATCGGCATGGGCTTTTTACCTCTATTTGCCATTGCTATCGTTGAATTGGCAAAGATTCCTTTGGTCCAGGGCATGTTGTTGGCAAAATCTTCTCTTGCAAAATTTTCTGCAGCAATTCTTTTAACTTTGTTGTGCGTCATGACGTTTGAAACCATGTCAACTGGATTGGAACAAAACATAGCTAATAGAGAGCACGCCATTAAGCAAGACAGACTCGAAGTCAACGAAATACAACAAGAAATAAACTTGATTGATGACAAAATTATTGTCTTACAAGAACTCAAGCCCGAAGAAATCAGAATCGAAGAAGATAAAAATTTGAAGATTTCTTTGACAACAATAGATGATGAGATTCAAAGCCTAAAAGCACGCGAGATTGAGATAAGGGAAGGTTTAAGATCTACCGAAGTGGATGAACTCAAGCGCCAATTGGCAGGCCTAGAAAAATCTAAAAACGTAGAAACGCAATTCTATAAAGATCAAGTTACCCAACTCAACGACGAACTCCTGAAACTGAACGAAAACGAACAATCGCAGTTGAGTAAAACCCTCATTGGCAAAAACAGAATCATGAACAATTTTCAAAATCGACGCAATGAAATAAAAACTTCGATGAATTCTTTAAAAATTACTTTGGACGAGAAAATTATCAAACTTGAAAGGAAGATTAATTCTGTGAATAACAAAATCATCAAACTTGCTTCACCTGATGAGGCGACAGCAAAATTGATTGCAAGCATCTCTAATGAAATTAGTCTTCTGCAAACCAGCAAAAAAGACTTAATTGCCGAAGCCAATGAAAGAACTAACAATAGGCTTGATGCTGCTTCACAAAAAGAGGATCAAGTATTTTTGTTGATGGGTGATAAAGCTCTTCTCAAGGAAGATTTAGCTGCGAAACGCAACAGTCTTGCTAAGGCCAGTGAAGCATCCTTTATCCATAGAATGGCAGCAAGGTTTTATGGTGTTGAAAATCACGCCGATCTTACCGAGGCTCAAATTAGTATCTTTTCTTTAATATTCATTTTCTCGATAGCAGGTATTGCAGCCTGTTCTGGACCTTTACTGGCTTATCTCGGAACAAAAAATATGATTGAAGAAGATGTTACAAAGAAACCTGTTTTAAAGAACGCTTTGAGAAAAGCATTGCTTAGCATAAGAAAACGTATGAAAGAGCCTAAAATCATAAGAGAGGTCAAAGAAGTTGAAATTGAAAAAGAGGTTATCAAGGAAATTCCTGTTGAAAAGCTAGTGGTAAGGAACGTTGAGATCCCTAAACCTTTCGAAGTGACAAAATATGTCGGCGTACCGGTTCCTAAGGATGTTAGTGATTTACCAAGTATTAATGAAATAAATTTCTTGGACTTTCCGCAAAAACTTAGGACGGAGGAAGTAGCATGAATGATTCTTACTATGATTCCTCTGCCGTAGATAACTACATAAAAGAGCTCTCTGAAAGAGAAACTGTAAAAACCAGTGCCTTGAAAAGTGAGGTTTTAAGAAGGAACGCTCCTATGATAGCCCTTAAATATATAGGCATAGGAATGATGATTCTACTGATAGGTTTTGGTATCAAACAAGCTTTGAGTTATGAAAGAACAAATATTTCTCAAGTGATTCATGAAAATATAAATGACCAAAAAGGCAACCTTACAACTACATCTTCTGAATCTGATGAAGTCATTGATATTGAACTATTACTAAAAGAATCAGAAATTGAAAAAAACTTAAGAAAAATCAATGACAGCATGCAATCTTCCGCTTTAGATGAAAATGATGAAACTGTTAGAGATTTTTATATTTACGACACGATAGATACAGACCTTGGAAAAATTGACCAAGTGATAATTGGACATTTATTCAGCAATCCTGGGTCAGAAGCTGACTATGTTTTTTGCTATGTATCAGTCCCTGGTGAAAATGGTTTGCTTAACAGATTCGACTTAATTTCCATTGATGAAGAACTTGGTAGGACAGAAGCTGAACTCAATGAAGAGATAGCACTGTCAATGAATGTGAAACTTAAAAACCTTAAAAAGGCAAAAACAAAATGCGGTATTTAAAAATTTTTCTTATTTTAGGTTTTATTGGATTGATTCATACAAATCCTGATGTTTATTCAAATAATTTCAAAGGTGTTGTGGCCATTGTTGGGGAAAGCTCTTTGGGAAGTGGAGCAATCATATCTAAAGACGGCTTAATATTAACGAACTGGCATGTTCTTGACGGTCAAAAAAATTTGAAGGTTTTTTTTGCTGATGACATCAATTATGAGTTTCCAAAAGACATAAAAATTTTAAAAATTAATAAAAATAAAGATTTAGCTCTAATTAAAATTAAAAGTTTAAGAAGAAAGGTTGACTACTTTGAAATAAGTAAAAGAATTCCTAAAGTAGGTGATGAGCTTCATGCTATAGGCCATCCTGAAGGAGAAATGTGGACTTATACCAAAGGGTACCTAAATGCTTATCGTTTTGATTACTCTGCCTTCGAAGAAGCTTCTAGTAGTCAAAAAGAAGAAAACTTTTTTTATTCAGGAGATGTTTTTCAAACACAAATACCAATTTATCCAGGTAATTCAGGTGGGCCTCTGTTAAATAATTTTGGAAACATTATTGGAATAAACACTTTTACAAATCCTGATCACCCTGCAATGAGTTTTGCGATTACCAATA
>CEVG01082106.1_pt1 | contig 12620 bp, 9 predicted proteins | sample 356511 | NCBI WGS metagenome assembly CEVG01 (sample SAMEA2623426, study PRJEB7988) | marine metagenome | biome: marine biome (ENVO:00000447); feature: surface water layer (ENVO:00002042); material: "saline water (ENVO:00002010), including plankton (ENVO:xxxxxxxx)" | depth 5 m | reverse complement strand
GTTACACCCAGTTGGTTTCGGTCTTCGTTATCTTCTGTGCTGATGGTGTTCTCTGTGAATCTGGTGGTTATGCATCTATTACTAACTCTGCTACCAACTTCGGTCAATTTGCTCTACGTGGTACAGGATATAGAGAAGAGTGTTATTCCTTTGACCAAGGTGTAATTAGTAACGTTTCTTCAACACCTACTGGTAGAACTATTTTAACAGTCAGTGGTCTTGGAAGAGAACCACTAGAGCACTATGTTGGTAAGATTGACGGATACAGAAATACTAATACTGACATTGAATACTTCATTGATGTAGTTGCTGGCGTTACTGTTGGTCCTCCTTTCTCTGCACAGTTAACATTTGACGATGGTACTGGCGGTGGAATGGATCTAACCGATATCAGTACAGGAAACCCAGTATCTACAAGTGTTCTTGCTGGTCAAACTATTAAACTACACAGACCATCTATCGTTAACTCTTCTTCCCACACCTGGGAATTTGCAGGTTCTGGTACTAACTATCTTGCACTACCTGAGAACGGTGGTACTAAGATTGAAGCATATGAGCAAGTATCTGAGAACTACGGTCGTGTATATGTTTCTGGTACTGACGAACTTGGTGACTTTAAAGTTGGTACATTTGCTAGAATTGAAAACAGAACTGGTGCTATCACCTTCACGGGTACGGTTACGATCTCTGAAGTTGAATTCTTGAAACTGAAAGGTGGTGACGTTGTTGTTACTGGATTTGATGCTTCCAATACACTTGGTGGTGCTAACTCTAGTGACTCTAAGCTACCTACTCAAAAAGCAGTTAGAGATTACATCACCAACAACCTTGGACCTTACATCAACAAACCATATTCTACGAACGCTGTTCCTAGAGCACTGGTTGAACTTACTGATTCTGGTAAGATCTCTATTGACCAAATTCCAGCACTCAGACCTTTCCAAGTTTATACTGTTGCAGATCAAGCAGAAAGAACTTCTATTGAGGGAGCACTTGCTGGTGACATTGCAATCCAACAGGATACATCTACATCATTCATTCTAAATCAAGATAACGACAGTCTATTCCTTGGATTCCAACCAGATCCTAATGTTACTATCAATACTGGTGACATTTACACTGGTAGTTTAACAACTGGTCGTATTCAAGCAACTGAATATAGAAAGGGTGTTGTTTATCAAATTAACATCACCAATGGTGGTTCTGGATATGTAACTCCTCCAACAATTTCATTCTCTGGAGGTAATCCAGATCCTGGTGCAGTATCTGCATCTGCTACATGTACAATTGCTAATGGCACTGTTGTTACTGTAACTATTGAAACGTTTGGCGGATATAAGGGTGGTGTTGGATACACCACTACTCCTACAGTCACATTTACTGCTCCTCCTGGTGCTGGAACACAAGCACAAGGTAGTGCTCTAATTGAAAGCAGAGTGTATGGTAATATCGTCAACAATATTAAGATTGAAGATACAGATACTTTCCAGGATAGTACAACACCTACTGCAAATACAGTCAACATCAACAGAGTTGTAAACACATCTTCGTTTGATAATAACAACTGGGTATCCCTATCTTCTAACCAGATTGCTGCATCTGACATCACGTCTGGTGTTATTGAAACTGATAGACTTGCATCTGGTGGTGCTGCAAACTCCTTCACCTTCCTCCGTGGTGATCAAAACTTTGCTCTAGCGATGCAATCCATCAAGGGTGCTGAAACTAGATACTTCGCTCCTCTTGCTGCTCAATGTTCTATCGGATCATCTCAGATGATCTTTACAACGAACTCTGATGTTCTTATCGGGCATGAAGTTAAGCAAACTGTCAACGGAGTTGCTGCAAACACAAACATTAATGGTGTTGTCACTTCGGCAGGTCTTACAACTGTTTCCCTCAATAATCCAGTAACACAAACAATTCCACTAGGAACGATTATTGAATTTGAGCGTGGTGCTTCTCCTGTCACATTTGAATCTACCTTCACACAAGGTGGATTTATTGATGACGTTATTATTTCAAATTCTGGATCAGGATTTACAAATGGTCAGTATTTTGACGTAGAACTTTTAGGTGGTACTGGTACAGGATTAAAAGTAAATATGGTTGTATCTGGTAACGCAGTTACCGAAATTACTGTCACTGATGGTGGTACAGGATACAATGCAGACTTTACTGTTGTTACCGCTCCTGGTGTAATTGGTTCTGGTTCAGCTCTTGTTCTAGAAGCAAAAGTTTCCACAGTTCTTAGACAATATGCAAACGTTGCTATTGATGTCCAGAGAGCAACAGATCTAACAATTTCTGCTGACCTTTATGGAACAATTGGTGTCTCTAGATTCAAGAAGTCTCAGTTTAATATTGGTACAGCAGGCAATGGTTCTATTGAACTTAAGACTGGTGCAGATAGTGGACTTGACGCTGACTTATTAGATGGCGCACAAGGAACATTCTACACTAATGCAACTAACCTAAGTTCTGGTACTCTCAGTCCAGATAGACTTGCTGGTACATATAACATCAGTATTTCTAACCAGTCTGGTAGTACACTTAGACTTATTACTGGTACTAACAACCCATCTTCTTCCCCACTACCTAACTTCTTCTCCTCAGGTATTGTCTCCAACACTATCTTCAATAGTGCTAATGGATTGAATGATGGTGGCACAAGAAACATGGTCGTCACCTTTAGACAGGGTGGTTCTGGTTTTGATACTGGGTTTGGTGGTGTAAGACAGCTTGCATTCACAGATAATGATAACATGTATCTCCGTGGTTCTGGCACGGGTGTTACATCCTTTGGTTCTTGGGCAAAAGTTTGGACATCTCTGAACGATGGTCTTGATTCTGGTCTTGATGCTGACAGACTTGATAACAGACAAGGTGATTGGTATCAAAATGCACTTAACATCAACTACGGTACATTATCTGATAATAGACTTCCTAGATTTATTAGTGCAACTAATTTCAGAGATCAAGTAACAGTTAAGGGATTCCTTGGTGATCCTAAGTTTAGAATTTACTTCTCTGGAGTAATTCTAGATACTTCTCCAACTGGCGTTTATACTCCTGGTAACCCAATCAAACTCTATAATGCTAATGCTCAGGCAGTTGCAGATTTTGTTATTGACTCGGTTACTGTTAATGATGATACTTCTGATAACTTTAACGATTTCACCATTCTAATTGGTAGACTTACTTCTGGTAACTTTACTGGTGCTATCACCGCTGGTACTGCTACCAATAGATTGCCATTTGATGACTTCACACTAGAGGATGGTAACACTGTAGATGTCGCTAAGTTAGAAAATGATGGTGGTAAAGGTCTCATCAAGGTTGGTAGAGTTGATGGTCAATCATCTACCCCTGGACTATTGTTCAGATCTTCTCAAGTTGTACCAGCAAACAACGTAGATGATCACTATACTGTAAAACTAGAAGCAAGTGGTGGTAATGCTACCGCTGGTTCTGGTACTTTAAATGCCAGTGTAGCAAATGCTGATTCATTTACTATCAATGGTCAGAGAATTTGGAACACTGGTAATATTCAGTTCAGTCCCTCTAACATTTCTAACTATGGTGTTCAACGTGATAGTTCTGGCAACTTCTCTGCTGGAACAATTACAGCATCTCTAACTGGTGCTGCATCACTCAACGTTCTGAAGACTGGTGATACCATGACTGGTACACTAGCAATCACTGGTGTTGGTTCTAACTTAACAGTTTCTGGTAATGCTGCTATTACTGGAACTACAACGTTAACCAATGATCTGAACGTTGATTCTGGCGTCCTATTTGTTGATGTTTCTGCTAACGAAGTTGGTATTAACGTAGGCACCAATCCACAGGCTGCTCTGCATCTTAAGGCAGATAGTGGACTCTTGATCCAAACTGCTAGCAATGCTCCTTCTACTGGTGCAAGAATTAGATTTAGTGATCATCAATCTGGAAATTATACTCAGCAAGGTACTATCAGATATAATCATTCTGATAGCGCAACTCCAGGATCTGCTTATGGTGAAGCTTTCTACGTTGAAGGCACAGAAACCATTCTTGCTTTCAAGGTTACTGGAGACATTATTGCTTCCAGAAGAATTGGTATTAATAATGATAACCCAACATTTGCTCTTGACGTTACAGGCAACGGAAGAATTCGTGATGGTCTAACGATTGACAATGCTTCTAACAACAGTGGTGCTCCAATTCACTTCCTTGGTTCTTCTAACCAGAGAAACTTCAGAGTTGGTAACCAGTTAGTAGCAAACAATCTGTTCACTATCCAAGCATCTACTGCTGGTGGTGGTCAGTCTTGGAACGGAACTCCTGCATTTAGCATTAGAGGAGACGTGAATGCTGTTTCTATTAACACAACAGCAACTTCTGGTACAGATCCTACAAACAATACGGTTAGAGATTACAAACTCAATATTCAAGGCGACGTTAATTTCAATGGTACTCTTTACCAGGATAACCAAGAGTTTGTTACTTCTAGATGGACTGAAGCTCCAAATACAAATGATATTTACAGAGCATCTAAAGTTGGTATTGGATTTACGAGTGCAAAGAATCCAGAGGAAGCATTAGAAGTAGAAGGAAACATTGAAGTTTCTGGAACACTAGAAGCGAACGGTGACGCACAGTGGTTAGATACATATGGCGTCTTCAAAGCAAATAGAAATACCATTGATGAAAATGTCACTATTCCACAGTCAACTAACTGTGTGACCGCTGGACCAGTGACTATAAATAACAACAGGACAATTGTTATTTCTGATGGAGCTTCCTGGAGTATCGTATAATGAGTAGTTTAACAGTAAAAGACATTTTAGGTCTTGCCGCCTACAATAACACAATCAGCATTCCAACTGGTAATAACCTAGAGGTTGCTGATAAAATCACTGTAGGTGAATTGGTAATTCCAGTTTGGACATCTTCTACAAGACCATCAAATCCTGCTGTAGGAAATGTTGGTTATAATTCCCAAGACGGATTTCAAAAAATTGAATATTGGACTGGATCTGAATGGTTGGGTGTTGGAGAAACATCTTATCTAGACGGAGTTACTCAAGGTCTTGTTCTTTGGTTAGATCCAAATAGACAGGGCGGAGTAAATGGAAATATTGTTACTGATCACAGTAGCACTATGGGTGATGTTAACATCCAGAATAGAAGTTCTGATTGGACTATCCAAACAGAAAGTTCTACTTCGTTGAAGTGTATTTACAATAATAGTAATAGAACTAGCAGTCCTGGAATTAATGTTCCTATGAATAATGGTTGGAACAAGCAAGTTGCAACTATTGAAATGTGGATTCGTCCAGTTGGAGACTATACTGGTGGTCTGGGTTGGTTTAATAATTCAGACGGTGACAGTTATACCAATAACGCCAACTGGTTCTGGTGGGGAACTTGGAGTGGATCTAGTGCTCACTATGCAAGATGGGGTAACTCTTCTACTTGCTGTAATGATTTGCAATTTTCAAATTTCCAAAGTTATTATCCATTGAACCAATGGTTCCATTGGGCACTCACTTGGAATACAACTCAAGGAAGAGCAACGTTGTATAAGAATGGATCTGTTATCCAGACTAAAACTAATATTCCAACCAACGTTACATCAACTAACCCAACAAATACTGGACAGTTATTTAATGGTCATGATAGAAATGATAACATGCAATTCAAAGGATACTGTTCTCAGTACAGAATCTACAATAGAGAGTTGAGTGTTAGTGAAATTAATCAAAATTATACAACTTACGCTGGCGCACATAATCTATAACCATGGAAATGTCACAAGACAGGCAAAGATGCCTGGAAACAAACAAGCTTCAAGTTCTCCAGAATAATCTTCCTGTATGGAGAGAGATTAGAAATAAAAAACTGGAAGAAACTGACATTGAATTCTTGAAAGCACTAGAAGCTTATTTTGCTTCTTTGCAAGATAGTAAACCTGAAGTTGCTAAGTTGAAAGCTTTGGCACAGGAAAGACAGCGTTTAAGAGATGTCACTCAATTTAGAAATACTGATGTTGTTTCTGATGAAATTGAGATGATGGATTACTTACCTGAAATTTTACGATAAATAGTCAATAAAGAACTCCCATGGCATCTGAGATTAGGGTAGATAGAATAAAATCAACTGCTGGTGGTGCGATCATTAACGCAACCATCAACAGTGATGGATCTATTACTTTTGGCGGAAACGTTGATATTGGTGGACAACTGTTGCAGAACGGGCAACCTTTTGCTGCGCTGCCAGAGCAGATTGCAAGTGGAGAAGGTTCTACCGTTGGTGCTACTTTAAAATCTGATGGCACGAATGCATACTGGGAAATTATCGTTGATTTTGCTGAGGGATTTGCAATTACCAGAGGTTATCCTGCAGCAGGATATCAAAGTGGTAATGCTTGGAGAAACGTAAACCGTTGCCAACACTCAACTTTCTCAATCTCAAACCTAGGAGATCTTATTGATCAATCAGATGCTTACACTGCTGGTGCTCAAAACACTGCAATGAAAGCGTATATTTACTGTACTGGTAATAACTGGAATACAGACAGTAACTATGTTTCTACATTTAGTATGGCAACAGAGTCAAATACTGGTGCTAGTACAACAATGGCTACCAGTAGAAACAGAACTTCTATTATGAAGAGAGACTTTAGGTATGCATATGTTTGTGGAAACAATAATGACAGTCCAGATAGATTTGATTTAGTAACAGATGCTGTTGCAACCGTTGGAGGTTCTGGTGGTTCTGGTGGAAACAATCCTGCTTGTGGTTATGGTGAAGAAAATGGTATGTACAAGCAAGGCGGTAATGCATATCTATTCCAATGGGCAACTGAAAGTTGGAGTGGTTGGGGATCTGCACCTGGAACAGACGGGACAAATAAAACTCTAAGCAGTAGAAACGGATTCTCTTACTGGAACACTGCAGGTGGTTATCAGACTAATGCTGCTATGCAGAGGAGAGATATTAAAACAGGTTCTAACCAAGCATCTGTTGGTAAACCAGGAACTACAGGAGAAGAAACTTTCCACACTGGTGTTGATTATGGATTTATGAACGGAATGTATAATGGTGCTCAGAATAATACTGGCGGTTATTTTACATACACTACCCACACATTTAGTTTCCAGAGTTCACTAAACCGTCAGGGACCTGGTGGCACCGCCTCTGGCGCTGCTATGGAATATGGTACACTAGCAACTGGATACACAGGAGTATAAAAAATGAAGTATTTTATCTGTAAAAATCCAGACATTGCAAGTCTAGTATCATACACACCAATCGCCACTATTTTGGACTGGAATGTATTCAGTCTAGAAGATATGGATATCCGTGGTATCTGTAGTTTAAACAATCCAACTGAACTAACTAAAGAGGTTGCTATTTTTGGATTTAGAAGTTTTGGTGACGTTAGACAATCAATCAAAGTTTCTGCTGTTGATCTAACAGAGAACGAATCTTTTGAAGAAAGAGAATACGAAAAATATACTACTGTTGGTTCTAAAGTAGAAATTCCAGTAACTAAAAAGAGATATGATGTAATTCTTAGAGCAATGAAAATTGCTGCTAAGGTAATCATTGAAGATATTTACAACGAAAGATATCTAGCACTTGATTCTAGTGTTAGTGACATTGAAAGAAAGTGTTGGGAATATTTTGTTGATGAATTAAACACAGAAAGATATACTTTCATCACTGAAATTGCTGAAGCAAAAGGCATTAAGACAGAAGCATATATTCAAAACATCAAGCTAAAGAAATCGTACTATGATTCTAGTGTAAAAGATCTTTATACTAAGATGATAAAGTTGAAAACAGAGTTCAATAATTGCACTACTGTAAGGCAACTAAATAGATTATACGAGGATTACATGGGTATTCCGATGCCTCAACAGCAGGCGTTTGATGAAGGTAGAACTGAGACAAACGAAGGCGGTGTAACAAGAAAAGCAGTAGTCCCTGGATTTAGATTTTAATTAGTAGTTGATTTCATTATGCTTACAAACGAAGAAATCTTTGCACATGCCAAGAAAGTTGCTATTGGCATGTCAAAAAATCAAATTGAAAATTATGTTGTAAGTTCCCACGTTACTGGTGATAGACAACTAAAACAAGTGTTGCTTGAGATTGAAAATAGATCTCATCAACGTGAGAAGATGCTTATTGATGAAAGAAAAGGTAAATTAAGACTTAAAAAAACACAGAAAGATTTGGATGATGCCAAGGCAACTGGTGATCCATTTGTTATTGAAGAGGCACAAATTGAGTTTGATGACGCAACTCTAGATATGGAGATGTGGTCAAGAAGAAAAGCACAATCAAATTATGAACTCAATGTGTTTATTGAATACATTCAGAAGCACGTAGATTCACAAGAAAGATTAGAAGAAGCATCTGAATGGAATGAGGAAGAAGAAAGAAAGTATTGGATTGCTAGACTAGGAAAACAGGCAGCTCTAGATATTGTTGCAAACGGACGCATTGGTATTGGAAACATGGATTCCATTGCTATGATGAAGAAAGATGATCAGATTGCAACTCTTGATGTTGCTTCTCAGTATTCTTGTTTACTTAAAGTTTCCATTGATAAGATTCAAGGCAGAACGGAAAAACAATTCCAAGCATATGCAGAATCTCCTGACATTGATCTCCCAACATTCCATGGTGTTGAGAAAACTTTGAACGTACCACTACTTGATGAAATTAATGAAAGATATCTTCAGTCTTCCGATTAATCCAAAAGGAGATTTAAACTTTACCAAGAATGTATTTGTTCCATTCTTAAAAAGAAATAAGCATTTAATTTATGACTTGTATTTCACCTGTCGTATTCCTCCTTTTAGTCAGGATGCGATGGGTGATATTTTTGAGAATGATCCAGTAAGAGGAACTACCATCAATGCTCTATGGATTTCTGAGCAGTCTGGTATTCCTTTGTCTGCTACATTTAATAATATGTGGGTAAGACCAGATCAAAAAAATTTAGATATCTGGATTGAAAATTTTAAACCCTTGTATGATAAAGGTATTCGTATTGTAACCTTACCTCATACAACATGGGTTTCTACTGGTCAGATTCAAAAAGAATTTCCAGAGTTGTTTATCAAGAATACAATTCTTCGTGAAGTGACACGAGCTAATGAAGTTGTTGCTGCAGCAAAAGCAGGATTTCATTACGTCAATCTAGACAGAGATTTGATGCGTGATCGTGATGCTCTAAAAAGAATTAAAGATGCTAAAGATTATTGTGAGTCAATTGGTAAACCAGTAAAGATTTCTTTACTCGCAAATGAAGGATGCTGGGGTGGTTGTCCTATCATGCCAGAGCATTATCAATTTAATTGCACTAGGTCTGGAAATGGACCACAATATTTTAATGATACTATCAGTAGAGTTTCTTGTTCTACATGGGAGTATGAAGATTCTTCTGCTTCATTGAAGATGGCAAATCTTCCCCCATGGCGTGATGATTGGGAAGAGTTTATTGATCTTGGGATTGATGTATTCAAGATGCATGGACGTGAAAGTATGATGCGTCTTAAAGAAAGTATGGATATCATTGATAAGTGGAATAGTAACGAGAGTATTCTGTTTCCACAACTAGATCCATACATGAAAAATCTAGACATTCAAGATAAACCTATTGATGTCTGGAGAGAAAAAATTAAAACATGTAAGTTTGATTGCTGGGAATGTAACTACTGTGAGTCTGTTGTTGATGCACACATTAGAAAGCAAGACAGAGAACTTCATCCTCTGATTGATAAGTGCCTCACATCAATTGATAATGCTACAAAGAAGGAGTCAAAATATAATCATGACATAGAAGGACTATCTTCTGACACAGTAAAACATTTCTTGAATAATCTTTGTTCGTATGAAGATACAAGATACTTAGAAGTTGGTGTTTATAACGGAAGCACATTCTGTGCTGCTATTCAAGGTAATGATGTAACAGCTTATGCATCAGACCATTGGGAAGATAAAAACATCAAACCTTACAGAGATGATATTCCATGGAAAGGAGATGAAGGATCTCTTGATACCTTCATATCTAATGTCAAGAATATCTGGACAGACAATAGTGATATTGTTGTAATGGAAGGTGATATCAGAGGAACTAGTGAAATTAATTTCAACAAAAATGTTAATACTATTTTCTATGATGGTGAGCATGATGCCGCGACACAAACACAATGTTTAGAACATATTCTAAAGTATACAGATGATGAGTTTGTGTTAGTTATTGATGATGCAAATTTCAAAGACGTGGTAGAATCTTCTAAAGATTTTATTGAGAAAAATAATCTCAAAATTTTATATGAAAGAATCTTGTTAACAGATGAGTTAGAAGATTCATCTTCATGGTGGAATGGAATTGCTGTATTTGTATTAAAAAAATAATGGAACTATTTGATATCTTTCCCAATGCGGTATATAGAGAGATGTATGAAGACCATGTGTCTCTCAAGAAAATTGTGATTCCAATGGTGGATAACAAACCATTAGAAACTAATGGCATGTCAGAAAAACTCTTTCATTTGGATAATCAAAGCGGCAAATCTTTTTTACATAGAGATGGTCTGGAACCATTTAGAGAATGGTTAGAAGAACAGTGCTCAAAATTTGTAAGATCTCTTGGATATGTTTTACAAGAAAAAATGATAGTGACTGATAGTTGGTTGAATATATGCAATAAAGGTGGAAATCAGTATCCACACTTTCATACAAATTCTTATATCTCAGGAACATACTACTTGAATTTTAAAGATGGTCATGCACCATTGATGTTTAGGCATAGTGATAATTCAACACATTCACCATGCCCAGCTATCACATTAGAACAAGATACATCAAACCCAGGAAAGTATAACTCTGATGTTATAGTTTATCCAAATGAAGGTGAACTTCTTCTTTGGCAATCAAATCTCAGTCATGGATATCAGAGAAATGAATTGGATTACAGAATTAGTATATCCATGAACTTTATGCCATCCCTTGTAGGAAATGATAAATACTCTTACAGAGTAATATCATCCCACAAAGCGGAGTAACATGGGTCAGTTAAATACGGGACAAATACAAGTAGGTAGAGTTAGTTCTACTGTAGGTATTCAATTTGCTGGATTTGCTGGAGAGAATCAGTATCCAACAAACTTAACTTCTTCAGATGCTGGATTTATGATCTATGATACAGATCAAAAACTTCTTGTTATCTGGGATGGAACAGAATGGAATACTATTAAGGCAACATCTAGTACACTAGATGGAAGTTCTCCACAAAAAGCAGCAGGAAGTGCTCTTGCAATTCTAGTTGATGTTACTGCGGCAGGTGGAACAGCTGCGGATATTCAGGCATTAGAAGGTCCACTCTGGTTAAATCCAGCAGCAATTTCTGGACAGAATACTTCTGCAGCACCATTCCAAGTATGGTGCGATATGACAACACAAGGTGGTGGATGGACACTTGGTATTAAATATGATTTTAACCAAGCAACTACAAGCAACTATGGATTGCAAGCTGCTGGTGGTGTAACTTATACAAATAATAGTGGATTAAATACTCTTTCTCCAAATGGGTATCTTTACGAGTGTCTTAACATAAGAGATATTATTCGTGTTAATAAAACACTTGGAGATGGATCTTTTGGTGGTAGATGGATGATGCACGCTTGCACAGATGGAGTTAGTAATGTAAGTAGGCAAGAATACACTGGATCTGCATTTAACAACGACAATACTGTTTCGTCTAGTGTTGGTGCTGGGTCATCTACAACATTGTCTCATTCACCAATGTTTACACAGTTCCATAAAAACGTTACTGCAGAACCAGATAGACTTTGGAATACTCAGGGAGCAAACATTACAAACTCTGGCGGATCTACTTCATCTACATACCAAGACTATCAAAGTACCAGTGACATTGCTACATATGGCGGTGGTACATTTTATGCTCTTGGTAGTGATGCTACAAATCCACAAACAAACCTTATCATGACAAACGCTTCTAACATTACAACTAGTAGTGATACCTCTGGTAGAGTTCTCCGTCAAGATACACTTGATGGTAATCATATGTTCTCGTGTTGTGGGAGAGAAGGTAGTGTTTACTGTTCTGGAACAAACCAAACAGGAAGCTTAACTGGTCACAATTCACCAGCAATGCAATGGGGTTGGTATTCTAAAGATGGTTCACAGCAGACATATGGTTTTGGAAGTCTTTCCACTATTGGAACTTGCTGTGGAACTCCTATTGATAACGCCAGCAGAAGACCAGGAAAAAGAATGAACTACATGTTTGTAAGATAAGATAAATAGTACACACATTATTTTTGTGATTACTATGGACCCATCAGCACTAAAGAAAAACTTTGAGGAGCAAATTGCTACTACCGTAAAGCAAATTGGAGAACTTGAAGAGAACTTGCGTAAAGCAAAAGAATATAAAATCAAACTAGAAGGAGGTCTTGAGACTCTTGGACTTCTAGAGGGAGAACCAGAAGCACCAGCAGAAGAAACTCCCGCTGAATAAATACTAAATCCCTTCTTACTAAATAGGTAGGAAGGGATTTTTGTGTGTAATGGCATCTCCAAGTTCTAGA
>CEVG01160716.1_pt1 | contig 12677 bp, 6 predicted proteins | sample 356511 | NCBI WGS metagenome assembly CEVG01 (sample SAMEA2623426, study PRJEB7988) | marine metagenome | biome: marine biome (ENVO:00000447); feature: surface water layer (ENVO:00002042); material: "saline water (ENVO:00002010), including plankton (ENVO:xxxxxxxx)" | depth 5 m | reverse complement strand
ACACACCAAATCTCTCTCTAGCCCGATCTCAAGTATTGAGACCAAGGTATTGCCGGGGTCCTACATCTGGGAGATGGAAGACGGTGGTAAAGCAGTGGAGAGTCTTACCAAAGCCATGGAGATTGGAGAAATAGAGAGTTTCTCTCCAGTAATCAAGATGGAACATACAAAGAAATTCTATCCCAACGACCCAGAATTCGGATCTCAGTGGCACCTAGAAAATAGTGGTCAGACTGGTGGGCTATCCGGAGAAGACGCTAACCTAACCGGTGCTTGGGACTCATACAATGGCTCTGGTGTCGTAATCAGCATAGTCGACGATGGACTGGATGTATCTCATCCAGATATAGCGCCCAACTATGACCAATCAGCTTCATATGATTGGTGTAATGATGACTCTGATCCGACCCCGCTGAGTTTCGATGGTCATGGAACTGCGGCCGCAGGAGTAGCAGGAGCTGCTGGTAACAATTCGATCTATGTCTCGGGCGCGGCCTTTGGGGCGAGTTTGGCAGGATCTACGCTGATAGCATGCTCAATCAACGACTTCGACGAGTCTCAGGCCCTAAGCTATGAAAATGACTACATTGACATTTACTCCAACTCATGGGGACCCAGTGACACAGGGAGAATATTGGATGGCCCGGGGCCACTCATGACCGCAGCATTCGAAAATGACGTCTTCCAAGGGAGAGATGGTCTTGGAAACATAATCACATGGGCCGCAGGGAATGGCCTCACAAATGATGATGACTCGAACTATGATGGCTATGCTAACAGCAGATATACGATTGCTGTAACAGCGATAACTCACCTCGGAGAACAGTCATATTATGCTGAACCAGGGGCCAATATCTTGGTTGCCGCTCATTCAAATGGAGATGGAGAGGCTATCACAACCACTGACATTGTCGGGTCGGGTGGGTATAATTCATCTGGAAATGTAACAGACACGTTTGGCGGTACCTCTAGTGCAACTCCGCTCGTCTCAGGGGTAATCGCCCTGATGCTGGAGGCAAATCAAAATCTAACTTGGAGGGACGTCCAACATATTCTGGTCAACACCGCGAGGGTCAATGACCCTACAGATTCTTCTTGGGAAATAAACGGCGCTGGACATGATGTATCTCACAAATACGGATTTGGTGCCGTAGATGCTAGTGCAGCGGTTGCTATGTCCTCCAACTGGACTACTGTTGAGGACGAGGTTAACGTCAGTATTGGCCCCATGAATTCAAATTTCGACCTTGGGGATGGGATATCTGGATGGGATGATTTCAATATTACAGTCACAGATGACCTGGCAATAGAAAGTGTGGATGTGGTTGTTGACATTTCTCATGACTACAGAGGAGAGTTAGAGATTGTTCTTGTTTCTCCCTCTGGGAAGGAATCTTGGTTAGCAGAAGAAAGAAGCGACAGCGGAGACGATTATGACAATTGGACCTTTAACACAGTTCACCATTGGGATGAGTCTTCACTCGGGGAGTGGCAACTCAGAATTAGAGATGGCGACGTAGGAAATAATGGTACTTTGAATCACTGGTCGCTAATATTCCATGGGACTGATGCGGATTTGGATCATGACGATGATGGATTGGAGGACGTGAACGAGACTGAGATTTGGGGGACTGATCCCTATGACCCCGATACAGATGATGATGGATTGAATGACTACGAAGAGGTCATGAACCATAGTACCAACCCATTGTCTCCTGATTCTGATTTAGATGGTATAAACGACTATGACGAGATAATGACATTCGGGACCAACCCACTACAGAGTGACACTGATAACGATGGGCTATCAGATGGAGTCGAAGTGAACTTCTGGGACAGTGATCCATTATTATTCGATCCAGATGACGATGGAGACCTTTTCTACCATTTCAATGATTGCGATGATCAGGACCCGATGATAAACCCGGGAAGGCCAGAAACTCTGAATGGAGCGGATGATAATTGTGACTCCCAAATAGACGAGGGGTTCAATTTCACCGATTCAGACGGGGATGGTCTTCTGGATTGGCCGGAGTTTCACATACATCAAACACAATATCTAGACAGTGATTCTGATGACGATGGACTTAGTGATGGAATCGAAGTTCTAACCTTTGGGAGTGACCCGAATTCCGCTGATTCTGATGACGATGGAGATGGTTGGTATTGGTTCCAAGACTGTGATGACCAAGATAGTTCCAGATCCCCCGGTCTGATTGAGGTTCTCGATGGAATTGACAATGACTGCGACGAAGTCATGGACGATGGTTTCGAGTTTATTGATACAGACGGAGATGAGCTAAGTGATTATGAAGAATACCATAATATCTCGACGAATCCCTATGACGGAGATACTGATGGGGACGGGTTACCTGATGGTTACGAAATCAGTATCACGAAGACTGATCCGATCATGGCAGATCCCGATGAAGACGGAGATGGCGAGTACTGGTTCGAAGACTGTGATGACAATGACCCGGAAAGAGCGGGTTATCTGTCCGAGTCACTTGATGGAAAGGACAATGATTGTGACGAATCTATAGACGAAGACTTTCTTGACATCGATACTGATGGAGATCTTCTGAAGGATTATGATGAGTTCCACCTCTACATGACATCTGCAATTCAATCCGACACTGACAGCGATGGCTATTCCGATGGTGATGAAATCCTGGACATCGGTTCTGACCCACTAATTTTCAATTTTGACAGTGACGAAGATGGCTATCTAGATTTCGAGGATTGCAACGATAATGACGAATCGGTCTATCCGGGAGCAATAGAGACTTGGAATGGTGTTGACGACAACTGTAACGATTTAGTTGATGATGACGTCTCAAGACTGCCGTATCTTTCCGCCTCTCCCTCAGATTCGGATATCGTGACATGGTACAGCAAAAACCAGACACTGGAATTAGATATCGGACCAATACCAGAGGGGGTGCAGTATAGCGTCTCTTGGAAATTTGGCGACTTCTCATTTTCTGAAGATGGAAATTACTCAGGAGACAATATATCGATAGCTGAACTCAATTGCGATTCCCCCGTAGGGAATTTGGAGATTTATTTGTGCTCAGGAGGCAGTGGAGAGCAGAGAGTATCTGCCTCAATAATCGAGAATGGGGTGGTAACGGAGGTTGCTTGGAGCTTTGACGTGATTATATCAAAGACGCCTGACACATTGTCTGAAAGATTGGTTTCATACATCCTAACCCCGCTGGGAATAGTTTCTTTTGTTGTATCTCTGTCCCTTTTCATAGGGGCTACCTATCTTTTGACATCTCAGATTTCCTACAGAAGAAAGGTAAGAGAGGCATACGAGTTCTACCAGATCAGTCCGCGAGAAGTTGGCTCAGAATCTGGCAGAGATTACACATCTAATGACAGTGAATTGTATGCCATACCCAGTGCTCCCGATCTATCCTCTTTTTCTTCCTCATCACCATCCGAACAGGCATTGGATGAGGGTAGTTTCCCCCCACCTCCACCTCCAGGTAGTTACTGAGAAGGGTCTGATTCAGCGGCCTCTTCGTCGGAATCTGTTGGAGGGTTTGTTGACCACTCGGCGTCTACATTTCCGCCGGACCACTCCCCTCCAACGGTAATGTCCTCAACTTCGTCGTCATCTCTCCAAACCGGATCACCATCAGCTCCGCTTATTACCAAACAATCGTCCTCATCGAGTCTCTTCCTAATTGTTTGAACTCCTTTGGAGACAGGTAGAATATGCCCAACAGGGGTTCCAGCAGTAACGAAAGGATTAGTCGCAGAGCAAATTATCAGCCCCCTTGTTGGGGATATAATGTCATGAGACTCAGATGGCCTCTCCGGGTTAGTCACCGTAGCGACGACCTCCCCCTCATCTACGAAGCTCCCAGCCGGCGCAAGTACATCCAGTAAACCACCCTGATCAGACCTAATCCATAGAGATCCGGATGCGAGGATCCTGAAGCTAGGTCTGCTCGGATGCCCTGGAATCATTCTCAATGATCTCAGGACATTTAGTATTCCGTACAAAGAGACCTGTACCGATTCTGGGTCTAGTTCGTCTGGACCTCCTCCCTCGAAGGTCACGCAGGCTATGTCGGCATCATTGGTAACTCTTCTTAGAGACCCCTTGGGACCGACATTATCCAAGATTGCTTCAATTCCAAACGATCTGGCTATTTTATTACTGGATGCATGAGCAAGATTTGCCCTAATCTGAGGCATGTTTGTCCTTCCCACAGCTGCGGTGTGCAAGTCGATAACATAGTCACTTCCGGCAATTATCTCCTTCCAAAATCTGTTCGCTACTCGATAAGTAGTGTTACTATCCGGTTTTCCGGGGAATGATCTGTTCAAATCCCTGCCATCGGGCATGTAGCGACTCTTCATCTTGTAACCCGGCATATTGACAATAGGAACAATCCTAATTGTCCCCGATAAGACATCTGGATCGATTGCCTTTCCACTTCCGATGAAATTGGGCCCCGACAGATAGGTAAGTGCTAACGGCCCCACCAGTTCATTTCCATGAACAGCTCCGAGCAAAGTAATTGTTGGGCCCGGGCGAGCCCCATGAACGACTGTGATTGGGATTGGCCAGGATTCACCAATGTCTACTGAAAGAAGATCGAATTCCAATCTTCTAATCGAACCGGGCGGGATTCTCTTCCTAAGAAAAGTGTGATTTTTCGGACCGTTCTGACGGGACCACTTCTTCGGTGTACCAGAGCTTCCCTCGAGTGCCTTTTCGATTTCTTTTCTACGCCTCTTTGGGATCTGATTCGCCACCTTCAGTGGTGTGAATCTTCTTCTCTTCGACCTAGGAAGTAGGCTCTCGGGCCTTTCGGAGCTTTGCTCATTGTCTGAGCCCTCTGTGGGAACGGTCAACAACCCTCCCAGTAGGTTCGACATAAATAGGATACGTTAGTGGGAATTTGGGAATTATTCAATTCCTACGAGCTCCTCCAATGTGCATGGAAGACCGAGCCCCCCTCTCTGTACAGGAAGAATACGCGCCCAATAGTATATGCTTTGGATGTGGTCCCTCCAACGAAAAGGGGCTGAAGATAAGGTCTTTCAGAAAGGAGAACGGGCTTACAATGGAATTCGACCCAGAGGAGCATCATCAGGCTTTTCCCGGAATGCTGAATGGGGGAATAATCGGATCACTACTGGACTGTCATGGAAATTGGACTGCGGCAATAGCATTGATGGATCAAGGAGGTTCAACTGAGCCCCCTTGTACGGTCACTGCATCGTATAGCGTCAGTCTCAGAAGACCGACGCCCAATGATAAGATACTGAAAATAGACTCAGAGGTTGTTGAGCTTCTTCCGGACAGAGCAAAAATAAGAATGAGTCTGACTTGCGGTGATAAGCTGTGCGCAACTGGGGAGGGATTATTTGTCGCAGTTACCGAAGGCCATCCCGCATATCACCGATGGAATTAGGTTAATATCCGCGGTATCCTTTAGAACGGCCCAACATAACGATAATCGTGGCGACCGAGAATCATGGATCGGAACACTTGGGAATTGACCCAAGGATTACCGAATTCTTGAGGGAAAGGTGGGGCATTGAGGATTTTTTTCCGCCTCAGCTTGAGGCTTTGCCCGTTGTCCTTGAGGGTAAAAGCCTCATGCTTACCATTCCTACTGCTAGTGGTAAATCATTGGTTGCCTACATCGGCATGATCAATCGTCTGATTAAAGATATGAGAGGAATGAGAGGGGCCTATGTTGTCCCTCTGAAAGCACTAGCAAGTGAGAAATTTGAGGATCTGAAAGAAATGGCCGGTGCAGTTGGATTAACTGTTGGCTTGGCCATTGGCGATAGAGGAAGCGAGTCGAACGGAGTAGATGACTCAGATATTTTAGTCTGTACGAGCGAAAAACTTGACTCCATACTTAGAACCAGATCGGGTTTTTTGGAGAACCTAGGTGTGGTAGTCTCTGACGAGTTCCATCTTCTGAATGACTATTCCCGAGGACCGACTCTGGAAGTCACAATTTCTAGGATAATGCATATCAGGCCAGAGGCTCAAATCATTGCCCTCTCGGCGACCGTCGGAAATTCTGAGGAGCTTGCTAGATGGCTGGGTGCAAAACACGTGAAGTCGGATTGGCGTCCAATTCCTCTGCATTACGGGATAATGACTGATTTAGATGTAAATATCCACAGAATTGAGGGGTCTGATGAAAATAATTTACAAAAAACACGAACCTTGTCTGGAATGAAAAATAGGAGGCTTCAGGCGGCTCTTGAGGATACACTTTCGGTTGGTGGCCAATTACTTGTGTTCGTCTCATCACGGGCCTCAGCTGCAAAGGAAGCACGAGTTCTTTCAGAATTTATGTTGAAGCTAGCGAAAGACAATTGTAGTGCAATTTCTGAGGGGGATATCAAGAAGTGGAATTCACTTTCCAAGGAAATTTCCATGGGGGGAGAGGACTCTTCGACTGGGTCCTCTTTGGCTAAATCTGCAAAGGGTGGAGTAGGATTTCATCATGCTGGCCTTACCAACAGACAGAGAAAGGCGATAGAGAGATCCTTCAAAAACGGGGATATCAAATGCATAGTTGCCACACCAACACTAGCTCAAGGTGTCAATCTCCCCGCAAGGAGGGTCGTAATCAGGGATTTCAGGAGATGGAGTGCCGCGGCTAGCGCCTCCATGCCTCTATCAGTGATGGAAGTGAGGCAAATGCTAGGGAGAGCTGGGAGGCCTAAGTATGACGATTATGGTGACGCTTGGATCCTGTCCAAGGACCTTGACGAGGAAAAGAGGCTTGTTGATCTATATTTGCGGGGCGAGCCTGAGAAAGTCACATCAAAATTAGCCAATCCAATGGCAAGGAGTGCGGTTGAAGACCCGGCCCTACTTACTCACGTACTTTCACTCATTTCAAGTGGAGTAGTCATGGATAGGTACTCCATCGGGGGATTCTTTAGAAGTACTTTCCTTGCTACCCAGATGAGTTCTGACGCTCTGAATGGGAAACTGGACGAGACCATCAGATGGCTGGTTGAGAATGGGATGATAATCAGAGAGGGGGAATCTGATACTGTTGCAGACAAAATACGTGAAAATCCTGTTTCTTCGATAGAGGATGAAGACTGGTCTGATGAGATTCCATCATGGGCAGATTCAGCTGCCTCGGTATTGGGGGTCGAGTTGTCCGAATTAAATAAGGAAAGGGTATTTGCGAAAAAAAGGAGTGGTCCCGCAGTTTTTGGATTCAAGAAAGCGATTTCAATAAGTGAAGAGGGAGTGGGCTTGGAAGAATCCCAAATTATGACATACTCTCCAACCTCACTAGGCTCTAGAATTTCTAGACTATATTTGAACCCATTATCTGGAAGAATTATTCGCGATGGCCTAGGAAAAGCAATGTCGATTATCTCGGGCCATGACGAATTTATGCAGTACTCTCCTATGAGTCTGTTGCATCTGGTTTCTTGCACTCCAGACTTTTTGCCCCTGTGGTTAAGAAAGTCCGATTATGAAAAAATTCAATCATCACTACACATTCATGAGAGAGAAATTCTCTGTACTGCGGTAGATCACGATGAAGATAGGCGAATGAAGGGGGCCTTGGTTTTACGATCTTGGATGGATGAAGAAACTATGAAGAATATTGAGAGGGAGTGGGGGGTCCAGCCAGGGGATCTCAGAAGTAGGGTAGAGCTAGCTGAGTGGCTACTGTATGCGTCAAGGAGGATTGTAATTGAGGATGACGACCTTGCGAGTATGAACAGAGACGCTCACGAGGCACTTATCGAATCAATAGCAGAGGTCCATGGAAGAGTAAGATATGGTTGCAAATCTGATATTCTTGGACTAGTATCTCTCAAAGGAATAGGCAGAGTAAGGGCTAGAGAAATGTCCGAACTACTGGGAGTGAGTATGGTTTCAGACGTTGCGGAGCTCACAGAGAAAGACCGGGAGAGGCTTTCTGACCTAAGGGGGTGGAGTCATAAATTGGTTGAAAATATCGTAAAGGAAGCGGGTCGGAAGGTTAGAAGAGATAAGAGAAAGTACAATTGAACTCCGGGTATCCCGTGAGTTGATGAGAACCGTTCCTTGGTTTCCAGCGTGGGCGGTCAGTTTCTCATCGACGATAGAAGATGTGCCTGCGCTGATCTCAAAAATCAATAAATTTAGGCCTGATGATCGCTGGGTTATGGCCTCCTTCGATGTTATTGCCAGTGAGGTTCATTTATGGTCAGTTTGGCACAAAGCGAGAGTCAACGAAGATCGGCGTAGCATGGTCGCGAGGGATTTAGGGGCAGAATTTCTCAGGATTGTATCTGGGACTAGACAGATTAGTACTGCTATAGATAGATCTGGAGTCTCAAATGGAGACTGCAAGGCTTGGCTACTTCGTCTTCCCGAATTAGATGTTGGGGAATTAATTGGCGATACGAATCTCCCAGTCGAGGAATACAATACTTACTCAAAGGAAGCGGAGAAGATGATAGAGCTCCTGGGCGGTTCTATGATGCCGACGAGGCCTTTTCCATCTAGAGAAGGTCTCGTGAAAATAGGATATACTGATAATGGGGAGTCGATAGAAGACGTTATGCTGGAGCAATCATTCTTACTGCACGCATCAATGAGTGATTTCTGAATTTTTGATAGTCAGAGTAATATTAACATGCCCAGTGGCAATTATATGGTGAATAATGGTGCTGGGAAGAATGCTGGTTCATACGTCGATGATGACTTTGACCCGAGTAGCTGGAAAGAAGTTGAAGCATATACTGAAGAGCTTCTAAATAGGGAGATTTCTTGTTCAAAATGTTTAGAGGGCATTATCAGAGATGCTTCTGAGTTGTCCGAACATATCTCGGAAAAAGGTGCCTTGCTGTACATTGGTATGACCTGTGACACGGAGAACGAAGAGAAGAAGGGTGCCTTCCTAGATTTCGTCGAGAATGTTCGGCCCAAGCTTTCCGAATTCTCTGACTCTCTTAATCGTAGAATAGTTGGTCATGAAGCCATTGAAGACTTGCCTGAAAGATATGATTTGATGATTAGGTCAATGAAAAATGATGTTGAGATTTTCAGGAAGGAGAACATTCCACTGAGCGTGGAGCAGACAAAACTGGTGACCGAGGCTCAGACGATAAATGGTGCAATGAGCGTGGAGTACGAGGGGGAAGAATATACAATTCCAGAAATGCGAGTTTTTCTTGAGTCAAATGAAAGGTCGGTCAGAGAAGGAGCTTGGAAGGCAGTTGCGGATCGGAGGCTGGAGGATGAAGGAAGGCTCTCTGAGATATTTGATCAGCTTATTGTGATAAGGAATGAGATGGCAATAAACGCTGGATTTGAGACTTATACGGATTATATGTTCCGAGCAATGGAGAGGTTTGATTACACCAAGGATGACTGCCTTGAATTCCATGATGCAATCGAAGCAGTTTGCGTTCCTCTGATGAGAGAGATTAACTCTAGAAGAATAGATTCTCTCTCCCTTGGGAGTTTGAGGCCATGGGATGTGAACGAGAAGACTGGGGTAGGGCCTGACCTTGAGGGGAGGGCTCCGTTGAAGCCATTTGCCGATGTGAATGAGATGGTCAGCAAGCTTTCGAGGTTATTTCACAGAATGTCTACAGATTTGGGAGAGAAGTTCGACATGTTAGTGGAGATGGATACTCTCGATCTTGACACAAGAAAGGGCAAAGCGCCCGGAGGTTACCAGTATTACTTACAGAAGAGCAGGGTACCATTCATATTCATGAATGCAGCTGGCTTACAAGGCGATCTAGAGACGATGATTCATGAGGCAGGACATGCATTCCACTCGATATACTGTGGTCATCTGGAGTTGATTGGGGAGAGAAGTTATCCAATAGAATTCGCCGAAGTAGCATCAATGTCCATGGAATTGATGACTCAGAATGAGTGGGGGGAATTCTATAACGATGAGGAGGCAAATAGGGCTAGAATAGGACATCTTGAAGGTATTATCTTCCTCCTACCATGGATTGCGACAATAGATTCTTTCCAACATTGGATATACTCCAATCCAGGGCACACCAGGGATGAAAGGAAAACCGTTTGGAACTCGATAAGAGATAGGTTCGGGTCCAATATGGAATGGGGTGACTATCAGGGGCACAGGGATACGTCCTGGCAACAGCAGGGCCATCTATTTGGCGTTCCATTCTACTATGTTGAATATGGAATAGCACAATTGGGCGCCCTGCAATTATGGAGAACTCAAAGGAAGGATTCGGTTAAGGCCCTTTCTGATTACTCCAATGCGATGGCCTTGGGCAATACAAAGACCCTCCCAGAACTGTTCTCCGCCGCTGATATAGAGCTTGGATTTGGAGAGGAACATCTAGGCTCACTAATTAGTGAAGTCAGAATGGCGATGGCCGAACTCAATTGAGTCGGACACGGGGTCCGCGGGTGATCAATCCCGCAGACCCTCGCTTGTCACGTTGAAGACCGCCTCCCCATCAGGTAGGTTAGGACTGTCCACTAGGCGAGCAATTCTACGGCCCCCCTTGGATTTCCTAAGGTACAGGCGGAATGTGCTTGCGTGCCCGACGATGTGTCCACCGATCGGCTTTGTTGGGTCCCCCCACATTGCATCGGGTTTGGAGTGAACTTGATTTGTCACCAAAACAAGTGCGTTATTTACATCGGCCAGCTTTTTCAGATCTTTGAGATGTCTGTTGAGCTTCTGTTGCCTGGCTGCGAGCATCCCTCGTCCAAGGAATTCAGCTCTGAAATGGCTTGTGAGTGAGTCGACGATGATCAGTCTAACGTCAATGCTTCTCCCCATCCTCTGTATTTCATCAACCAACAGCATCTGGTGTGCTGAGTTGTAAGCCCTAGCGACGTGAATCCTCTCTAAGACTTCGGATGCGTCCAACCCCATCCCCTCGGCCATCTGGGTGATTCTTTCTGGCCTGAATGTGTCTTCAGTATCGATATAGAAAACCTCGCCCCCATACCCTCCTTGCTCAACAGGAAGTATACAATTCACGGCTAATTGATGGCCGACCTGAGTTTTTCCACTTCCGAACTCCCCGTAAACTTCGACTATCGATTGGGTTTCGAAACCGCCTCCGAGTAGCTCATCCAGTGCACTAGTCGAGGATGTTAGTTTCATGACTTTACTACGCTTGTCCAGGAGGGCTACACCGCTGATGAATCCTCCAATGTTTGCTAATTTCTTGGCTCCGGCTATTATCTTCGCAGATACTGCTTCTCCAAGTTCTGCTTGCTCGCCTAATTCAGAGGGGCTCATCACAGCTATGGCAAGTAGATCATCAAATCCAGCGTCCCTTAACTTCTCAGCTGTTGCTGGGCCTACACCTGGAAGGTCCTCTATCGTGGCCTGAGGCTCGTCCACATCAATCACCACTTCCTCTTCATCGAGTTTCTCACTTGCTGTCTTTTCGTCCATATCCTCACCTTGTATGAACCCAACCGGTACACGGAGGTATATGAACAAACGATGGGGTGCATCTGTATTTTGAAAGTGAATATTTTGTAAAAATTCTATTCAGTAACACGTTTTTTCACTTTCAGTTTAGATTTACTATTGGTAACGGGTGGTGGATTTGAACCACCGATCTCCGGGTTATGAGCCCGACGAGATAACCTGACTACTCCAACCCGTTGTGTTCCCGGCGCATTTGCCATATATGAACACAACCTCAATTCTTTTCCCGCATATTATGGCAATGGTGATGTGCTAGAATACACGCCAAGCACCAGTGACACCATGGGCGGGGACGTTCTAATCCGGAATGCGGCAATGGTTCTTCCAAGTGGTATTGTAGAGGGGGATCTCCGGGTCAAATCTGGAATTATCCAAACTATAGCTCCAAACGGTGGGCTAGATCATCATCCCGGAGAGCTGATTATTGATGCTACTGGACTTTATCTACTCCCTGGAGCTATCGATCCACACGTTCACTTCCGAGATCCAGGAAACCCTGAGAAGGAGGACCTTGAAAGTGGGAGCAGGGGCGCTGCTGCTGGGGGAATCACATCGTTTCTTGATATGCCCAATACTGTTCCTAATGCGACTAGTAGAGCAGAGCTAGAATTCAAGATCCAATTAGCGGCAAGAAAAACTGTTACGAATCATGGTTTTTTCATCGGGGCCACTTCGAGCAATGTTCAGGAGATGCGCAGTGTTGAGGGGATGGACGGTGTTTGTGGTATCAAAGTCTTCATGGGCAGTAGTACTGGTGATTTGCTTGTTCATGAACAGAAGCACCTAGAGGATATTTTTGCCAACACGGGAGGAGTCATAGCCACTCATGCAGAGGATGAAGATAGGTTGCAGTCCAGAATACCGCAGTTCAAACACAGAGAAGATATTGCCGCCCATGCCGAATGTAGGGATGTGGAGTGTGCACTTATTGCCACGAAAAGAGCTTCTGCGCTGGCTAAAGATCATGATCACAGGCTACACATAGTTCACCTTACCAGTGGTGCTGAAGCAGATTGGTTATCCTTGAACAAAGGCGACCTAATAACCACAGAGGTCTGTACCCAACATCTTACTTTCGATCAAGATGATGTGGAAGAGCTTGGAGTTCGTGCCTTGATGAATCCTCCAATTAGGTATACTGAAGACAAGGACTCTCTTTGGAGGAGGCTAAAGGATGGCACAATCGACTGTGTAGTTACCGATCACGCACCACACACATTA
>CEVG01160792.1_pt1 | contig 12693 bp, 15 predicted proteins | sample 356511 | NCBI WGS metagenome assembly CEVG01 (sample SAMEA2623426, study PRJEB7988) | marine metagenome | biome: marine biome (ENVO:00000447); feature: surface water layer (ENVO:00002042); material: "saline water (ENVO:00002010), including plankton (ENVO:xxxxxxxx)" | depth 5 m | reverse complement strand
TTCCATCAATCATATAGATGAGGACATCACAAACGCTGGTTTGGTATTGATATACAAAAGAAATCTTCCATGGAAATAGAAGGCATAAAAATAAACGATAATGACCTTATTTTTGTGCCGTTAGGCGGCTCGAATGAAATAGGTATGAACATGAATTTATACCATTTTTCAGGAAAATGGATTATTGTCGATCTAGGGATTTCTTTTGGCGATGACACAATGCCTGGCGTTGATGTTTTGGTTCCTGACCCCAGTTTTATTGAGGCCCAGCGCGAAAACCTACTTGGTATAGTGGTGACCCACGGGCATGAAGACCATATAGGTGCAATACCGTATCTTTGGGAAAGGCTTGGCTGTCCAATATTTTCTACCCCCTTCACTGCATCATTAATTAGAAGAAAACTTGTAGAAAAAGGAATACTAGAGAGGGTTAAGCTCGTAGAAATTAATCCTTCTAGCAAATTCGAAGTCGGCCCATTTAAATTAGAATTAATTTCACTAACCCACTCAATTCCAGAGCCCAATGGTTTGGTCGTTGAATGCGGTGAGCAGATTATTTGGCATACAGGAGATTGGAAATTAGACCCAGACCCTCAAGTTGGTCAGCCAGGAGATATGGAAGCACTTAAAAGTCTTGCTTCTCGCGGTGTTACTGCGATGGTATCGGACTCTACAAACGCGCATATGGCTGGAACAACTGGGTCGGAGGGCGCTTTATTAAGTAGTTTGGAGACATTGTTTTCACAGTATCGCAAAAAAATTGGAGTTGCTTGTTTTGCTTCTAACGTTGCAAGACTAAGAAGTATTGCTATGGCAGCGAAGAAAAATGACCGGCATGTTGCTCTGGTTGGAAGATCTCTTTGGCGTATGTATGAAGTAGCTAAAGAAAATGGTTATCTATTAGATGTTCCAGATTTTATCTCAGAAAAAGATGTTGGATTTTTACCAGATGATAAAGTCGTAATTATTTGCACCGGAAGTCAAGGTGAGCCGCGAGCTGCGCTGAGTAGAATAGCCGATGATAGTCACCCCGAAATAAGCCTGGCTGGTGGTGACGTAGTTATTTTTTCAAGCCGGCAAATACCTGGAAATGAGAAGGCAATAAGCCGAGTTCAAAACAAGTTGCTAGATAGAGGTGTTAAAATAATTACTGAACAAGATCATCATGTTCATGTGTCCGGCCATCCTGCTCATGACGAAGTAGTTTTCATGTACCAAACTATAAAACCAGATATAGCGATACCGGTCCATGGAGAGAAAAAGCACTTGCGTGCAAATGCTTCGATAGCAAAATTATGCCAAATACCGCAGATTTTGATGCCGGATAATGGAAATGTTATACGTTTGTGCTCTGGAAGAGCGGAGGTGATAGCTGATGTGAAGGCAGATGCATTGGTTGTTGATGGCAAGCAATTGATACCACTCGCTAGTCAAACGATTAAAGACCGAAATAAGCTCCTACATAACGGGTCAATTTTTTCGTCCATTGTTCTAGGGAGTAATGGCTCGTGCGATGGACCACCGGTCGTTACTTGTCTTGGAGTAGGGGCAGGAATACAAGTAGCTTTAGATCAACAAGTAGAGGCCTTAATGAGCGATGAGATAGAAACCTTATCGCCTGCTGAGCGCTCTTTAGATGAAAATGTAATAAATGCCTGCACAAAGGCCATTAAGAGATTTTGTCGCCGACAACTAGGTAAAAATCCCACCATATTGATTCATATTATTAGAACAGACCTCGAGGAGTAAGATGATTGGATGTCTTAATCACGTTGCAATAGCAGTACCCGACCTTAAGGAAGCGGCATTAAAATATCAACAGACATTGGGAGCAGAAGTTAGTGAACAGCAAGAACTGGTCGACCACGGTGTAAAAGTGGTATTTGTTAAATTAGCAAATACAAAAATAGAACTATTACATCCTCTTGGTGCTAATTCACCGATCAGCTCGTTTCTAGAGAGAAATCCGGCTGGAGGAATACATCATGTTTGCTATGAGGTGGATGATATTAATGAGGCTGCAAATATTTTACAGGACAAAGGGGCAAAAATTCTAGGTGATGGAAAACCGAGTATCGGGGCACACGGCAAACCAGTTATATTTTTACATCCAAAAGAATTCTTTGGAACTCTAATAGAGTTAGAGCAGAGGTAGAACTCAAGATGGAAATCGCATCAGGTATAGTTGTGTATGTGTTGCTGTGGTGGTGGATATTCCTCATGGCATTGCCTTTTGGCGTTAGCCGTCAAACTGATGGTGCCGCCGGGCATGACACGGGAGCGCCTAAAAAACCGCTATTAGCTACTAAGGTAATAATAACGTCGCTCTTGGCACTAGTTTTTTGGGCGGCAGCCTACTTGATAATCGATTCTGACCTGATTTCCTTTCGAGAAATGTCTAAAACCCTTTAAATAAAAAGTATAATCAGACGCCTGTAAAAGCCTGTAATCCAGTTTGTGATCTGCCAAGTATTAGGGCATGGATATCGTGCGTGCCTTCGTATGTATTCACTGCCTCTAAATTCATAACGTGCCGGATTACTCCGTACTCATCTGATACTCCATTGCCGCCGTGCATATCACGAGATGTCCTCGCTATGTCCAGCGCCTTGCCGCACGAATTTCGTTTGGCTAAAGAAATCGCTTCTGGGGCACCTTTCCCATTATCCAGTAGCTGACCTAATCTCAAGCATGCTTGCAGTCCTATCGATATTTCGGTCTGCATATCAGCTAATTTTTTCTGCACCAATTGATTAGCAGCCAACGGGCGGCCGAATTGTTTTCTATTCATCGTGTAGTCTAGTGCTTTATGCCAGCAGTATTCAGCTGCTCCTAATGCTCCCCAGGCAATACCATATCTCGCTTTATTGAGGCACCCGAAAGGGCCAGATAGGCCACTTACGTTCGGCAAAAGGTTTTCTTCTGGAACTTCAACATCTTCCATAACGATCTCACCAGTAATAGATGCCCTCAAAGAAAATTTACCCTCTATTTTTGGGGCTGAAAGTCCTGTCATTCCTTTTTCTAATATGAAGCCACGTATTACATCATCCTCAGTTTTAGCCCATATTACGAAAATGTCTGCTATTGGCGAATTGCTTATCCACATTTTAGCGCCATTTAACACGTACCCCCCTTGCACCTTTCTGGCTCGTGTTCTCAATCCTCCTGCGTCAGAACCATGATCTGGTTCGGTTAAACCGAAGCAACCTACCCATTCCCCAGTTGCCAATTTTGGCAAATATTTTTGTCTCTGCGCTTCGTTGCCATAGGCCCAGATTGGGTGCATCACCAAGCTGGATTGAACACTCATAGCGGAGCGGTAACCACTGTCAACCCGCTCTACTTCGCGCGCTACCAAGCCATAACAAACGTGGTTTACCCCCGGGCACCCATAACCATCTATGGTTGATCCGAGGAAACCTAATTCTCCCATTTCGTTCATTATTTCCCTGTCAAATCTTTCCTCCCTAAAAGCACTTTGAACTCGAGGCATTAGCTTTTCTTGACAATATGCTTTTGCAGCTTCCGAAACGAGTCTCTCATCTTCTGTTAGCTGTTCAGTTAGAAGGAAAGGATCGCTCCAATTAAAGTCAACTCTTCTCGGAGCCACTGGCTTACTAATCTTGATGTCATCTACGGAAGCGATGCTCATTTTTTTCTCCAAATAAAAACTACACTCATTTAAATTATCTCTCAGTTGTGATCATATACTCCGAGTAGAAAATCAACGCGTGATCCGGTGATTGCTAATATAAAGAGATGTTATGAACACTAGCACAGTAATCAATTAATTTGTTTTTACGAACTATTCAAGGATCAAAAGAAAAAAACTGTGGTGCCTCTAATAATTTAAAAAAGTGGACTTATCTTCAAAAATTTCGCGTGGAGCGATAACGATGGCCTCGCCAGATAAAACAGTTATTATCGAATTCGTAAAAGTGGGAGCTTACGTAAAAGTGAGTGCTATTGATCCTACAACGAGGGTTGAAGTTTCTATTGTCGGCGATCCTTCAGTTTCGCAAGCGACCCTCGAGCGAACAGCTGTGCAAAAACTCAAATATGTTTTGAATAAACGAGACAAGAGAGATTAATAAGCAAACCGTTTATTTTAACTTTTGCAAAGGCAAGTTTTGATTGCGAGCACTTTTCCCTAAGCCTATCTTTTTAGCAAATGCTGAACGCTGAGCAGCATACCCTGGCGCAACCATAGGATAGTCAGAGGGAAGATTCCACTTAGCCCTATATTCCTCCGGACTGAGGTTATAGGCGGTTCTTAGGTGCCTTTTTAGCATTTTCAGTTGTTTTCCGTCCTCTAAGCAAACTAGATGTTTGTCAGTTATAGACTTTCTAATAGAAACGGCCGGCTTTAATTGTTGAGTTTCCTCTACTTTTTCATTAGAGCTGAGTTTGGTCAAAGATGAATGTATCAAATGCATAAAATTAGGAACTTCGGATGCAGGCAAAGTATTATTGTTCAAATATGACACGGTTACGTCGACAGTCAGACGAAGTATTTCATCTAAGTTGACGGAAATATTCTTTGTTTCCTTTGTCATCTAAAGTTCCATCATTAGAGCAGAAAAATAAAATTAGAAACAGGGTTGGATCAATAAGTCAAACAGATTCCTGAAACTAAAAAAGTTTTATTACTTAAGTCAAATTTGTTTATTCAAGTTTGTCTCAGAACCTTATTTTAATGGTTGTTGCGTCCTCTAGGATTGACGAGATTATATTGGACTGATAGTGAGCGCGAATCGCGCTATAATATTCCCTCAGAGATAGGTGTTGAGTTCGTAATCCGAATTAGTTAAAAACCTACGGTATCTTGATTTACATAGGCATAGAGATATATTTCAATTCAATAGTTCATGCGGCCCAAACAGCGAACTTTCAACAACTTCGGGCGGAATAAACCATCGATCCATAGTATGCGGTACTTTTACTTTTATAAGAAATGATAAAATCCAAATGAAACAGGAATTAGACTATAACTTCTTTTCTTCCTCTCTGTCTAAAATTGACCCGCTAATTTCTAGTGCTATTGAATTAGAGTTGCAACGACAGAAAGATCAAATTGAACTAATTGCATCTGAAAATATTGTCTCCCAAGCCGTTTTAGAAGCGCAAGGATCGGTGCTTACAAATAAATATGCAGAAGGATATCCAGAGCGTCGTTATTATGGTGGGTGCGAATTTGTTGATAAAGCAGAAGAACTTGCAATAGCGCGGGCAAAAGATCTATTTGATTGTAAATATGTCAATGTACAGCCACATTCTGGAGCACAAGCAAACCAAACTGTTTTTTTATCTCTCTTGGAGCCAGGTGATACAATATTGGGTATGTCGTTAGCTGCCGGCGGTCATTTAACGCATGGAGCTAAACCTAACCAATCTGGTAAGTGGTTCAATGCTGTGCAATATGGCGTTAACAGGGAAAACTCATTGATAGATTTTGATGAAGTCGAAGCTCTAGCAAAGTTACACAAACCGAAATTAATCATCGCTGGTGGATCAGCATACGCAAGAGTAATTGATTTCGAGCGTTTTCGTGAAATTGCAGATGAGGTTGGAGCATATTTCCTGGTTGACATGGCTCATTTTTCTGGTCTGGTTGCAGGAGGAGTTTATCCAAATCCACTGCATTTTGCGGATGTCGTTACCTCCACAACTCATAAAACTTTGAGAGGGCCCAGAGGGGGGATTGTGTTAACGAATGATGAAAATTTATCAAAAAAAATCAATTCGGCACTTTTCCCTGGGCTTCAAGGAGGGCCCTTGATGCACGTAATAGCTGCAAAGGCAGTCGCATTTGGCGAAGCGCAACATCCATCATTTAAAAAGTACGTGTCAAGGGTAATTGCCAATGCCACCGCGCTCTCAAATGGTTTAAAGTTGAGAGGTATTAATATCGTTTCGGATGGTACAGATACCCATTTGGTACTTGTAGATTTGCGTAATCTTTGTATCACAGGATTAACAGCTGAAACTGCTCTTGAGTCTGTTGGTATAACCTGCAATAAAAACGGGATTCCATTTGATCCCGAGAAGCCCGCAATTACCTCCGGAATTAGATTAGGGACCCCAGCCGCTACAACGCGTGGGTTCGGCGTGCGAGAATTTGAAACAGTAGCTAACTTGATTGCGGACGTTTTGCATGAACATAGTCAACAAAATGCGTTGAGTGGAAAACTCAAGCAAAGAGTATGCAATGAAGTTGACTCCTTGTGCCAACAATTTCCGATCTATTAAATGACAGAGCGAATTTTTTCTTTATTATGTAGATAGGATAGAAAGGATAGGAGATGAGATGAGGTGCCCATTTTGCGGACATATTGATTCTCAGGTGAAAGATTCGCGGCCTACTGAAGATGGGGCGGCCATAAGGCGTCGACGTTTTTGTCCGTCATGCGGTGGGAGATTTACCACATTTGAGCGCGTTCAACTACGCGAACTAACGGTACTAAAAAAGAACGGAAAACGGGCCCCTTTTGAAAGGGATAAATTATATAGATCAATCCAAATCTCTTTGCGCAAAAGACCTGTTGATCAAGAACGGGTAGACCGAATGATAACGGGTATAGTCAGACGGCTTGAAAGCATGGGTGAGTCTGAAGTTCCATCGACGGTCATCGGCGAGATGGTCATGGATTCCCTTGGTAATTTGGACCCAGTCGCTTATGTGAGGTTTGCGTCTGTTTATAGAAATTTTAGAGAAGCGAAAGATTTTGAAGAGTTTGTCGAAGATCTCAGTCGCTTTGAAGAAGACTAGTTAGTTTTGCATCGTTTGTTCTCCTAATGTCGTTAAAAGATCAAAATTGGATGCAAAAGGCACTTAGGTTAGCTGTAAGAGGAATAGGTAAAGTAAGTCCCAACCCGCCAGTAGGATGCGTTATCGTAAAAGAAGATAGGGTTATTGGCCGGGGCTGGACTCAACCTGGTGGGCGGCCTCATGCGGAAGTAATGGCGTTGCAGCAGGCAGGGAAGAAAGCAGAGGGTGCTACGGCCTACTGCACGCTTGAACCATGCTCTCACTTTGGAAAAACGCCCCCGTGTTGTGATGCATTAATCAAAGCGGGAATTTCAAAAGTTGTCGTCGCTGCCCAGGATCCGGACCGGAGAGTTAATGGTCGGGGAATAAAACGGCTGAGGGCGGCGGGTCTTTGCGTTGAAGAAAATGTGTGCAAAGAAGAGGCTTCAGACATAATGAGAGGATTCTTCAATGTTTGTAAGTTTTCTAGACCATATGTCACACTAAAGTTTGGAATGAGTATAGACTCCCGAGTGGCGGTGGCTAATGGAGAAAGTAAATGGATAACAGGTGATGTTGCGCGTCGATCAGCACATTTATTAAGGGCTAAGAATGATGCTATTCTCACGGGTATTGGGACTCTGCTATATGATGACCCTAAATTAGACTGTAGACTGCCAGGACTTGAGCAACACTCTCCTTCTAGGATGTTGGTAGACTCGAAACTCCGGATACCAGCTACGAGCCATTTTGCGTTAACTGCCAAAGACCGTCCTAGCTACATATTTACAACAGAAAAATCTGATGCAGCAAAAAAAGATACTTTAACCGACATGGGTATAAAAATCTTTCAGGTGCCTTGTTCTGAAGATGGTCACGTCTCTATCCAAAGATGTCTTGAATTAATGGCTGAAGAGGGGATAACAATGGTCCTTGTAGAGGCTGGAGGCTATCTTGCCAGTGGCCTCGTAAAAAGTAATCTTGTCGACAAGTTGGTGATTTATCGCGCGCCGATGATAATTGGAGGTGATGGTATTGCCGCTTGGCACCGGTTGGGTGTAGAACAATTAGGTATGTCAAAAAGGTTTGCGATTCAAAATATAGAGCGAATAGGGCCTGATATAATAGAGACGTATAATCGTTGCACGGAAGCTTTGTAATGTTTACTGGAATAGTTACTGACATCGGTCAAATAGAACACATCGAACATCGGGGAGACCTTCGAGTAAAGATAAGTTGTTCTTACGCCGTGGATCAGATTCCGATAGGTGCATCAATTTGCTGTTCTGGAGCGTGTTTAACGGTAGTCTCGAAAGGTAAAAATTGGTTTTGTGTAGACGTGTCGAAAGCGACCCTAGATGCCACGGTCTTAGGAAATTGGAAGAAAGGTACTTCGATTAACCTGGAGCAGTCGTTAAAATTGGGCGAAGAACTTGGAGGTCACCTCGTTACAGGCCACGTTGACGGTGTGGCAGACCTAGTTGAACGTGAAGAAGTTGGAGATAGTTGGAAACTGAGATTCAAAGCACCCGATGCTTTAAAAGATTTCATTGCGGAGAAGGGATCGATAACGCTCAATGGTGTTTCCCTAACCGTCAACGAGGTATTCAATAACGTTTTTACGGTTAATATTATACCGCATACATGGGATTTTACGACTTTCAAAAATTTAAACGTTGGAAGTAAAGTTAATATCGAGATTGATATAATAGCCCGCTACGTCGCTCGTTTGATGAAAAAGAGGTAAGTGAATATGAATAGTGTAAAGGGTTCGAATGAGCAGTCTGGCGCCGCTTTATCCTCAATAGAAGAAGTGATAGAAGAGGCGAAAGCGGGTAGAATATTTATCTTAGTCGATGACGAGAACAGAGAGAATGAGGGGGACTTATGTATACCTGCTGAAAATGCCACCCCTGAAGTCGTCAACTTTATGGCAAAGTACGCCAGAGGTCTAATTTGTCTTGCGATGCAGCGATCGCGGGTAGAACAACTTGGTTTGCCGCTGATGTCACGAAACAACGCAACCCGTTTAGAAACAGCTTTTACTGTCTCGATTGAGGCACGTGAGGGTGTAACAACTGGTATCTCCGCACATGATAGAGCTAAAACAATTTCAGTTGCTGTTGATCCAAAGAAAAGTAGAGATGATATCGTTTCACCAGGACACGTATTTCCTCTCGTGGCAAGAGATGGAGGTACTCTAGTTCGTGCCGGACACACTGAAGCTGTAGTTGATATTGCAAGATTGGCGGGGATGAACCCGGCCGGGGTAATATGTGAAATAATGAATGATGATGGAACAATGGCGCGTATGCCGGATCTAATTGCTTTTGCTGAACGACACTCTTTAAAAATAGCCACAATTGCCGATTTAATTAACTACCGTAGGTCGAAAGAATCGATAATAGAACGTTCGGTGGAAACTGTATTAAATAGTAAATATGGGGGGCAATGGCGACTAATAGTGTATTTGAACAAAGTATCGTACGCTGAGCACGTTGCGTTAATAAAGGGAGATATCACCACAGAAATGCCCGTACCAGTGCGAATGCACTCGCTTGACGTAATGGAAGACGTTTTGGGAGATAAATCTGGTTCTCGAGGTGGTGGTGAATTACAAGACGCAATGTTACACATAGCCGCGAAAGGGCGTGGTATTGTGGTATTGATGAGAGAACCAACACCATCAACACTGTCTGAAAAATTGCAACGTAAAATGAAAACAAGAGGTGAAGATGTTTTTGGTGCAAGTGAATTACGGGACTACGGCGTTGGTGCACAGATCCTTTTGGATCTAGGCATTAAAGATATGGTACTCTTAACTGACTCAGAAAAAACCGTGGTCGGCTTAGAAGGATACGGACTCAGCATAATTGCCAGGAAGCCGAGCAGCATTGAATAGGGTAGGTTGATGGAAAATAAAATATTGTTGGTTGACGCAGACTTTTATAAAGATATAGCTGACGAGCTGGTTAGGGGTGCTGTTAGACAATTGGAGGAAAAAAATTTAAAATATGATAGAATTTCAGTTCCTGGTGCTCTCGAAATACCGTCAGCAATAGCCACAATATCTCAGCAAAAATCGACTAACCCATATGTTGGTTATGTCGCGTTAGGGTGTGTGATCCGTGGGGAAACATCTCATTATGATATCGTTAGTAATGAGAGTGCACGTGGCCTGATGAATCTCGGTATTGATAAGGGGTTAGCTATTGGAAATGGTATTTTGACCGTTGATAATGCTGACCAAGCCTGGGCTCGCGCCTCTATCAGAAAGAAAAATAAGGGTAGGGACGCGGTGTTAGCTTGCTTATCAATTGTGAGGCTAAAAAAAAGTATCTACGGTGACCCGAGATAAACAACCTAAAAAACACAAATGGTCTGCTCGTCCTCGGACAGCCGCAAGATTAGCGGCTATTCAGGCCTCGTACCAAATGAAGATGACGGGGGCTGCACCTACTGATATCATAGAAGAGTTTGTTCACTTTAGACTTCTCGCGGCCGAAGAGAATCACGGGCTTGGTACACCAGATATCCAATTATTTAGAGACTTAACTAGTGGAACCGCAAGTCATTTAAATCATATTGACCCGTTAATCTCGTCAACGTTGTCTAAAGAAGGAAGTCTAGATAAGCTCGAGACTACACTTCAGGCCATTCTTCAAGTTGGTGTTTTTGAGCTTATAAGTCCTCTTGAGACACCAACCGAAGTTGTTATAAATGAGTACGTCGATTTAACTCATGCATTTTATGAAAAACAAACAGTTGGTCTAGTAAATGGAGTGCTAGATAAAGTCGCATTGTTGAGAAAAAAAAAGAACTTGGGTTGACAAATGGAAATCAAGGAGTTCTCGAGAATTAAAAAATTCTTTCGGCCACTAACTTCACAACGAATGGGGGCGATGGAACTTTTGGACGATGCTGCTTTGGTGCCAATAAAAAAAACGGACTCAATTGTGGTGTCCACTGATGCTCTTGTAGAAAAAATTCACTTTCATAGCGACGAGAGAGCAGATTTTATTGCCAGGAAGGCTTTAAGAACAAATTTATCCGATCTTGCAGCAATGGGCGCTAAGCCTTTTGCTTATAATTTGGGGCTAATATTAGGGAAGAGAAAATTAGGCAATATTGACCAGTGGTTAAACTTGTTTTCAAAGGGTTTGGCAGCGGATCAAAAAAAGTTTGGAATAGAACTCATAGGAGGAGATACAGTTACAAGTTTCGGGCCTACTTCTATTTGTATTTCGATTTTTGGAACCCCTAACCCCGAAGGTAGTCTTTTAAGAAGCGGGGCTAAAGTTGGCGATGGTATTTTTGTCTCCGGTACAATCGGAGATGCAGCTCTAGGTTTGATTCTAAGAAGCAACAGTTCATTGTCGTGCTCATCTAAAGGGAATTCTTATTGTATATCTCGCTACCGGATACCCAGACCACGGATAGACCTAGGGTTGGCTTTAGGCGAGGTGGCATCGGCTGCAATGGATATATCCGATGGTTTATTTCAAGATTTAAACCATCTTTGCGGGGCTTCTGATGTTGGTGCCTCAGTCTGGGCAAATAAAATTCCGTTATCAAAAGAGGTTAACGCCTTCGTGACCAAAAATAAGTTTAGCATAGAACAGGTAATAACAGGCGGTGATGATTATGAACTTATTTTTACCGCGCCAGTTAATAAAGAAAACTCCATTTTTAATATGGCTCGTGTTACTAAAACACGGATTACTCGTATAGGCACTGTCCAATCTGGAAGAGGAATTTCTATATTCGATGAAAATGGGGATATCATCCCTGTGGTTAAGGGAGGATATAGCCATGACTAGCACAATAATTTAATCAAACCAGTTGTTTTTTTAAGAATAGAAATGATTAGAATTTTAATTATTATTGTGGTCGCCATTGCTCTTTTAATAGGAGGAGTTTTTGGGGTTGCCACTTTTGCACCTAATTTGCTTCCAAACATGGTTCTGGAATTGCTTGGAATAGAACCACCCAAAGAAAAAACTACAGCTCAGCCGGTTAGGCCTGGTCCTCTCGAAACTATACTTGTTGATTTAGAGCCAATGGAAATTCCACTTTTTAGAGACAACAAGGTAGATAGAAAGCTTTTCATGCATATCCTCATTGAAGTAAGAAGAGGTAAAGATGAAAAGATTATTAATGAAAACTTAGTTCGAATTATCGACTCTTTTCTAACTTACGTTCATGCATTGAATGCGCTTAATATAAAGCCAGGAGTAAATGATAGAGCGTTTCTGAAAGAGAGGCTCCTTGTTAAAGCAGAGGAAATTATCGGACCGGATATTATAATAGATCTTTTATTTGTTAACATTTTTGAGAGGCCTTTTAATTAATTTAGAATTAAAGTCCTTTTTATAAAACTAGGTAAAGACACCCATTTTATTTCGTCTAAGCCATATATTATCTTGTCATTTGCCGGAATTTTTTAAAAAAGCACTCTATAACTTCCTATTTGTCAGAAAATCCTTTATGAAGTGCTCGAGGATATGACTGTTTAACGAAATTTATGAAGGATCAAATGAAATGACCGAACAGTTCACACTTGTAATTATATGCGGTTTGGTAGCCCTACTCTATGGAGTGGTGGCGTCAAAGAGTATCATTTCAGCAGATGCTGGAAATGAAAAAATGAGAGAAATAGCAAGCGCTATTCAGGAAGGTGCTGCTGCCTATCTCAACCGGCAGTATATAACCATTTCGGTGGTGGGAATTGTTGTAACCATCATCCTGGCTATTACACTCGGTTTTGCAGTTGCGATCGGTTTTGTCATTGGAGCGGTGTTGTCAGGCATAGCTGGATATGTTGGGATGAATGTCTCAGTTCGCGCAAATGTGCGTACAGCTCAATCGGCTACCGTTGGTTTGGAGCCAGCGCTAAATATAGCATTTAAGTCTGGAGCTGTAACAGGGATGTTGGTCGTTGG
>CEVG01161279.1_pt1 | contig 12780 bp, 18 predicted proteins | sample 356511 | NCBI WGS metagenome assembly CEVG01 (sample SAMEA2623426, study PRJEB7988) | marine metagenome | biome: marine biome (ENVO:00000447); feature: surface water layer (ENVO:00002042); material: "saline water (ENVO:00002010), including plankton (ENVO:xxxxxxxx)" | depth 5 m | reverse complement strand
AATACCCCTTCACTATAGAAAAGGTAGATTGGTTATGAGAATATTAACATTAGACAATGTAAGTTATAACCTAAACAATTTGCCGGATGAACTTGAAGAAGATTTAAGGTTCAGTGTTTTAGATAACTCTGATGTTGATAATCCTGACTTCTTTTTTATTCCTTTAATATTTTTAGAAAGTTTTAGTTCTCCGGCAATAGTAATGGATATAGCAGGTAACGAAGTTATGATGCCAGTAGACTGGCACATGGCTGTAGGCGACAGTAATACAGGCAATGACTTAGAAGTACTTCCGTTAACAAGTTTAAATGATAGAGGTTTTGAAGCATTTTTATTTAATCCTCTTAAAAGTTATCAAGCAAATTATTCGGAAGTAAAAATAGTAAATTTTTACAATGATGTAAAATGGTACTTTCCTAAAATGAAAAACGGGCAATTATTAAGTGTGCCAATTTCAGAAGGAGAAAATCCGAAATGTGCATTCTTTGTAAAAGATATTTCAAGACAACTTGAAACAATAGATTATGGAAAGCTGATATAGGAGACAACGATGAAAGCTGGAAAAATATGGGGTCAGACAGAACTGATCCATGCAAACGGTGTATTAGAATTTCACCGTATTGAGTTTAAAGCAGGGTTCAAATGCTCAGAACACGAACACCAATTTAAATGGAATGGATTCTTTGTTGAATCAGGAAAAATGCTTGTAAGAGTATGGCAAGATGGTATCCAAGATGGTTTAGTAGATGAAACTATTTTAAATGCAGGTGATTTCACACAAGTCAAACCAGGAAAGGTGCATCAATTTGAAGGCCTTGAAGATGGTGTAGCATTTGAATTGTATTGGGCTGAATTTAATCATGATGACATTGTTAGAAGATCTCAAGGAAAGAAATCTAAATAATCATGCAGTTGTATTCTGATCATTACAAAGAATTGTTAAAAGAATTACATGCAAGACAAGATCGTCCTAGAGGTTTCGGCGGCAAAGTTAAACCATTAGGACTATTTGATACTTTTATGAATAAATGGAGACCAAAGACAGCTTTAGACTACGGTTGTGGTAAAGGAGTAATCTTACTTGACAATCAAACAACTTACCCAGATACTACTTGGTATGGATATGACCCAGCTGTTCCTCAATTTGAAAAGATACGTATAGATAAATGTGATTTAGTTTTTTGTAATGATGTTTTAGAACATATTGAACCTGATTACATAACCAATGTGTTACAACATATAAACAAACTTAGTACAAAATATATTTGGTTAAGAATAGATACTAAGCCAGCTAGAAAAATTATGAAAGACGGACGTAATGCACATCTTATACAGCAAGACGAAGACTGGTGGTCTGAGATGTTGCAACATAATGTAGATGGCTTTATAAAATACACAGCACTACACAAGAAAGCAAAACTTAACGGTAAACTTGATATAGCTATAGAAAAATAGGAGTACTTATGAGAATAATAGCAGGTCCATGTCAACATGAAAGTTATGAACAATCTTTAACGATTGCACGAGAGTGTCAACGTGTTTGTAATAATCATAATGTTGAATTTATTTTTAAAGCAAGTTTTGATAAAGCAAATAGATCTAGCGATAATTCTAAACGTGGAGTAGGTATAGATCAAACATTACAAGACTTTAGGAAAATAAAATCAACCTTTCCTAGCTTTCAAATGTTGACAGATGTACACGAAAAAGAACATGTAAACATAATACAAACCGTGTATTTTGATGTAATAGATGTAATACAAATACCTGCATTTTTATGTAGGCAAACAGATTTGTTAAAACATGCTTGTAGAACAGGAAAAATAATTAACATAAAAAAAGGACAGTTTCTTGCACCTTGGGATATGAAAGGCATTTTACAAAAAACAGCAGATGCTAAAACTGTTTGGATTACAGAAAGGGGAACAAGTTTTGGATATAATACTCTCGTGGTCGACTTCACAGGTCTTGACTATATGCTTAATAATTATGGTAGTGAAAATGTTATTTTTGATGTTACACACGCGGTTCAAAAGCCGGGTGGTCTGGGTGGATCATCTGGTGGTAACAGAGAGTACGTTCCCGGATTGTCCAGAGCAGGAGCGGCTTTAGGTATTCAAAACTTTTTTATGGAAGTACACGAAGATCCTGATAATGCACCCAGCGACGGACCTAATATGTTGGCACTCAAATCATTTGACAAAGTGGTGGAAAATATAGTAAAATATAGATATGAAAACAGCAATTCTTATACCAGCTAGATATCAAAGTTCACGATATCCTGGCAAAATGTTAGCAGAGGTAAATGGCAAACCTCTAATTAGACATGTATTTGATATTTGTAATCAAACAGATCATCATGTAGTAGTACTGACAGATCATGAAGATATCGCAAAGCAGGTTCCTAACTTTGTGATGACAGGAGAAGCAGATAACGGAACAGAACGGTGTTGTGATGCAATACAAGGAATGGGGTTTAGTCAGTACGTAAATGTTCAAGGCGACATGCCTGATATTACTCCGGCAATGATAGAAAAATGTATTGAACATCTAAGTAAATATTCAGTTACAACTTTGTATACAACTATGCCAAAAGAAAAGCAAAATGACCCTAACACTGTAAAAATGATAAGAGCAAAGGATCAAGCTCTATGGTTTGGTAGAGGTATGACAGGATACGGAGATTGGCATTTAGGTATATATGGCTATACTGCTACTGCATTGAGTATGTACAAAAAACTAGAAATACCAGACGAAGAACACATCGAAAAATTAGAACAACTACGATGGCTAAAAAATGGTTGGCAAATTGGTTGTTTGAATGTAAACTTTAACGGTGTAGAAATAAACACACCAGAGGACTTAGAAGAATGGCACAACAAAAACTCCCACTAAAAGATATACTAGCCGCAGTAGATATGGGAGCAAAAACTGTATGGGACGAACTTGATGACGAAGAAAGAAAACAAGTTAGCTTTTGGTTGTTAAATAGGTATGTCTCGAGTGTAGCAGGAAATAGGGAGGATCAAGAACTTGCAGTATTTAAAACAAATGAATATTACAACAAAGATTACATGGTTGTTTCAAAGCATCAGAAACTTATGTGGCAGTTGCTTTGTCAAGCGGGTAACACAGGCAAAATCAAATTCCACAAATGGATCGGATTCAAGCGGAAAGCAGGGAAAGAACATGATGATGGAGTAAAATTACTTCAGCAAATATATCCAAATATGAAATTAGACGAAATAGAAAATCTTGTTAAATTATCTACAAAAAAAGAACTCAGAGAACTGGCTGAAGAATATGGTATCAATGTCAAGTTCTAAACCCTATGTATGTGAGTACTGTGGTACAGGTTTTTCAAAAGAAAAGACTCTTGCAGTTCATATGTGTGAACAGAAACGTAGACATCTTCAACGTGGAGAAAAAAGAGTACAACTAGGGTTTTATGCATTTAATCAATTCTATAAATTAAGTGCAAATGCAAAAAAAGATAAAACATATGAAGACTTTTGCAAAAGTCCTTACTACAATGCTTTTGTAAAATTTGGTAGTTTTATTAATAATGTTAAACCACTGTATCCAGAAAAATATGTCGACCATGTTGTTACAAGTGGTGTAAAATTAGATCACTGGTGTAGAGAAGAATTGTATGAAAAGTATGCTTTAGATTTAATAAAGAAAGAAAATGTTACTACAGCATTAGAAAGAAGTATTATGACAATGATGGATTGGGCAGAAGAAAACAAACCTGCACCGTGGAACCATTACTTTGATCATGTAAGTTTGAACAGAGCAGTATGGAATATCAAAGATGGCAAAGTAAGTCCGTGGCTTATACTAAATTGTAACAGTGGTAAAAATATGATGAGTAAATTTAATGAAGAACAGTTAGGTATTGTATATCATGTACTTGATCCCGAACATTGGGCTATGCGTTTTAAAAGGCAACAAGACGATGTGCAATTAGTAAAAGATGTTTGTAAAGAAAGTAATTTATAAAGGAGACACATGAAACTTATATATTATCCAAATGAATTTTTAGATAAAAAAGTAAAAGATGTAAATATAGAGAATCCAGAATTTGATCCTAAAGAAATCAAAGATAAAATGTTAGACATCATGCTTAATAATGGTGGTATCGGATTATCAGCAAATCAAGTAGGATTAGATGCACAGGTTTTTATAATGGGCACATCAAAAGAAGATGCAACCATGTGTATCAATCCAGTTGTATTGCAACACACAGAAGATACAACATTAGAAACTGAAGGCTGTTTAAGTTTTCCTAATTACTTTGTAAAAGTTCGTAGACCAAAAGAAATATTAGCTACATGGTATGATGAAAACTTAGAACAAAAAAAATCTAAGATTGAAGGATATACGACCAAAGTTTTTTTACACGAATGGGATCATTTGCAAGGTGTAACTTTTAAAGATAGGGTATCTAAAATGAAATGGGACATGGCAAAGAAAAAAGCAATAAAATTGAGAAAGAAATATGCCTGATATAGATATTGATTTTGCAGATAGAGATGTGATATTAGATAAAATAGATCATCGTGTAGCAAAGTTAGATACAGGTAAAAAGCATAACACTGGTGTGTATGTGACAGAATGTCCTCACAATCCTGTTGATAACTTGTCGACTATTGATTACAAGTCAGCTGAAGACCGAGGTTACTTTAAATTAGATTTTCTAAATGTGTCTATATACAAAGATGTACGAGACGAGACACATTTAATGAGCCTAATGAGAAAGGAGCCATTATGGGAACTATTGGAGCACAAGGACTTCGTAGATCAAGTTTTTCATCTAAGCGGTCACGACAAACTCTTGAAACAATTGAGACCTACTTCGGTAGAACAGTTGGCGGCGACACTAGCGATAATAAGACCAGCAAAGAGACATTTAGCCAACGAAAATTGGACAACAATAATGAAAGAAGTATGGGTAAAACCCAAAGACGGTGAATATTATTTTAAGAAAGCACATGCTGTATCATATGCTATGGCATGTGTAGTTCACATGAATTTAATATGTGAATCTATATCTTCTTAGGTGGCGGCTTTCTTATAAGTTGAACACTTTTTCTTTTGACCCTTTTTACATGTAAATTATTTAAATTCACAGTAGGTCCTAGTATAACTTTCACGTCTTTACTGTTCATAGACATTTGACAGTATTTTATTCTATTAACTTCACTTCTACAAAAAATTGTAATAGGAATTAGACGGTTACTCTCCATCCACCAAACTTCTCCTATACGTAGCAAGTATCTTTTATCTTCTACAGAACGCAAATATCCATAATTTAACATAGTAGTTACGTGCTGATCTTGATTGACGATTATCCCCACGTATTCGTTGCCCCCATAGGTTACAACACTTATAAAAGGATACTTTTCCTGAATTTCATTTCTCAGCATTATTAATTAATTCTTTTTCCTATAAATACGATATGCAGTTAATACCTAGATATTTAGTAAATAACATAGTAACTATTGTCGCTAATGACAAAGGATTTACTACGGAGTTAAGACCAGTGTATAGTAGACAAATAAAAATTTATAAAGGCATTGACAATGTAATACAGTTTAGATTGTTAAATGCAGATCAAAAACCAATCAATGTAGCAACCTACACACCAAAGTTTGTTGCTTTTGACGAAGCAGGGCAACAGATAATAGCTCATGATGGTACTGTCAATCAATTAGACGATAGCAGTGCTTCTAGAGGATTGTTTACAGTTACAGTCACAGAAAATGATTTATTGAATGTAAAACAGCAATATCTGCGTTACAACATTTATCTAGTAGATAGTGCTAATAACAAAACAATAACTTATGTAGACAGTCATTTTGATAATAATGCTACAATATTTGTAGACAGCTATGCATTCCCAGGACCAAGCGATACATATTCTGTAAGTGTGTTTACAGAAGATAGTGGCAAAGCAGGACTAGACGATAGTGTATGGTATAGTGAATCTGTATCAGCAGAACCAGCTATAAATGGTAACGAAGCTCTACATACTGCCGCTATGTATTCCGACGGCTATGCAGGTGATGTAACTGTCCAAGCTACATTGGAAAATCAAATTACTGGAACAACAAATTGGGCAGATATAAGCTCAGTAACTCTAGATGGTACAGAAACAGAGCCTACACCTGTAAACTTCAATGGTATTTTTAGTTACCTACGTTTTAAATGTAGTGCAGATCCGGCAAGTAAATTATCCAAAATTTTAGTCAGAAACTAACCAAAAACGGTTGACAATTTTTCCAAATAGTATATAATAATAGTATGAATAAATTTTATCTAACCATGGCTCTTTCAGCCATGATTTTTTTTGGCTATCCTTCTTATGCAGATGAACAAAAATGTGTATGGGAAGGCGATAATGCAACTTGCGGATACCACGATGCAGATGGAGATGGACATGAAGAGTTGCATATTACAATTACAATTCCTAGAACTGCAAGTGACTTAGCATCTGCAACATACTCCTATGACATCTTGTACTCAGAAGAACAAGCTATTGATACTGTAAAAGGTGTGGATATTATACAAAACGGACCTGACGGACAGTCAAGTAGTTTGTTTATAAGAGGTACAGAAAGTGACCATAGTTTAATAACACTTAATGGTATTCCAATTAAGGACCATAGTACTCCAAGTGGAGCGGACGATCTGTCGCAACATAATTTAATTGGTATAGATAAAGTCACTGTGATTAAAGGTCCTATGAGTAATACAATGGGAGCTAATGCCGCTGGCGGTGTCGTTGATTTACAATCTGATAGTTATGGTGATTCATATATAGACTTATCTATTGGATCAAACAATTATCTAAGTAAAGAAATTAGTATAACAGATAAAGATTACAAAGACAATCATGACTTCCAATTAGTAATTAACCAAACTAGTACTGATGGTATTTCTGTATATCCTGAGGGTACAGAAAATGATCCATTAGAAACAAACACATATAATTTTAATTACACATACTTCGATCAAGATTACCAACTAAAGTTTTTAACTATTAAAGATAAAAATGATGCTAATTTAGATAGTGGTAGTGCAGATGTTTTAAATTACACAAGCGATTGGGAATGGAATAATCACCAATTAGAATTTGCAACAAAAGATACTAGGATTGTTTTAAACACAAGTAAACATGATAGAGATTATAATAAGTCGGGTGTAGTTGATACGTATGACAGTAAAAGTGATACATTATTAACACAACATACTGTTAAGAAAAACGATTACGATTACACAGTTGGATTTGAATATAACGAAGCAGAAGCAAATTTTCAAACAAACATAAACAGTTATAGTAGTTCTGTAAATGAAACAAGATATCTTACAGGTTACTTTTTTGAAATAGATAAAGTACACAATGATAGCATTATAAGTTTAAGTTCAAGAATAGATAGTATAACAGATTTTGATTATTATTATTCTACAAGAATAGGATATGCAAATGGACCGTACAGAGCTAGTTACTCGAACGGATACAGATTGCCTACATTATACGAAATGTACGGTGTTGATAGTTATGGCTACTCTGGTAATCCTAATTTAGAACCAGAAGATTTACATTCGTACGAAATAGGTTTTAATAATGGCTGGTTAGATACTGCACTATTTTATATTCAAGAAGAAAACAGTATAACATATTCTAATAGTTCCTATATCAATGTCGAAGACGGTGGTACAAGTAAAGGTATTGAATTAGGTTTGAATAAAGAAGTTGGCGGATTTTATTTACAAACTAATACTACCTATACAGAAGCAAAACTAAACAACGGAAATGAAAAATTACGTAGGCCCAGATGGACTAACAGTTCTTCTGTATCAAAAAATATAGAGGACTTAACCTATATGGTATCATTAAATTATTACGGTAATCATAAAGATATTGACAGTCAAACATTTACTACTATAGACAAAGATGATATAACAACAATAGATTTTATATTAAATAAAGAAGTAGATAATAAATTATTTTACACTGGTCTTTATAACATTACAGACGAAGATTACGAACGACCAGACGGGTATAACCAATTAGGTATAAACTGGAAAGCAGGTATAAAATGGAAATTTTAAAAAACAACATTGCATGGCTCTGTGTGTTTGTCGCATCTTTATTTTTGTATAGAGTTGTTCCGCACATTCATAACTTCACACCTATCCTTGCAAGTATTGTATGTGCAAAATACATAAAGTCTAATCATGTTTTTATCGGAACGTTAATTGCAATGTTGGTAAGTGATTTTATATTAGGATTACACGGCACTATGTTGTTTACGTACACTGCATTTGTTATAATATATTATATGACTAATAACAAAAATAATATCTTTGTTGAAGCATTATTTGCTAGTGTAGTTTTTTTCGTTTTAAGTAACTTAGGTGTTTGGTTAAGCGGGTATTATCCATATACAATAGAAGGCTTACTAACTTGTTATACTATGGCGTTACCTTTTTTCCAAAATACGTTATTAGGTACTTTGTTTTTTACTTTTCTATATTTAGGTATTTCAAAAACCCCCTATTTGCAATTTAATCATTGACTTCTGACACAATAGATACTATACTGATAGTATGAGCATAGTCATGGATACATTGTTACAATTCGCACCTATAAAAAGGAAACAGACACCTAGTGGATGGATTTCTTTTAATGCTCCATGTTGTCATCATAACGGAACAAGTGCAGACACCAGAGGTAGAGGTGGTCTTATAGGAAACACAGATGGCGGTATAAGTTATCATTGTTTTAATTGTGGTTACAAAGCAAGTTGGCAACCGGGTCGAAACTTATCATACAAAATGAAAAATTTAATGAAATGGTTTAATGCACCCGATGACGTAATCACAAAACTTGCATTAGATGTTATGAAATTAAATGAAGGTGAAACTGATAATTTTTATACAGTTCAGTTGCCTACATTTGTTGATGTTGAACTTCCACAAGATGCAAAACCAATTAAAGATATCGAAAATGATATTCCAACTCATTTACTTGATGTTTTAAAATACATGAAAGAAAGAAATCTTTACTTGGATGATTATAATTTTTATTGGTCTCCTAGTTTGGGATATAGAGATAGGTTAATAATTCCATTTTACTACAATAAAAAAATTGTTGGATTTACTGCAAGAACTTTTTTGCCAAATAAAAGACCAAAATATCTAAGTAATCAACAACCTGGATATGTTTTTAACTTCGATGAACAACGACCAGAAAAGATTTTTGTTATAGTGTGTGAAGGACCTATAGATGCAATACATGTTGAAGGTGTTGCAGTGCTTGGAAGTGAAATCAAAGATCAACAAATAGCTATGATTAATAGTTTAAATAAACAAGTAATAGTAGTACCAGATAAGGATAAAGCTGGAAGTAAAATGATCGAAACAGCATTAGAACAAGGTTGGTCAGTATCTATGCCAGACTGGGGCAAAGATATTAACGACATAGGTGACTGTGTAAAACAACATGGGAAACTATATACATTATACAGTATTGTAAATAATAGTGAGTCATCTAAATTAAAAATACAGTTAAGGGAGAAACAATGGCTAAAATAAAAAGAGTTTTAGTAAACATTTGGTATTATATCAGATGGCCATATGATTGGTTAGTATATGAAATCAAATGGCGTAAAAGGATGAAAGAGATTAGAGAAAAGGATCCATACATATACAAGTAAAGGTTAGGAGTATAATTTGTCAGAATTTACAAAAGGAATAGCAGAAAGTGTGAAGCATGTAATTGGCTACAGTAGCATTTCACTAGCGATTATATTTTTCATAGGACACGTAATAATAGCAATGGTCGTGGTCAGTCTAGTAACAGGAGCAAGTATTTGGGAGGCAGGATTAGTAGCTTTAATAGAACCTGCTGTAAATTCTGTTTGGTTTTATGTTTTGCATTCTATATATAGGTCAGTAACAACAACAAAAAAATGAAAGAGGAAATATTAGTATTACTATTAGGTATTACTGCTTTAGCATTGGTAACTGTATATGCATATAAAGAATTTACAACACCAACAAAAACAAAAGTAGTAGTAAAGTGGTACAACTATAATTTTTAATATATGATTACATGGGGAATTAGTGCCAACAGCCACGATGCCGCATTGGCAGTTTTCAAAGATCTAGAATTAACTTTTGCTAGTCAATCAGAACGTTTTAGTAAAATAAAAAATGATCCGCATCTAAATAAACAGATTTTAGATCATGCACTTCAGTATGGATATCCAAATGAAATTATTTGGTATGAATCTCCTTTTAAAAAAACACTACGCCAGTGGTGGGCAGGACAAGGCTGGAATAAAAAAGAAAATGACATAAAAAGTTATCTAGCAAACTTTAATGTTCCTGCAATATTTAATGTACCTATAAAATATGAAAGTCATCATAGGTCACATGCCGCTTCAGGATATTTCACAAGCGGATTTTCTGATGCAACGATTGTTGTATTAGATAGTATAGGGGAATGGGAAACTTTTACAATTTGGCATGCCGAAGGAACAAAACTTAAAAAAATATTTACACAGAAGTATCCGCATAGTATAGGGCTTTGGTATTCAGCAATGACACAAAGAATAGGCTTGAAACCAAATGAAGAAGAATATATTTTAATGGGCATGGCCGCATATGGTAACAAACACAGGCTTTATCAAACAATAATGAATGATTTTTTTAACATTAAAGATCATAAAGACAGTATAAAACTAAAAGAAAATCTACACAGAGGATGTAAGGAATGGAGACTAGATTTAAAAACAGAGCAAGACAATTTTGATATAGCGGCTGGTACACAAGCAGTATATGAACATATTCTTGAAAGAATAAGCAAGACAGCAAAATGGTATAGCAGAAGTGGTAATCTAGTGCTATCAGGAGGGTGTGCTTTGAACTGTAGTGCCAACAGACTATTAGAAAAAGATTGGAACCAAATTTATGTGCCACCTTATCCTGGAGATTGTGGCTCAGCTATAGGTGCAGTGCTATCTCATTACAATAAACATATTGACGTACAACCTTATCTTGGATACAATATAGAAAAACCTTATCCTGTTAAAAAACTAATTAAGGAATTAAAAACTACAGGCATTGTTGGAGTAGCAAACGGTCCTGCTGAATTCGGCCCTCGTGCTTTAGGCAACAGAAGTTTACTTGCAGATCCAAGACGTAGTGATATTAAGGATAAAGTTAATGAAATTAAAAAGAGACAGAAGTTTAGACCTTTTGCTCCTGCTATACTATCAGAACACGTAGATGATTATTTTGATGGCATTACGGGACCTTATATGCAGTTTACAGCACCATGTTTACACCCAAACAGTATACCTAGTGTTGTCCATGAAGATGATACTAGTAGGGTACAAACTGTATCTAAACAGGATAACAAAGGCTTTAGAAAACTGTTAGAGCAATGGTATAAAGAAACAGGCTGTCCTTTGCTGTTAAATACCAGCCTAAATATTAAAGGAATGCCCATAGTAAATGACTTGACAGATGCCAAAAAATTTGCTACAATGTACAATGTTAAGGTGTACTCGTGACAATAGAAGAAGTGAATAAGAGATTACAAGAGAACTATCAACCAATGATTGAAGCAGTTGGTTCTAGTTTGCCACAAGAGGAAAAATTAAAAGTAGTGTTTGAATATATAGATATATTGAAAGATTTAGTTAAGGTATTAGATGACAAGACAGAACGCTGATTACGGATACGATATACAAAAAGTTTATTTAGAAATGATGCTTACAGATGCAGAAACATTTGTAAGATGTCAGGCTGTCTTTGATGATGTAGCATTTGATAGACGTTTACAACCTGCCGCTAAATTTATAAATGATTATGTTGTTGAGCATAATGCTATGCCTACATTTGATATTGTAAATGCCGCAACTGATAGCAACTTGAAACATCCAGGAGACTTGGCTGAGAATCATTATGATTGGCTACTAATGGAGTTTGAAACTTTCAGTAAACACAAAGCACTAGAAGCGGCAATACTTAAAAGTGCTGACTTGCTTGAAAAAGGCGAGTATGGTCCAGTAGAAGATCTAGTTAAGAAAGCAGTACAGATAGGATTGCAAAAAGATTTAGGTACAGACTATTGGAAAGATCCAAGAAGTAGACTAGAAGCAATAAAAGATAAAAACGGACAGGTAAGCACAGGTTGGGCTACATTGGATAAGAAACTGTTTGGTGGATTTAACAGAGGTGAACTTAATATATTTGCAGGAGGGTCTGGTGCAGGTAAGAGTTTGTTCTTAGCAAACATGGGAGTGAATTGGTGTTTACAAGGATTAAATGTATTATACTTGACATTTGAACTTTCAGAGAACTTGGTCAGTATGAGATTAGATAGTATGACTACTGACATTCCAAGTAGAGACATTTTTAAAAATATAGAAGATGTTGAAATGAAAGTCAAGATGATTGGTAAGAAAGCAGGAGCATTCCAAGTTAAGTACATGCCAACTGGAAAAACTGCAAATGATTTGCGAAGCTATATCAAAGAGTTTGAAATAAAAACAGGACGTAAAATTGATGTAGTACTGGTAGACTATTTAGATCTTATGATGCCAATAGCAAAACGTATTAGTGCTGAAAACTTGTTTGTAAAAGACAAGTATGTATCAGAAGAACTAAGAGATTTAGCAATGGAACTTAACTGTTTGTTTGTAACAGCATCACAGTTGAACAGAGCTAGTGTTGAAGAAATTGAATTTGATCATTCGCACA
>CEVG01153896.1_pt1 | contig 12802 bp, 7 predicted proteins | sample 356511 | NCBI WGS metagenome assembly CEVG01 (sample SAMEA2623426, study PRJEB7988) | marine metagenome | biome: marine biome (ENVO:00000447); feature: surface water layer (ENVO:00002042); material: "saline water (ENVO:00002010), including plankton (ENVO:xxxxxxxx)" | depth 5 m | reverse complement strand
TGTCTGCAATTGGACCGAACAGATATGTTTTGGCGGTAAAGTTTAGTGTATATATGAGTGCTCTTCTTGTTGAAAAATCACCCTCATAATCATCCTGAAAACTTATATTATCTAATACAACTGGAATATCTCTCTTTTCTCCGATAGAATCAATTAGTTCTACAGTAATATTAAATGATGGTTGAAAAAATGGTAAAATTTGCTCTACAATCTGTAAGGCATCGTCATTTAATTTAGTAAGAATATTAAGTTCAAACCCAAGATTATATGGAACGGGCATGTATACTTTTTTAACCCTTGTCTTATCATCTACTGCCTTAAAAGTTTGAGTTACTGATACTTTTCTTGTAGGATCATATGAGATACTAGTCATCTCAAATGACATTCTCGGCAAAGTAATTTGAACTGCTCTATTAAGTTCTGCCTGCTGTTCTAATCTTGCTAAGAATTTCTGTCTAGGACCATATGCTAGAGGAACTTTAATTTCACTTTCAACATTTCCACTTTGATCATAGTGCTTCACGTAAATTTGATTAAACAGAGTTCCAAAAGAAACAACTGTTTTTCTAACTATTTCGTGATAGAAGTAAGTACCTAACATTAATAATTACCAAAAGGATTGGACTCTGTAAAGTCAACTATGAGATCTGCTTCAGTTTCAATCTCATCATTGTCAGTATATTTATCATAAACATCATCGTTGGTATGGAAATCAACCGCATATCTTGCAGAAGATGCTGCACCAACAATCATCTCACCATTTGTAAATGATCCATTAACTGAAGTAATTTTCAGAACTCTTGTATCTTCATCCCATGATTTGACTTGTGCTGTTGTTCCAGATCTAGATCCAGTAATTACTTCACTTAACTGATATGTTCCAATACCAGAAATTAGTGGTGGGTCTGCAATTGTTAAAGTTGGTGCAGACGCATATCCAGCTCCAGGATCAACAATTCTGATAGCAGTAACAACATTACCAGCAGAAATTTCTGCTCTTGCAACCGCAGATCCAAGTGATGGATCTTTGAATTCATCGGCATTAGATATTGTCACTACAGGAGCAACAGAATACCCACTACCACCGCTCGTAATTGTTAAGGCACTAATAGTACCACCAGCACCTATTGTTGCGGTTGCAGTTGCTGTAGAACCAACACCTACGGGGTCTGCTATGGTGACTGTAGGTGCTGTAGAATATGATACTCCAGGAGTTGTTATTGATAATGTAGTTACAGTACCACCGGTGCTAATTGTTGATGTTGCTGTAGCTCCTGCAGTTGGAGGACCAATAGTAACTACTGGTACTTCAGTATATCCAACACCACCATCATCAACTGTAATAGAAATAACACCATTTTGTGTACTCTCAATTAAACATGTAGCAGCTGCTCCTGTCCCACCACCACTATAAATTGAAATATTTGGTGTTACTGTATATCCAAAACCAGCGTTAGTTAATAGTATTTCTTTAATAGATTGGACACCAGCAACAGATGTTGTTATTGCTACAGCAGTTGCTGTACCACCAGAAACTGGAGATTCATCAAATTGAATTATTGGTGCAGACGTATATCCACTACCATCATTATTCAGAAATACTCTACGAACATATCCATTAACGCCATTTATAACTGCCATTCCTGTTGCAGTTGCACCAATACCAACTAACTGTAGTGACGTGATATAACCTTCATCTTCAACTACAGTATCAATTTCTTCAATAGATGTGTCAAGAACATCATCACCTTCAAATTCATATAGTTCACACTTAAGTTGATAAACATAATTTTTTCCTAACTGATAGAAAGGATCCTCATGTTCTACAAATTTAACTTCAAACAATCTTTGCCCCAAAGGAAAATAAATTAGATCACCTTCTCTTGGGCGAGTTGATACTTCAATATCATCCGAAGCATCTAAAAATGGTGTTACGAAATCTTCAAATCTTTCTTTTGATATTGTAACGGTTAATTCATCTCTCAAAGACATTCCAAATTTTGTTAGAATATCTCCAGCACCAGTATGCCCCTCAAAAGTATTGATATATGCTTCAATAACATAATTATCATCAAATTGAGATAACTCAACTTCATTTAAAATAGTATCTTGACTTATAATTTTTCTGGGAATATATGTTATGTCAACACCATGAAACCTAAGGTGTTCATTGATTAAATCTTGAACCAACCTTTGTTCAGACTGTGTACCCTGTAGAAAGAACGGATTTAGTGCCATTATCCAATAAGATCGAGAGGTGGTAATTCATGCTCAAGCATCATGGTCTGCTTGAGTTGTTCTAATTCTCTTTCAGCATCTTCATAAATTTCTCTACCATTCAATTCAATTCCACCAGGCAATTTAACACCCCTAAATTTCAGTAAGTTTTGACCCCACTGTCTTTTGATAAGTGATGTTAGATACTTTTTAACAAAACTATCATTATAAACTTGAGTGAAAGATGCTGGATCTAATGCTCGATAACAATCAATAACTAGGAAATCCCCAGCATTTTGTGCTTTCCAATCAATATCAAGATACATTCTATCTTGACGTTTATTAAATCTTATTTGCTTATCTGTTGTCAATAAGTGATCAATATCTTCTAGATAACTCTTAGTCATTGCATATTGCAATAACTCCACAGAATTAAAGTAATATAGATCATTTAAAAATAGTTGATATTTAATACTAAACATCCCTCCAGAGATGCTGCTAGTATCAAATTTAAAAATTCTTTCAATTCCAACTACAGAATCTGGAACTTGGATGAAATTTGATGTTTCATAATAACTAAAAGTGGTTGCAGTTCCAACAATTGTTGCATCTGCAGTTGTAGTTACAATCCCAACACCACTAGTTCCGTTCGCTCTACCTCTATCAATATCAGACTGTTGAATTTCATATTTAAGAAACATTCTTTCAACACCATCAAAATGCCTCTCATTAAAATACTGAATGGCATCATCAACTAAATCATCGATTTGATCATCATCAACGTTTATCTCTAGGACAGGAGCACCCAGTTTCCTTAAACAGTAATCAATTAATCCTTGACGTGTTGACGGTTTTGCCATTATTCTTCAACCTCTGAGTTCTGATAATCATCCTTTTTTGTTGATTTAGATTTAATGGTTACTGGTTCTGGTTTTTTATATTCTAAAAGTTCAGATAGTAACCTATTTTTTTCATCTTCAAACTCTTTTGTTAGTGTTTGAATTTTTGCTTCCAACAAAACGTTTTGATTTGTTAGTGCTGCTAATTTTTTATTATAAAGAGTCACTAACACATTAATATCTACTTCACTATTCATAATCTTTAGAACGTGCCTCCGTCAATTGTTGATGTCCAAGTTGGTTTACTAGTGTATGTAGTAGCAACGTTAGTTGGGTTTACGTTAGCACTAGCACCATCATCAACAATATCATTAGTAGTATCAAATGTTCCTTGAACACCAATCAAGGTTACGCTATTTGATGAAGATGTTGTAGTCTTCACCATACCATATGCCGCACTATTATTTTGTTGTGTAATTTGTGATCCAGCAGCTAAACTTGCATTACCACTCAAAGTTAAAACGATCTCAGTAACCGCAGTTAAAATTTGAGTTGAAGTTACTGTTGTATTAGCATCTCCTGGTTGATTTGTAGATCTTTGTAAACCTTGATTGTCAAAGTATACAATACCATTAGTATCAAAATCACCAGATTGATAATAGATACCCTTAACATCTAGGAAACCTTTTGTTCCAGATACAACACTATTTGAGATAGATGCATCAGGAATATAAGTCCATCGTCTACTATCATCAGCATGTGTTCCGTGATTTAGAGCACCTGCTGAACTTGCAGCAATAGAACTATCATCTAAACCAAAGAAACCTGTTTTATTATTATTGGTTCCACTACTGGTGTTATAGTCGAAAGAAATACCACGGTCAGTATTGGTATCAAAACCATGAGTTACAACAACTTGTGTTGTAGTTGTAATACCAGCAGTTGTTGTTCCACCAAAAGTAACAACTTTATTTGCAATATCAATTGCAGAAACCGTTGCAATACCTGATGGACCAATACCAGTAACAGTAAGTGTATCCCCAGTATTAATACCGACAACAGAATCTAATCTGATTGTACTAATACCAGAAGCAACTGTCGTCATGACAGTTCTAGCACTAGTTACATCACCCAGATTAAAGATTGATTCATTTACAGTAACAGCACTTGAGTTAACAGTAGTTGTAGTACCATCAACCTGCAAATCACCTTTGATGATTACAGTACCTTCATTACTAAATCCATCGGGATATGGATCAATGTATAGTTCGTTTCCACCACCAGGTCTTGTTGAAATAACATTAGATGAAATACCAACGTTATCAATTAAGAACTGACTACCAGGTGGTAGATTATATGTTTGGTTTGTATTCCAAACCCAAGGAGCACCTGTTACTTGAACTGAATCTGATCCGTTTTCATCATATTCGATTTTAGCATCCTTGCTATCACCGAAAGTTAGGAACTGATCGTCTGGGATTACAACTTCACCAGTTCCATTAGTTCTAACAATAATATCACCATCCGTATCGTTGGATGAAATAGTATTGCCATCAATTGTTAGGTTATCTACAGTCCACTGATCTACTCTAGGTAGACGAGCAACTGCTCCCAATCCTCCAGGATTACCTCCGTTCTCAGTTAAAAGAAGTGGAACAAATCCGTTTGCTGGTGTTGTTGGGTTATCTTGCCCAGCAACCAATCCAGGTGCAATACTTAAAAGATCTGTGTAATATCTACCACCAATTAACTGTGGGTTCTGGGAGTTATCTCCAGCAAATACCCTTCCACCTCTATTACCATGCGTACCAACGCCAATTGTAACCGCAAGTTCACCATAATTTAGAGTTGCTGGTGCAGAAGTACCAGTAGATCTTTTGACTCTAATGATACTCGCCATTAGAATGAACCTCCATTAATATCTAAATTCTGTGTAGCTCCTGGTGTTAACTCTAAAGTCGCATCCCACTTCATAGTGGCAGCATTATAAACTAGCACCATGCCGTTCGCTAATGTTCCAGCATTGACATCACTTAAACCAGAAAGAGTACCAGCAGTATCTCCAACAATCGAAGAAACTACTTTAATTGCGTTTTGTTGACCTACTCTTACTTTTATGTCTGGCATATGAGCATACCCAAATGGTAATTATCAGGATCTAAAATATATTTATACTCCTTAGAATCCAAGTTTGGACACGACTTCCTGTTGCTTGAAGTAAAGTTTTGCATACATCTTACAGATATCCTGTAATTGGTCTACATCTCTACACTCATCAATTTCTCTAGCCTGTTTTTCATATTCAAATAATTTTGCCATCGATTCTAAAGTGATTTCATTTGGATTTGTCATTGATTAACTCCATAAGTAAGTTTTTTATCAATTGAACATCTTGTTTTAATTCGGATATTTCATCCTTTTGTTTTCGACGTTCATTTTTCATTTTAATATATTGATTATATTCATAGGTATCACAATTGACAATAGCTCCACTATCTTCATCGCGAAATAAATTTTTATGCCCTTCAACTGGTATCATGCTAATGCAATTGCTCTAAGATCACTAATTATTGGTGCATATGCTTCATTTGTTCCACTCATTACAACTTTAATTGAGAAACCTGTAAAAGATTCTAAGTTATCAGCAGTAAACTGATACTCTAAGAACTCTCCTTCACTACTTGCTTTTACAATAACATCTGGTAATCCATCATTTAGAGAAGTATCAATTACAGTATCTCCTATACCATCACCATCAGTATCTTTAGTATTATTGTATCCTGGGAACAACTCATAAGTTTGCTCAACTTCACTCGAATCTGGTCTTATTAGTTTATAGAAAACTCTAAAATCACTAGAAGAATTTCTATATGCAGATAGTAAAACTTTTAGTGAAGTTGCTGGTTTCTGCAAATTAACAACCTTAGAGATATATGCCGATGCATGGGGATCATCAACAGTTTGCTTAGGACGAACATCAGTTGCATAATTGCTAACTGGTTTATCAATTCTATTTCTAACAAATCCAAATGTTGCTGCTTCTGTTAGATCAACTACTGGTGATAATCTATCACTTGTTGTTTCCATTTTTATACCAAGGGTAAGAGATCTACTTCTAGTCAGAGCAGATAATCTTTCAGTTTCATTTATCCTTGAACAAACTAATCTTGGTGTAGTAAGTCTATTTGGTTGATTTAAAGATACATCTTCAAATCCTTGATCAATAAATGATGCTTCATTTCCACCAGCACTTGTTCCAGAAACAGTCCTAAGTATTGCAGAAATACTAGTGTTTTCTGGGTTAATATAATTAAAATATGGAATTATTTCGTTAAACTGAATATTTTGAGTTGCTCTACAATCACTACCACCAAAAGATCCAAAACTTGCAAAGTTTAATAGATTGGCACCAGTATTCTTGTTTGCAGGTCTAACAAACTCAATATGATATCTGTCAATTTCTCTAGCACCAACAATAGATTGATTTGTTGGCATACTGTGAGAATTATTAATTCTAGTTAGTGAGACACCATTAAGTTCATATTTTCTAACAATATCACCTACCGCATGATTGCGAATAGTAGATTCATTTTCTCCACGAGTTAGAAGAACCAAAGATCCGACGTTAACACCACTATATGAAATAATTTCATCATTAACAATTACATATCCTGGATTTGATCCAGTAACATCACTTCCTTCAAAAGTTGTGAAATTGGATGTATTTGCAACAGATATTGTTGTATTCGTTGAAACAATAGCTGCCGATAATTTAGTTGCTGGTGTATTTGGTTGAATGCCACTAATGTTAACTGTATTAGCATTAGAATGCATACCGTGATTGTAGTGATTAACTTCTAATACATTTCCAGTAAACAATTCATTAGCAACAGCAGAACTTCTAACACTAGTTCCTGCCATAGCAACTAAGGTATCATTACCACTATCATATGATAGATCTTGATCAATACCAAAAGATTCTCCCTTGACGTTAGTTAGATATAAAGTATCAATATTTGGAACTGCAGTAACTGAAATGGTAGCGTCTCTTCCAGAACCACCAACATTGGAGGTTGTAATTCCCAACAAATCACCATTTCTATATCCGTTTCCAGTTGCCGCTAAAGCAACATTAGAAACAAGATTATTGGCAATTGTAATATTAGCAGTTGCACCAGTTCCTTTACTATTAATAGCATAAAGAGGAACTCCATTATATGTGCCATTTGAATATCCAACACCAACGGTACTAATACCAACAGTATTAATATTTCCACCAAACTCTTCAATAATTCCACTATTGGCAGACTGGAAAACTTTAACACCTACTGTTAGAATATTATCTAAAGCATATGTTGTTGTAATACCAATATTCAACTTTCTTGGTAAAGTCTTTACTGGATTATTTGTTAGTTTTGGTACATTTGTATCAATAGAAGCATACGTACTTCCAATTGAAATTGCTGGATTGTGGAAATAAGCAACACCTGCAGTAGAAGAGAATTCTGCTCTATAAACACGGAATTTCAAATCTTCGGAAATTACTGGTTCCCAAACAGATCCATTTTGTGGTTTGAACAGATTTCCTCCAGTGTATTGATTTGAGTAGATAACCTGATCTGCATCTGGATATGATTGCGTGGCAACCGTTGGTTGATTAGATTCACCAACCCACACTTCATATTCTTCAGAAGTTGGGCAGTGTAGTGTCAAAGCATATTGCTTATTTGGTTGTAGATATAATGGTGAAGGTAAAGCAACTTTAGTTGCAACAGATCCATCTGTGGAAGTAGTAATTTGTGATGGAAGTAATTCAATCCTAGCAAAATCTTGAACTAATTTGTCTTTAGGTGTTCCACCAATATCTGTTTCCCTAATTTCAGCGAATATTTTTTCGGTAGTGTCTTTCTTACCAAAATAAAGATCAAATTCAGTTATAAATCCACCAATATTATCCGATCTAAAGGTTTGAGATAGTGGATCTCTTCTTAAAGCATTTAGTGGTAGTGCTTGAGGTGATTTTCTAACAACAATACTTTCACTATAAGTTTCTGAGGATAGAACTCCAGATGCATGGAATGTTGCTTCAGTGAACTTAACTGAAGTGCTCATAGAATTTGTGGCACTAGTAGATAATCTAAATGTCTTAGTACCATTCTTAAATGTAGTTGCTGGAACTGGAGATTTTAATGGATTCTTGATGAATAAACATCCAATTAGATCACCAACAACATCTGTAGTAAGAGATTGTGCATTTACAGTTGCTTGACCTGCACTAGTTTCTCCCACTAATGTCATTCCTTCAAAAATATAACCGTAAAATCTACCTTCAGAATCATCTGCTAAGGAGAAAGTGTCAATATTAATTGTTGGAGTTGATGATGAATATACAGTTGCTAAATCTAATGCTGGTGTATATGGATTCTTTTCATACACTTCAGAAGGACTTAAATATGGACCAGATTTGTGATTGGCATTTGCCAGTCTAAATGCTGCTACCTTAACACCATCATTATAACCATATACGGTCTCACCTGCCTGGAAAGATCCACTAGACATTGTAACTTGAATCAATTTTGGTATAACATCAATATTAGAATTTCCACCAAAGAATCCAAAATGGTTAGTTGATGGTTGTAATGCTGATGCTTTAAACTCAATATTTCTAGATCTCAGTTTTTTGGATGGTTTAGAGCTAGTTAAAAGATTGCCAATATATGTGTTTTCCCAATCACTTTGTGTTTTAACAATACCAGATTCAACGTTAAGTGTTTTCACCCATGTATCGGATGAAGGACGCAACATCACATTACCATTATAATTTTCAACACCAAAAGGATTAACCTTCTGACTCTTAGTTGCAAATGATTGTTGGATATCATCCCATAGAATTGATGAATAGTTTAAAGTAACTAAATCACCAGTTTTTTTAACGTTTGGATCAGTTAATGTAAAATTCGAAGAGAAATCTAAAGTATCAGTATTTTCTGTTGTTGTTGGTGCTAACTGAGATTTAAGGGATGAGAATGAGATATCAGATCTTAATACATCATTTTTACGATCTACAGTTGTGTTTGCATCTGGATTCTCAATAGCAATAAAGTCAGTTCCTTTAAAGTTATCTACAAAGAAACCAGACTTAAATCTTGATAGTCCATCTGCATCTTGAATTTGTAGAGTTTTAGTATCTAACTCCAGTAATGTTAGGGATGTTAGTTTTTCTACATTTTCTAATCTATCTTCGATCTGACGAAGATCGCGCATCGTATAACGTTTGTTGTTAACAAGTTTAATACTTACATCATCAGGATTATACAAATATGCGGGCAACTCTAAAGTTGCTAATTCCATAGAATTATCAATTTTACCAGGTTCTACTGGTGATAATGATGGAACACCTTTGATAAGATTAATTTGTCCATTTTTACTTAATACAATCTTATCAATTCTAGGTACATAATACGAATAACCAATTATAGAACTTTCATTTGGTGCAACAACTAGAGATGGATTGGATCCTGCTGTGGCAAAATCTCTACTAGAGAATGCAAATGGTGATGCATTAGTTGCTGTGAAAGGAGCAACTCTTGGTCTAAAGTCAAGAGTATCTGTTGCTCTTATACCATTTTTAAGAGTGGGGATATCTGATTCATATCTTTCTTCAGTATAACTATTAACACTAAAAACATCTCCACTATCACTACTAGGAACATTATAATAATCAAAGATTATCATTAATTTTCCAGATGGAATGAAAGAATCTGATTTTCTAACAATTCTTGAATAATCATAATATTGTTCTCTTTGACCTTTATCTAAGGTATAATCATTTGTTTTATCAATATAATTACCTTTACCAATAGATAATACTGCTGATCTAATACCAGAGTCTTCAAATGCAACCGTTTCGTTAGGTGCAAATCTTTCAGAATTTAAATAAACAAACTCAACTTGTGATGCTGAAGTTCTAGTAACAACTTGGCCAACTGCACCACTACTTTGACCGATTACTTTTTCACCTAATATTGCAGTATTATTTAAATTTAATCCTGCAGAGAAGTTTAAATTATCTAAAGTTACACTAGCATCATCTAATGATTCATAGATTGCAATAACTTTACAAACATCAGGCATATTTAAGGAAATTTCCCTATCTTCAACTCTAGTTCCATAGAAAGCACTAAAAGTTAAACCAGTGATACTAGTACTAACACCAGCAGCAGATTGTGAAATTTCTACTTTTTCACTTCTAATATAATTTTTCTGTTTATTAGTAACACCAACTTTTTTAACAATAGCATTAACTAAAACATTATTTCTATTTGGAATCAATCCATTAAATGTCACATCCAGTGAGTTTGCTGATACTACAACTTGATCAGAAGTTAAGTTTGCGGATGTACCATCATCATAGAAAATACCATATCTATCTGCAGCATATGGTTCAAAGAAGCAACTTGTAATGCCAACATCAGTACGATCAATAGTCAAAGATCCATTATTATCTGTTGATTTTCCAGTTGCTTGTCTCTGAACTAAGAGATTTGATCCACTAAATGAAACGTTTGAGACATTATCTGCATCTACCTTTGCATACAAATGTCCCTTATCCGCATTTTTAATGTTGGGAGTTATTGCTTTAAAGGTGAAGTTTCCAGAAAGAACTTGATTATTATTAACACCTTGTACGGCAACAGGTGTTGATGATAAACTTAGTACCAATCCATTAGTTGATATTCCACTAACTCTATTAAACTGTGGATATGTTGTAGCTGTATTTTGATATGAAATAATTGTATCTGTTGCAATTCCAATAAAATTCTTACCAGCACAAGTCGCAACACCTGTAGTTTGACCCGTATTTGCTGAAATTGATAACTGATCTGTTATACTAAATCCTTTAAGAACTTTAGGTTCTCCAATAGTATCTGCACTAAATGCAATTGCTAGACTATTACCACCACCAGCAGCTTGGAATACTGATTTAATATCTTTAGCACTATAAACAGTAACCTCTACAATTGATCTTGTAAAAGCATCATCTGCTTTCTGAATACCTGTATTGGAAATGGTTATTTCTTCATTTGGAACAAAGTTTCCAGATGTTTGGGAAACGGTGATTATAGATCCATTTTTAGATTCTATAATTCCTGTTGCTCCACTTTGAGAACCTCTTACAAGAGAATTTAAAGGAGCATCGTCACCATTTTCAGTAACTGAAGAACTTAAAACAAGTTTAGTGAATGTTTGAACATCATAAAGATACAAATCCCACTGATTTGCTGTAGCAAACTCATCAGCATCAGCAAGAGAGAATGAATAAATTCTTGCTCTACCAACTTGTGCGCCATTACCCGAAGTATTATTTGCTTTTCTCTGACTGAAAAGATTTATAGAGAAATTATTATCAATCCCAATTGCAGGTGTTCCTGCTACATTATTGACTTTTAATTTATTTCCCATCTCAAATGGGATTAAAGCAGAAACAACACTATCTGTTGTTCTTGGTTTATCAACATCTAGTATAGAAGATGACGATTTTTCAATATCAAATCCACGAACATATGCTTTTCCTGGAGAAACCTTAACCGCTAACAGATCTTCTGTAGGTACGTTTCCTTGTTCAGTAACTTGATTTGAAAAATAAACACCATCAGATCCTAATCTATCATTTAGTGAATTTTCAACTTCAACATCAAATTGATCTACAGCATAATCACCAGACTCTTCAAATGTCCTTTGGGCTAGATAGTCTCTAATTTGTGAATATGTACTATCATCTTGAATTTTTTTAACAATACCATTATTAACTCTAAGAATCTCAACAAAATCCTTATCATCAGTATCAGTTAATCTCTTCTTAGTGAGTTTTGCTGATATTTGCAATCTATCTGCACCAGGTGCAGCATAGTTTGAGAATCCTCTAGCATTATCATATAATGTACCATCTGCTTGTGCATCAATAATACTTTCACTTATAAAAAGACCAACTCTATATGATGGGTTATTGGAATACTGATCTAAAATTAGTGTGTCAGCAGAAATATTGACAAAATGTCCCCTTACAAAATATGTTCCATCCAATATAGAAACTGAAGATGCAGTAAATGTTGATTCTGCATTAATTGCTGTAGCAAAAGTATCACCAGTTGGTATAGTTGTATTACCATATGTGATATTATCTAAAGCAATTAGAGTTTCACTATCTCTAAATTGTGATGTATTAAAATTAGCATCTGCACTAATATATTTCACATACAATGTATAATCGCCAGTCTCCGACTCAGTATTTTTCAATACCTTTTGGACAACGGCAGTTAATTGTGATGTTTGACCTTTTATTTTCTTACCAACTAATTGCTCAATATATAATCCAACACTTAAACCTACATGAGTTGGGTTAATTTTTACTGCATAATAATTTGGATTATATGTAATATTTCCTGGTATTACAATCGATCCATCTTTGAAAAAATGGTTGCCAAAAGAACTAATCTGATTTTGTAAAATACTCTGAAGAGATGTCAGTTCCCTAGACTGAACTGGATATCCTGGTTTGAAAAGGATCCTATAGAAATTACTATTAGGATCAAAATCATCAAAATATGGGGAAACATTTAGATTTGTTTTTTGTGACATCTTTAGAATTCCAGTATGATTTTAATATCTTCTTTTTGTCTTTGGTTTCTTGAGACGCGAGGTCTATTATCAATGTAAATAATTTGCCCCGATCCTTTATTTATCTC
>CEVG01162111.1_pt1 | contig 12878 bp, 18 predicted proteins | sample 356511 | NCBI WGS metagenome assembly CEVG01 (sample SAMEA2623426, study PRJEB7988) | marine metagenome | biome: marine biome (ENVO:00000447); feature: surface water layer (ENVO:00002042); material: "saline water (ENVO:00002010), including plankton (ENVO:xxxxxxxx)" | depth 5 m | reverse complement strand
TCAAATCATCCTCATCAGTTTCGATGGTGATGTTGACCCTGTAGAGTTCTCTCTTCAGTTGGGCACACACTTGTTCAATCATAAGTGTTTTACCGTTACCACTCAAACCAGTAACAAAAACTGGAAAGAAGATTTTGGACTTGATGATGTTCTTGACATCTTTGAAGTGTCCAAAAGGAACATAGTTCGACATCTTCTCAGGAACAATTTTTACATTGTCCTCAGAAAGATTCACACTCGCAGTCGCAGCCGCAACTGGCATGTTTTGTGGAACTTGTTGAGCAGGGACAACAGCAACTGCAGGTTGAGGTGCAGGTGTTGGTGTCATTTCAACAACTTTCGCAGTGGAATCACCACCACCCAAGATTGGGGAAAGGTTGAAAACAGAACCCTGTTTAAAGTTATACCTAGTATGTTTCACCCAGTAGGGGAAATGTCCTAGATTTTCGAAATCCTCTTTTGTGAAAGAGGTCTGATTTGGATACTTCTTTTGAAGTGAATCCAAGAATTCCTTCCTGTCAGGCGTAAAGTGGAAGGGTTTGCCGTCAATGTTAATTGACTCTGACCTATCATAAGAACGTTTATTCGTCATACAGTCTCCTTGGTTATTTCTCATCATGTGTATATGCTAACAAAAAGTGAGGGGCATTGTCAAGCACTTTATTCTATAATCCTCAAAATTCTACCCACATCCTTCTCAATAGATACCATTCCACCTTCTTTTTTGGAATAGGTTTCTAATGCACCATTGTTAACCCAAAATCTGAATGCCTTACACTCAACACTTTCAGTCTTACACTTCTCAACATTAGGACAATCAAACTTCATACAGGGTGAGGGCCCAACGTCCATCACTGCATCTGCAAGTTTACTCAATCCATTATTGGTATTCATAGTTCCGAAGTAATATTCAGAATCGATTTGTATAGCGTCTCTAGCCATTTTCAAACTCCTTAGTCCATTCTTGAAACACGTGGAGTGCTTCACCTTTACTCAACCCAAAAGTTTCTTGAAGAACCTTAGGGGCACCAAACATATTAATCTTTCCTGATTCACGTATCTGATTCAGGATTTCAAAATATTCACTCGCATCATAATTATCATACATTATGCAATCTCCTTTATAAATTCTGTAGTCAAGAACCTTGAAGTGGTTTTTGACTTTTGGTTTCTTTTGAAAGCAGCCATGATTCTAGTTTTCTTTGCATCGATGAATTCATCATCCAGTTCATCAGAACCACTCACTGCAAGAACATTTGCACCAGTCAAGAACAACTTGTTGTATCCTCTAACTGAGTACACTTTACCAGTCTTCCTGATTTCTTTCCAAGACTCATCATGACCCCAGTAGTCACCAGTCGCATGTTGAAGAACTGACATCGCATCTTGTTTCTTACTGCAAACAAAGTAACCAGTCACCGTGACACCTGTAGTGTCAGCAATCCACTCTAAAATGTTTTGAGTTTGTGAGAACCCACCATTGTCATATCTGTCACCACCTAACATCAAAGGATAAACTTTTCTGTTGAATGGGTCGATTATCTCTCTGTCCTGTTTGACTCTGTAGTAACTTTCACTGTCACCCATTGAGTCATACTGGTTAGACCAGTCATCGATTTCAGACTGAGTCTTCTTGAAGATTTCACCTTGGTGTGAGAACCCATCAGTAATAACTGTTAGAATTGATTTCTCAATACCATACTGTTTGTTGAATGCAGGGAGTAAAACTCTCAAGTATCCAAGACATTGGTCAAGTGGAGTACCACCCAATCCATAACTATTTGGAACACTTCTAGGCATATCAAGGTATCCACCAGTGTGAGTCTTGACACTTCCAAACCACTCGTTGTACTCTTCAACATTCTTCTCGAAGTTTCTCCAAGAGAAGTTTCTTGTAAAGTACTCATTCCAAACACTAGCAAGAACACTTAGTGCAAACTTGTGGTCTTTGTTACTCATTTCGTTAGAAAGGAATTCAATCAACCTAGCCTCACCTCTGAAGAGATTACCTTCTGAATCCTTCTCGTAATAAGTATCAGTGAATGCATAGACTCTATAAGGAATTTGAACCTTCCTACAAAACTCTGCAAGGATGATTGATTGTTCAATCAAGTCTCTAAGTTCATTTGCGATTGAACCTGACCAGTCAAGAAGAACAGTAACCCCATGGTTCTTACCATCAGGAAGGTAAATAGCCCTCTTGAAAATGTCATCAACAATCTGATACTTTGCAATCGAATTCATATCCAACTTACCAGTTTTACCAGTAAAGGCATGAACACTTCTTTGTGCAGTTTGTCTCATGTCAAATTCTTTTGCCATGTGAGCAACAACTGACTTAGACTTGTCAACTAATTTCTTCGCAGTCAAGTCTGCCATTGGTTGGACATATTCTCTATCGTAACCACTCTTATCAGAAAAGAATTTTGTCCAGTCTTCTTTAACTTGTTTGTAAGTCACAATAGACTTAGTCATATCCAAGTTATCGTAAATTTCTTTCAGGTCTTTTTGAGTTCTGATTTTGTTTTCATCAGAAAGGAACTGGTCTTCATTGTTGTGAGCTGCATGTTCAGTGATTGATTCTCTCGCACCATCAGGGTCATCATTGAATCCTTCACCACCAGTTCTGTCATCAGTGTTGACACCAGTCTCTTTGATTTCTTCGTCAGACTCTTCACCCTCTTCATCACCTTCTTCAGACTCAGACTCTTCTTCATCATCAAGGTCAGGTAGAGAATCACCTGCATTAGAAGAAGTACCTACCTCTTCTTCATCATCTTCATCTTCACCTTCAGAAGATTCAGAATCCATAGACATATCATCATAATCTTCATCGTAGTCATCTTCGTCATCTTCACCAACATCAGGAAGAGTTTGAACTAACTTCTCATCAGTCTCATCCCTAGTTTCGTTTTCTTTTGACCACTCGTAAATCTCTGTCGCAACTTCAACAACATCTTCCCAAGTCTTACATGCATAACACTTATCAAGTAACACTTGTTCTTCATCAGTAAGAGTAATAGAAACTCTTGAACCAACCTTAGTAATCAGATTGATTTTGTCAATTAGTGAAAGAGTTTGAAGGTCTCTTTTTTTGATACCAAAGAAGTCCATTTCCATCAACTCATTGTATGCAGTGTAGAAAGACTTCCTTAGTCCTTGGAATTTGTTTTTGATTGCAGACTCAATCCTGACATCTTCAACAACGTTAAGATATCCTTTTAGAGTTCTGTTTTCTTGAAGAGTAGAATGCAACCCTTCATAAGGTGTGTTCAATGCATGACCAACTTCGTGACCCATAAACAAGTCATAAAGTTCAGGTGAAATGTCATCTTTAAATATAGGACATGCAAGAATTCTATTCTTGACATCAAAGTATGCAGTAGGAATCTTCTTGTGAACAACTGTAATGTCCTCTTGGGACATCAGTTTCGCAAGGGTGTCTTTTTGGTTTCTTAATTTCTCAGTCATGTGTATATGCTAACAAAAAGTAGGGGGTATTGTCAAGCACTGATTAGCCGTGAGGGCCAGGGACTGACACTGCATCGTCAAACATTAGACTAATTAAAACATCAATATGGTCGTCATCGTCTTTAGAATAGATGACTTTATCTGCACCATAATCGTCTGAAATCTTATTGATTACACCCCATACTCCTTTATCAGAATAGAGGTCATATACATCATCTGCGACACTGTCTGCAATGAAATCGTTTGAAATGTGACTCATAATTTACTCCTTATTTCTTACTTGATAGTATATGCTATCAAAAAGTAAGGAGCATTGTCAAGCTTTTATAAGCGTATAGATACGTGTGATTTTTCTAGATTTGAGACAGGACTGTCCCATTGGATTTTATTGATATCTGAAGTGAACCATATGGCCAGAGTGTACCTAGAACACCCTCTAATGCGTTCTACACCATGTAAATGATGTATCCCTTGGAAGAGTAACCCCTGACCTATTTCAGGTTCTACGTACCACGGTGTTTCCATATGTTCTGATTGTGGAAAGTATGTGCGACCATCACGATAATCATCATTTAGATTGACAATACAAGTCCATTCACGTGTAGGATTGTGGGGGTCATTATCATGATTTAGGTCTTCATTACTGTAAGTGTCTAAGTGTGGTTTTTGAATCCCACCTATTTCCCACTCACATAAGATATGATTTTCAGGGTAAACAACTCTGTCACATATTTTACGAATTTCACCAACCAAGTTATACTCTATCGCATTGAGTATGTCTCGGATTTGTTGATTATGGATATGTAATTTATTTACTGCAGTATAATCAGACCCATCACCCACTGTTCGCAAGTGTTTGTGAGTCTTCAACCACTGTATCAAGTCCCTCGTCACTTCCTTCGTCAGAAGATTCGGAATCCTTTTTGGACTGCATATCTTGGATTGCTTTTGCAATTGCTTGGTTTCGTTCATATTTAAGTCGTTTATCTCTCTCTTTTGGTCTTGCCTTGAGAGCTCTTTCAAGTTTTAATCTAGATGCACGTTGTAAAAACAGAATACCGTTCAAGTGGTCTATCTCATGTTGTACACATCTTGCACCTATTCCGTCAAGTGTAATAGTGTGTTCTTCACCATCTGCATCTTGATATTTTAATTCTACTACCTTAGACCTTTTAATCATTAGATAGATATCAGGGAATGATAAACATCCCTCTTTTAGTAAGTCTGTTTCCTGAGACACTCTAGTAAGTTCAGGATTAAAGAATCCCATGGTACCCTTATCTTGAGTTCTCATTACAAACATTCGATATGGTAAACCTACCTGATTTGCAGATAGTCCAATACCACCAAACTGTTCCATGGCTTCTGCCATGTTCTTTTCAATCTCTTTTGGGTCTTCAGGTGGATTCTCGAAATCGAATTCGAGTGGTGGTGTTCTTAAAACCTTAGAGGCTTCGTCAATCAATTCATACATAGTCTATTTCGTAATTAATCCTGATGATGTCATATATAGTGCTTTTCCTGACCACCCACCTGCACTTCTAGTTCTCAGGGTGATAGGCAATACACATGTCTTACCAGTTGGTTTGTGTTTAAAGTGTACTTTGAAAGACTGTTGTCCCTCTTTGTACTCTATCTTAATCGAACCATAAGAACTTTTTTTCTTCTCTAGGAAGATTGCTTTTAGTTCTTCGTTCTCTCCTACATCTTTGATAACAGATTTTGACTCTGCACCAATCAATAGTTTGTAAGGACATGGAGTTGAATCTGCATCAGGGTATGTATAGAATCCCATAGTGTTCAACATGTATTGTAAGTTGACATCTTTCTTCAGGTGTTTACTGAAACTGTCTATAAGTGTATTTCTGAAAGTGTAATAGAAACCATCTTGATAAAAGTTTAATCCGTGTTTGTTAAACTCTTTTGCAATCTTAACGAATGTAGATTTTGAACCACCTTCAGTGTACTTCTCTTTTGACACTTTCTTTAAAAGTGGTGTGATTGATTTCTTTAATTGTATATTTTTTACATTATCAAATGCAGCCTTGAGTGATTTGTCAATGAATCCCTTGATTGTTTTGAGTTGTTTACTATCGTTTAACTTTTCATATTGTGCAACGATAGATGAATTCATTTTAGGTGTTGCATCTTTACCACCTGCAATCTTATTAGAATAACCTACGAAACCATCATCAAGTTCAATGATAACATCTGAAGGATTTAATGGACTGATACCATTACCCTTTCCTCTTGGAACCCAATATAGTTTCTTGATAGTTCTACCTTTAAGGTCATTCAAGACTGCAGTTGCATTTGACATTCCTATTTTGATATCTCTTTGTGCAGTTTCATCTGCATCTAAAAGTTCAATCAATTCTTCATAGGTCACCTTTCCACCATCACCATTTAAGATACCAGTGTCACCACTCTTACCACCTGTAATCTTTTCCCATTCAATACTATCCATGTTCTTTTCTGTTTGATGTAACATGAAGTATACTGTTAAGAATTCATTAACGTTAGATGATGCAGTAGAGTTCTTACGTTTCTTCATTCCGAAGTGTTGTAGAACTTTTGACTTGGTTGTTCTTACGTAGTAAGGTGTATCGTTTCCATCTTTCTCTACTTGGAAAAAGAACTTACCATTTCCTAGTGTAAGTAACTCTTCTCCAGCTGGTGTATCCGTACACCTGAATTTAATCTCACCGTCACCAACTATATTAGTGATAGGGTCGAGTTTAGTATCCAGTGTATAGTAAGGATTGAATACTCCCTTCTGTTGATAATCAGGAGACACGGTCAACTCTGAAATTACTTTCGGAGTCGTTCTTTCTATACCTGAGAATTCTGAAAAACTTTTCATAATACTATTTATCTATTCTGCGATGCGAGAGAAGTTTTTATGTTTCTCAAAACGAATCACATTCTCAAACTTGTCATATAATACATCACCCTTATGACTAATAATAAATGCATTAGTCTTCTCTGTCAAGGTGTTTAGAAGTTTTAAGAAATCATCTGTTCCATTGGTGTCAAGTGACGAATCAAAAACTTCGTCTAATATCAATAGGTTAGTGTTCACTGAGTTCTTCATACGTGCAACAGCTCTCCAAGTGAATAGTAATGATAAATCAATCCTCATCTTTTCACCCTGAGAGAAGTTATCGTACTTGAATACATCCCTGAATCTAGACTTGATTGTCTCCTCAAAAGATTCGTTCAATTCAAATCCAACATAGAATTCTAATTGTGCAAGATACTTGTTAATTAGTTTATTCATGATTGGAACATACTGTTTGATAATCTTTTGTCTGACACCTTGGTCACGTAGAAGTGTCACTGCAATATCATGATAGTGTTTCTGTTGCACTAAGTTTTCTTTCTTAGTGTGTAGAATATCTAAGGAATCTTCTTCAGTTTCTATTTCATCTTGTACATTGTTGTTTCCAACTTGTTCCTCTTCAAGCTTACTAATTTCTCCTTGAATCTTCTTAATAAATTTTTGGTTTGAAACCACTTCCGATTGAAGAAGTCCGATATCCCTCTGTACCTTGTCGATACTATCCTGTACCTTTGCGATTTCATCGAGTCTTGCCTGTGCTTCCACAATCGTCTCTGAGATTGATTCAATCGCTGACTGGACTTCATCTGCCTTTGCCTTGCGTTCTGCAATGTGTTTCTCCTTATGTTCTAAGTCTAATCCCTGTTTACATGTTGGGCAATCATCATTTTCCTCATAGAATTCGACATCTTTAATTGCCTTTCTACGAGCCTCTTGCAACTGTCTCTCCAACTCTGTTGCTTGTTTGAGTCTATCGCCTTGAGGGTCTTTATCCTTGATGGTGGATTTTTTCTCCACCACATCTTTCGTCTTTTCATCCACTTCTCCTAAAAGTTTATCGATGTTGTTTTGAGTTTCATCAACGGTGGATTCATACTGTTTGATTTTCTTTTCACGATTTTCACGAAGTGCATTGAGTTGATTATTAAGTCCGTTGATACGTTCTTCTAATATTTCAATTTCATGATTATTGTCATTCACTTCAATCTTGTGGTCAGAAATCTTTTTCTTTAGTATGTCAGACATAGTTGTAAAGATAGAGATATCCAACAAGTCTTCTACAAGTTTACGTCTCTCTACAGCTCTTAACTGCATGAAAGGTGTAAAGTTTGCAGAACCTAGTATTGCGACTTGAGTAAAGGAACGGTAACTCATTTTGAGTACGTTCTTTTCTAGGTGTTCTTGATAGTCTCTCATGGTTGCATCTTGATTGATGAGTACATCATTCATATACAATTCAAACTTATTTGGTTTCGCACCACGGAGTACTTTGTATCGTTTCTTACCAATATCAAATTCAACCTCAACTATAAGGTCACGTCCATTGATAGAGTTGATAAGAAGGTCTTTCTTGAGATTACGGAACCCTTTACCATAGAGTCCAAAACAAAGTGCATCTAATAGGGTAGACTTCCCTGCACCATTCTCTCCCAAGATTAATGTCGTTTGATGTGAGTCTAGTTGTATTTCAGTAAACTTGTTACCTGAGGATAGTAAATTTTTATATCTTACTTTTCGAAAATTTATCATAGATAGTTATGTTCATCAAGGGCTTCATTATATAATGAGGTCATCAAATCTGTAAGAGGTTTTTTCTTCCCTTGAATATCGAGACCTTCGATGTAGTTAGTAAGGATGGTTAGTGTATCTTCTATATCACCAACATCATCATCGTCCATAAAGTCCATATGTTTATTATCATCCACTACAGATACATGTAAAGGATTCTCTGCATGTATCTTATCTAAGAATGTATCAAACCAATACGGATTCTCTTTGTTGACTACAACAATTTTAGTAAACTTCCCAGTGTACTTTGAATAATCTTTATTTGAGATTGTTTCAAAAGTTTCTTTGGTATCATCATAAAATGCCTTTTCAAACATTGTGATTGGATTATGTACAGGAAGTAGTTCTACTTTCTCTGTATCAAATATATGGAAATGTTTTCCATCACCATAATCTGACCAAGTGAATTGCATTTGCGAACCAAGATATCTTATGTTTGCAAACTCTGACTTTTGATGGAAGTGTCCACTTAATACTTTGTCAAATCTTTTAACATAAGAGTGGTCTAGTCCATGTTGACAAGTCATACCTGGCATCATCAATGCACCTTCAAACTCAAAGTGACCCATACACCAACTTGCATTTGCAGATTGTAAAAACTCTACTGAGTCTGCATAGTTCTCTGAGTTAATCCATGGAACAAGTGCAATATTAAAACCATCGAAATCTTTTACTAAAGGTTCAGAAATGACATTGACATTTGGTTGATTGTATAATAACAACTCAGGTGCATTAACATCATTTGTATTCTTATAGTAAGTGTCATGGTTACCTAGGATTAAGTCCATGGTAATACCACGTTCATTCATAGGTTCAATAAAGTGGTCGATATTAGCTTTCATCGATGCAAAGTTGATGTACTTCCTTCTATCGAAGTAATCACCCAAATGCACGATGTGTTTTATATCGTGTTCATCAAGATATGGAAAAAATATTTCATTATAAAAACGTCCTTGATATTTGGACATTTCTATCATATCACCTCTGACACCACAATGAGTATCATTCAATATTGCAAACTTCATTCAGTAAATTTATCTAGACTTGATTTTGATTGTTTCTTTGCACGTTTTGATTTACGTGGTTCATATTCAACACGATTCATATGTTCTTGCATCCACTCTACATTAGTATTTGTTAGTGCAGGGTCATGAACACCATCAATGGTGTCGAATGCATCCATAGTAATATTCGATGCATCTATAGCCTGTTGTTTTATGAATACCTGTTTCTTCTCCTTTTGAATTCTTCTCAGGAATGCATAATAACAAATTTGTGTAATGTATGCGAAAGCATTATTTGATTTTTCTCTGTTGAAATTACCTATGTATTGGATACAGTTTTCAATTGCATCACATATCATTTCATCACGATAGGTATAGTTGATGAAATTAGGCCTTGTAGATAGTCGAGTCGCAATCTTATAGATGCACTCTCCTATGTACTCAGTCATTTTTGGTGGGGTCTTCCCCTTGGATTCGGCAAGTTTAACTGACTCGTTATACTCGGCGACTGCTTCTGTGAACTCTTTGTTGTTAACATAGTGTTCTGCCTTTTTAGGGTCTTTTTTAGTAGTCATACGTATATAATACACGAAAACCCCTGATTCTACAAGGGGGTTTTAAATATTTATTAAATGGTGAAATTTACAGACACACCACATCCACAGGATGCAGTTTCTTTTGGATTCATGAACTTGAACAGAGAGTTCAGTCCTTCTATTACATAATCAAGTGTCATACCTTCTATATATGGTACACTATCTTGGTCGATTAGTATAGAGAATTTTCCATAATCTATGATGGTATCATGTGCATCAGGAACCATAGAGCTATCAAAGATGTACTCAAAACCAGCACAACCCCCACCAGTAACACCAACTCTGATATACTTGAATCCGTCTCGTTCCTGTAATCTAATGATTTCAGTAATCGCTTCATTGGTGAGTTCTATCATAGTCCGTTTTCAGGATAGAGATTATGTTTTCTATGTGCAGACTTCTCTTCCCAATCCTCTATTGCCTTTTTAATACTTTCTTCTGCGAGAACTGAACAGTGAATCTTGATAGGTGGTAAGTCTAATGCATCTGCAATGTCTTTATCTTTGACTTGTTTTGCTTCTTCAATTGTTTTACCTTTTAACATATCCACAAACATAGATGAACTTGCGATTGCAGAACCACATCCATATGTTTTGAATACGACATCTTCGATTCTATCATCGATGTCTAGTTTTAATTGAAGTCGCATAACGTCTCCACATGCAGGAGCACCAGCCATTCCAGTTGCGACATTAGGGTCGTTGGGGTCAAATCTCCCAACATTAAATGATTTAGGATTGTTCGTTACTTGTTCGAACCTTTCCAATACCTCTTTCGAATAGGGCATCTTCTATTTTCTCCAGTCGTTGAACCAATTCTTTGAACCCATCAAATTCACATAGACCTATAGGAGGATGACTATCTTTCTCTAGTTCCTCGATTCTATGTAAAATTTCTTGTAGTTCATGATTCACGCTATATTTATTTCAAAAAACCCCTTGTGATATGAATTTTTTATGATATACTAATTATGTCCCACAGGGGAAGCTATATTAGCTGGTTTGTAATCCACATTACTCCACCCATGAATAGTAATGCAGACACCTGTATTATCGTAGGAATTACGACAAAAAGAAAGAGTGGGTCGAAATCGCCCTTACGAAAGTAGTCCGTCTCTTCCCACTCTTTAACCTGTTGTGGTGTGGAATCGGCAGGTTTATTAAGAATTAGACTCAGCTGGTTCGGTATCTTCATACTTATGTTTTTGATTCGCCATGTTTTCCATAATGATATACTGACGTATTTCATGCATGGGAGCATGGTTTAGATATAACCAACTCCCAAAGATTGCAGTAATAACAATAAAAATTATCTCCATGTTATTATGCTACGTTCCTTGGACATCTATTTCTTATGATATACTCAGAAGCCTTTCTTAGTTCTCCTTTTGAAAGAAGACCATCAGAATTTTTGTCGGCATGTTCGAATAAACCCATCTTCACTACGCAACCGTTTTGTTCCAGTTCGTTAGGAGTAACAAAGCCGTCTTGGTTCAAGTCGTACTTTCTCATTCTCCAATCGTCTGCAAAAGAGTTTGTAGCAAATCCCAACGTCACGATTAATGCAAATATTTTTTTCATTTTGTTTCCTTGGTTTATTAGACGATAGGTGCAATTGCAAGTGTAGTGATTGCAAAAACAAACACTAACACAACCAGTTCTAAAGCATCAACGAGTGATTCTTCAGTAACTTTATCGGCACCTTCAATCATTTTTTTAACTAACTCAGTCATTTCTCTCCGAAAGTATAATAAGTAAATAGTATAATGTGATATAACCCCATGTTATACACGCAGATATTTATAAAACTGCCAGTTCTAAGCGTATACTACTTTGTTACTTTATAAGAAACGTAAAATGTATATGCGCCTAAGACGATGGGACACATCATGAGTGTCATCAGTAAAAAGATTTCCATTAGTGTATTTTCTTTTTGTCTTTAGGAGGAAGAATGGTTTTGAATTTTTCTTCTTCAGAAAGAGCTTGCCTCTCCCTTTCGAATTCTTCTTCCATTCTTTCTAACCATTCCATACTCTCCTCATCAGGATGAGGTTCATATAGTCTTCTCACAATCTCGTCCAACTTGGACGTTTCATAAATTCTATCTTCTTCAGGTGGTCTGTTATGTAAAGGTATACTTTGATTTTCAATCATACCTAACCACTTGGATGATGCATTATCATACATTGGGATTACCTGAGGATTCATGGTGTTTCTATGTAGAATCATATCTTCAGGTATTTTAATTACCGTATCAGAAGTCAACGGTGAATAAGGATAAAAGGTTGCAACTGTAGACCCTTTAAATGTAGCAGACAAATGACATATCATAGGAAGAGTAATTTCTGTAACCTCTCCAACTCTTCTTGTCATACCACAAATTTCATGACCTGTATCTAAACGAATTACTTCGTATGCGTTAGGTACTAATTGTAAATCTCTAGGTGTTGCCATGTAAAATGAACTCTTTTATTTCGTAGGAAAATTGTTCCTCGTTGTAAATATTTATGCGTTCACGAAGGTGATTAAGCGTATAATTCTCGCACTGTAAATCGTCTGCGATATCAAAGAGCCTCATCTTCTCTTTACCTTCTGTTTTACGTAACCCTCTACCTATAGACTGGAGGTTTCTAATTCTAGATTTTGACGGACTTGCAAACACTACGTTATCAATCTTCTTGATGTTGACACCTGTAGAGAAGGTTCCATATGATGCAAGTATGACACTGTTATTAGATTTCTCTACAACTTCTCTGACTGTCTCTCTGTCTTCCGTGTCTGTTCCACCATACACATAGTGTAAGTCTTCTACTCTTCCATCTAACATAGGATACAACACCTCTCCATGTTTCTCTACGTATTGGAATAGTACTAGTGTATTACCTTTCAATGATGACACTAGATTTGTAATGAACTGATTTCTTTCAGGAGATGATACAAGATAATCCATCTCCTCTTGATAGGTCATTTTCTTCTGTTTAGTATGACGAAGTATGACACAATCTATCTCTAAATTTGCAATCGTACCTTCTTCCATGAGTTGGTATGACGATATTACTTTTTTGACTGGCCCAAATAAACCTTCAAGTTGTAGTCGATGCACTTCACTTCCATCAAGTGTTCCTGTAGTTCCGATACGAACTGCAGTGTTCTTCATCTTTTCTAAGATACCTTTTAG
>CEVG01116583.1_pt1 | contig 12904 bp, 13 predicted proteins | sample 356511 | NCBI WGS metagenome assembly CEVG01 (sample SAMEA2623426, study PRJEB7988) | marine metagenome | biome: marine biome (ENVO:00000447); feature: surface water layer (ENVO:00002042); material: "saline water (ENVO:00002010), including plankton (ENVO:xxxxxxxx)" | depth 5 m | reverse complement strand
GAGCTATTTCCTCAAGCACCCAAAATCTTTGAAAGTGTCTACCTCTATAAAGGTAGTCAATAATTGATACTGTATTATCTAAAACAAACGAATTTAGTTGTTTCATTTCAGCATTTCACTTTTTACATTATCTATAATGTCATCAATGATATTTACATCAATGTGCATGAATGGAGGAATAATTCCTAAAATCCTTAACAATCCATCCACAAATAATGCAAGACATGTGAAACCTAAGATCATACTAATGATTGTAGCTTCACGATTATGTTTGGCCATAGACGCTTCATCAATTGCTCTTGCTTCTTCAAGTGCTCTAGCGATTAAAGCGTCTACTTCTTTCTTTGTATAGAAGTTGCCCAACCATGGTATATCATGTCTATCCATAATATGCTTTGTAATATGCAACAACACCATCAGATCTCATATTTCCTTGGGATACCCAATCATGAGCACATTGGTATATGGACTGATTTGTTTTATCAGAAGAACCATCTGATTTTAGTTTACTGCCAAACTTATGTAATAGAATCTTTAGTACAGATTCTCTAACGAACATTTTGTCGTCACTGTAACGCCAATCTTCAGTCATCCTTCCTCCGTAATAGAACAGTACCCTTGCTCACATAGTTGCCGTAGCTTTTCTGTGAGTTTTTCATACTCATCCCACATGTACTCAGATCCAGAAACTTCTTTCGCTAAGTTACATGCTTTGATCAGACGACTTACGTCCACTTCGTTTAATCTCATGTTTGACATTGCATCACGTATTAATTATAATAACTCTGTCAAGTATTCTAATTGAAATGTCAGCGTTTGTCAACTTTGGTCTGGCACCCACATTGGTTTATAGATGCCTCTGTCAAAACCTTGAGGTGTATTAATGTCTAACGAAGAAATATTAATTGACATAATATATCTGTTTTCTTTAGAAAGAGATCTTTCTGTCATGTGATGTAAATAGCCAGGAAAAAATAAAACATCTCCATCCTCTACATCAATATATCTCCACTCTTTTCCTGTTGGATGATAATCATATGCAACAGGTTGACTGTAAGTATATGCATCCATAGGATCTCTAACCATAAATCTTCCACTATCCTCTGGAACTTTTAGATAACAAGATAAAGAAATTTGACTACGACGATGGGTATGACCTTCTGTGAAGGAAGCATATGGATGTTCATTTACCCAAGACTCTGAAATATATGGAACTGACATAGAACAAAAATTCCACGCTTTCCAAATCTTTTTAATATTTGCTGGAACCCACTCATTAATAAAGTGCTCTAACTCTGGCCACTCATGTGGTGCTGTGTATCTTTCGCCATTAATTTCAGAACCAATCAATAAAACAGTTGTAGTACCACCATCTTTTTCTGGTGTTGAAATACTATTTTGTTGTACAAGTGTTTTAGATCTTTTAATATCTGTTTCAATTTTTTCCTGAATATTTTCAAAGTTAAAATCATATTTTGCTTTGAATAAGTATGGGAATGGATTAATATCAACTAATTCATCTCCATTAGTTTCAGGACATTTTACCGATGGATTCTGATCAGATCTCCATGGTGGCATTGATAGAGGGGGGAATGCTCTAGCAAATTGTTCTGGAACTGCTTTGGGATCTGGTTTCCCCATTGCACTTAGATCAAGATCCTCAGGTAGTTCTGGTTCTGGTTCTGTTGATTGAACTCCTTTTGGTAGGATTAAACTTGGTTTCTTAATACCAAATCCTTTATTTTCTGGCGGTGCAGAGATTGGTTCAATCTTTTGAAATCCTCTTCTAATTTTAGTCATAATAAAAATTCAGTAATAGTATTATAGCACTTAGCAATTCCAAGCACGTAAAGATTTGTTGATTCTACTATCTTTATCGTTAGCAGTTTTTTTAGAAGTTAACTTCTTTTTCATCCCTTTCATTCTCGCACAAAAGCTTTTTCTACGAGGGTTCCCAACTTTTTTTGAAGGTCTCTTAAGATCGCTTCCTGGATTTTCTCTCTCGTAGCTCTTTCTTCCTTTTTCATTTAGTCCACCTTCTTTATTTTGTCCTGCTTTTTTTGTCCATGCAGCTTCAGAAATTTCTTTAAATTGTTTAAAATCTTTCATCGCTTTCCCCCCTTCATTTGCTTAAGCATCTTCTGAAGTTCAGTTGTACTACCAACAAACATTGCATTATTAGTAACATTTTTTGGACCAGATTTTTCTTCATCTAGATCCTTCATCTTCTTATGTAGGTCTTGAAGTTTCTCAGTCATATCAGCAACGTGCTTCATCGCCGCTACAGCGACTTCATACGCTCTTGGGTGCCCTGACTCCTGAGCAACCTCTAAGGCACCTTGTACCGCCTCCTGACCCTTATCTATGAGAGAGTATAGTTCACCACGAGTATATTCATAATCTTTTTTACGATCATCCTTGTCAACCTTAGGTGGAACAGGTTTACTTGGTTTGCTTTCTACAACCTCAGTATCAATGTTGAGGATGTTTTCCATGTTGTCTTCTAGGCTACTCATAAGAATTCAATTCCTTCATTAAATCCAAAGTCGTCAGCAGCAGTTACAAATGCATCATCTGCGGCAGTAACCTGTCCGTCGTTATTAAGATCAGTCTTTGCTTTAGGTGTATATGATCTTTCAACGTGTCTCTTACTAACTTCCTTATCTCCAATAGTTTCAATGATGCGAGACTTACGAATAACATCTGCCTTGCTGTAAGGTCCGTAGATGTAAGATTTAGCAGTAAATCTCAACGTATAAATTAAACTACGTCGTGTGTTGAAATCATCTTCCCAATCATCATCAAAGTCAACACTGTTTAAGACGATAGCAACATCTCTTACTTCATTCATATCAGGAATAAACTTAACACTCATGTTAAAGTTTGGTTGAAAGAATGGTAAAATTTGTTCTAGAATTTGTAGTCCATCATCTTGTGATTTTGCAATTATACCTACTTCAAATCCTATGTTATATGGAACAGGTACATATTGAGTCATTACTTGCGTTGCATTTGTTGACTCCCCATCAACAGGTAGAACTGCTTTAGTTCTGGTTATTGCAGGAGTTTTCCTTGCAGAATCATACTCAATACCTGTCATCTCAAAATAGAGACGTGGTAAAGTAATTGCTACCTTTCTACCATCCGTAGGATTCCCTTGTAGTCTATATAAAAATTTATTTTTAGGACCATAAGCAAGTGGAACTTTTTCAACTTCCATTACTTGTCCATTAACGATCTTTTTTAATTCAATATTATTGAATAAAGTACCGAAAGAAATGACAGTCTTTCTTACTGCCTCGTTATAAAATTGTGTTCCTAACATCAGAAGCTACCTGTATAATTACCAATTTCACCAAATGGGTTTCCTTCACCCCAATCAATTATATCGTCAGCACCATCTTCAATTGCTTGATTCTGATCATATTCAATACTTTCATTATCAATAGTAGAGAATGCTCCTAATGTATATAGGGCATTAGATTCAACCCCTCTAATAGTATCACCATCAAGGAAGTTACCTGTACGATTCATAACTTCAAGTGTATATGTTACCCCGTTCCAATCTGCTACTTCTGCTATTGTTCCACTATCTAAGTCATACATTGTCGCTTGGGAACCACTTGTAGTAGTTTCCATATAAGTATTAATAATGTATTTGACATTTGCAGCATCATAATAAAAATGACCTGTTTCTGTTGTTGCAGTAGTTCCATTGTATGTGTAGACATAACATATACGTTTGTCTTCAAACTTCCAATAAAAATATTTTTTCTGTGTATTTGGTGCGAATGTAGGATCAAATCCACCTAGAGCAGTAACAGTAACTACACCATTTTCAGAACTCCATGATCTACCACCACCCTGTTGAGTGAATCCACCAATAACAACATGTTCATCTGCAATAAAATCTACAGGGTTGGGTGGTGCATCAATAATAAGTTTTGGAAAATCTGCACTAGTGGTATCAGATACGTATCCAGTTCCACTATTTAAAATGCTTAATGTGACAACTCCACCATCAGCAATTTCTGCCTGAACAATACCACCTGATCCGTTTGCTCCATCAATACTTACTGAAGGCACTGTACTATATCCAGTACCTGCAATACCTACGGATGCTCCTGTAAGTTGTCCAGAAGAATCTACCTGCAACGTTCCTGTTGCTTGATATCTTGTAGAAATTGATAGATTCAATGTTGTAATATTGCTGAAATCTCTTTCAATCTCATCAATCTCATCAATACCAGTATCAAATTTATCCGCACCTTGCTCGTATAGTTCAGCGGTGAGTGTATAGAAGTATTGTTTTCCTAATTGAAAGAAAGGATTTTCTCTCTCAACATATTTAATTTCATATAAATCCTCTGTCAAAGGGAAGTAGATTAAATCTCCTTCATTGGGTCTACCATCTACAGCAAGATTTAATGCAGGATTAGCTGATTGTTCCCACCTTCTACGTGATACAACAAAGGTAATTTCATCTGTAATCCTTAAACCAAACTTACTTACAAATTCACTACCAGCACCAAATCCCTCAACATTCACTAAGAACATTTCAATCATATAGCTCTGATTAAATTCAGACTGTATGACTTCCCCTAGAGTTTTATCCTTTAAGTGTACTCTAGGAATATAAAACACATCTGATCCAAACAACTTGATTTGTTCATCAACCAAGTCTTGTACCAGATTTTGTTCGGTGGTAATCCCACCATGTTGAGGAAAATATACTTTCTTCATCCGATCATATCCAGCGGTGGTAATTCATATGTGCTTGAAGAAGCAGTCATTAGTTCTTCAATTTCTTTTTCTGCATCGTCAAATAGTTGTCTACCATTCATGCTAACTCCACCAGGAAGTTGCACACCATTAAACTTAATTAGGTTCTGACCCCACTGTCTTTTAATAAGAGCAGTGGTATATTTCTTCAAAAAGATATCACTATAAACTTGAGGGTATGTTTCAGGATCTAATGCTCTATGACATTCAACAATGACGTGAATATCTTCTGCTAACATGTCCTCGCCAACATCAAGATATAATCTATCTTGTCTCATATTAAATCTAAATTGAACAAAAGAACCATTGTTCAATACCATATCCATAGTTTCCATCCACTGCTTAACCATATAATAGTTAAGAAAGTCAAGAGAACCTACGGCATATAAGTCATTCAAAAAGATTTGATACTCAATACCAAATAGATTATTTCTTACAGCATTACTAGCAAGACCAAATACTTTAGATACACCAACAACATCTGTTGGTAATTGAATATACCTGTCTCTAGTTTTCCATTCAGTTGTACCAATAGTAGTTGTGGTATCTTGTGACTGGAATTGTGTTTTGTCGTCAGCGGTAAAGATGTGCTTCATATATGCAAGTTCAACACCATCGTAATGTCTCATACGATAGTATTGCAAAGCATCATCAATTGAGTCCTCTATCTGATCGTCGTCTACATTGACTTCTAGTACAGGGAACCCTAACTTCCTTAGACAGTAATCTTTTAATTCTGCCCTACTGGTGGGTTCAGCCATAAAAAATACCCCTAGTGTTTCCTAGGGGTATTTATAAATTCAAATGTTACTTTGGAAATCAGAAATCATCAGGATCAAAATCAACGATTGCTTGTGCATCAGTGGCAGGATCTAGTGCTTGAAGTTTTACTTCTAGAGCATTATTACCATCACGAATCGCTTGCTTCTCTAAAGCAAGTGCTCTCATGGCATCAGTGTTGCCATTAATGAGATCTTGTTCTTGTGCTTTTTCCACTTTCCAAGATGATCTGCCAAATTCATCTTCTAGTTTCTTCCTACAATTTGTTTTGATAAGTTTTAGTTTAGCTGCTTTCATATCTTTAGCAGTTCTAACCAAAATTTCTTTGGCATGTTCTTTGGTTTGGTCTTCAATTGACATTCCCTCAAAAGGATTTACCAAAGCAGTTCCTTCTGCATTTGGGCGATATGCCATCTGAAGATTTTTACTACCGTCAATTTCTCCTTCAAACATAAGGAACCCATCCATCAGTGGTTTAGAACCACCTTCAGTGGGGTCGTAATCAAACTGTGTAACAGTTTCCCCAGAGATTGTATCGTAAATTAAGTACGCCATTTGAATTAATTACCTTTCCTGTAAATATATTTATTAGTTTGGGTCACCCTAGTAGAGTGACCCATGGATTATGATTATCCTGCGTTTGTATAATCAGTATCAAGTTCTGTGTTAAACAGAGAAGTATTATAGATTGATGGAATAATACCTGGATAAGATGTAGTGTAATAAGTACTATCAAACTGATAACTAGAAGCGTCAATTGCTCCAGTCATATCTGGATCCCCAACGTCGTTGTTAGTACCGAATCTGAAGTCACAGTTGAACTGGGTAAATCTAATACCTTGACCGCCGTCAGTGTTTCTACTGGATACCATCAGGAAGTTAGACTTACCAAATGGTACAGGAATTACAGATTCACTTGAAGTTGTCCAAGAACTACGTAATGTCTTACCATCAGATACTCTGGTAATAGCAATAAAGATACCAGAACCATAATAGTAGTAAGGGCAGTACATTGCGATGTATCTACCATCACTGGTCATTGTCCATCTAGCACCATATCTTTCACCTTGGTCAATACCATAAGATGTAGTACCGTTCCAAGTGTAAATGTTTTGAGAATTACCATTACCATCTACAGTTGGAGAATTCCATCTACATGCCCAAGCACCGTAGCTAGGAATCATTTGGAACATAACGATTCTATCGTTATCACAGAGAACAGTAATACATCTCCGTTGATCTTCTGTAGTCTGGTTAGTTGGTTTGCCACTTGCGTAGTCATAGTAACCACTATTGGGATAACTACCAGTCTTTCTGTTAGAAGTCTGGTTGAAGTAAGCCTGAAGACTGCTGGTGCCGTAAGCATTATACTGATCAGCGTGATCATATTCAAAGTTACCACCGTTGTTGGCAACAGCTCTTAGGTTGGGGACATTCTCCCACAACCATGGTTGATATGTATAACTGTCGTTGGTTTCCATGAAGACCATTTTCTTGGTCTTTCTGTTGTAGGAACCAGCACCATACATTTGGTTGGACCAACCATCTGGAACATCAACTGTAGGAAGTTTACCATAGTTATAACCCATCCAGTATTCACTAGAGGATCTTTGACACATACGCATCGTGCCGCCCCATTGAACGAACACAGCGTAGTCTTGATGAGTTTCACCAGGAAGAGTACAAACGTCTCTGAAACCGTATGAACGGTAACTAGAACCATTTGTATGAACGAACCAAGGAGTGGCACTGCCTCGGCAGGAACCATTGAGGAAGTTCTGGTGACCTAGATATCCAGAATAACAAAGTAGGTTTACACGATCAGTAGAACTGCTTGGTTCACTCCAAGTGTTGAACCAGTTGTCAGAACCTTGTTCGTTAATGAATTCAGTGTTCTGAGATGAGTTATCAGAACGATACTGGGAGTAACCATTGTTATCACCAATGATCCAGTTATGAACGTTTAGGTTGTGGTCCCATGTGAACCAACCAGTTGAGTAGTTATAGCTACCGTTATAGGCACTAAAACAAGGTTGATCAAACGGATCTTCCTTATGTGCGTTGCCTGTGCCGCCGCCTCCACCACTTTCTTGGATTGTAATTCTTCTTCCCATTTTTTTATTCCTATTCCTTGGTTAATGTTTGTCAGATTCAGCCATCAATGCCATAAGCAACAGCTGTGACTGCTGCTGATGCATAGACATGCAATCCGTTGTTGGCGTCTAAAACGATGCCTGTTCTCTCTAGAACGCCATTTGCAGGAAGACTAACATCATACTCAATGCAATCAGCATCTGTAATGTTACCTGTTGCGTCACGTAGAGCAACCCTAACAGTGGTTGCACTACCCTGGCGGTTGGCGATATTTAGGGTCGCTACCCTTGTACCTGCTGCGGCAGATACAACTTCAGTCCAAGTGCTTGCACTTGAGACATCTACTTTTCCGTATACTCCAGAAGCCATGTTAGGTTACTCCGTTTAATTTAAAAATTTACCAGTTTAGTGTTGTTAATTTATTTATAAAATACTTAGACCGCTGAGATATAATATGCAGTCGCAGACACACCTTTCACCGCTGCATCAACAGCACCTGAGGTTGGAATTGTTGTGTCGTCCGTACCTAAGGTTGTTGCAATTGTCTTACCAAAAATAGTAGTTTCTGTTAAGACATCAGTTGCATTGATAGTCACTCCTAAACCAGAAGCAAGTTCAATACCATTACTAAAGTTGAACTTACCATTAGAAGACAACCATTGGATTGTCTTGTCGGTAGTTCCCTTGATTGTAATACCACCTGTATCGGCTGTTGTATCTGTAGCACCCCCTGTAGAGAAGGTAGCACCTGTAGCAGATCCAGATCCACCAAACACTTGATCAAGTGTTACAGTTGTTCCAGAAACAGCAGTTACAACACCGCCAGAAGCGAGTGTAACTGTACCACCACCAGCATCTAGCGTAATTGCTACGCCAGGTGCGATATTATCCATATCGCTACAATTGGTGATGTCTGCTGAACCTTCAGTGATATCACCAGTGAAGGTAGCAACAGCAACTTTACCCAATTCAATATTACGATCCTTGGATGTTAAAGTAACAGAGTTAATTGATGTTGTTGTACCCTTAACTGTGAGGTTTCCACCAACGAGGAAGTTACCATCAACAGAAGATAGGTTGTCAACATAAGTTTTAACTGCCTTCTGTGTAGCAACTTTATTGTCGCTATTCTGAGACAATGTGCCATCAGTTGAGAATTCGTTAATAGCAGCACCCAACTGAGCACCGATAGAACCAAGTCTCAAACTTGATAGACCAGATAGGTCAAACGCAGAAGCGTCTAGTGTTGCCTTACCAGTTGCCTGTTCAACTCTGAAGTACTTACCAACAGAGAAGTTACCATCTTGGTCAGTAGATACGTAGTAAACACGACCTGGACGATCTTCATCAATTTCGTATGAAGGAACGTTAGGTGAGTTGGGTAGACCAGGCCAGTTAGTATTTGCTTTACTGCCTGTACCAACATCTAGGAAGTCGTGAGCAGTTAGACGTACTTGTGAATACTGGAAACGGATCTTGAAGTCCTGTCCATCACCTGCCTCAATAACTTTCTCATCAGCAAACTGTAGTGTTGTAATACCTTTGGTATCAGGAGCAACAGCAGCGAGTTTCATGAACTCACTACCGATTAGAATATAGTCACCAGCATCAAGACCAACACTTGCTTGCTTCACACGAATTGAAACATCAGCAGCAGCAACATCCTCAATTAGTTCATCTTGAGATGCAATCTTTGCATTTAGGATGGTAATAGCATCATTAGTTGAGTGACCTTCAGCAGCAGTACCTTCTTCAGCACGTGATGCTTGTACGGATGTTGCTGATGGGAATGATACCACCTTAAACAACTCGTTACCGATAGCAATGAAACCATTAATGGTCATGCCAGTCACGCTAGAAACCTGCATGGTTACAGGAGATGAAGCACCAACTAGAACATCAGCAGACAAAGTAGCAGAACTTCCTGAGTCTGGGAATAGAGCAATAGCGGTTGTACCATCATGATCAGCAGCAGTTGTGCCAAACTGACCACGATTTACAGTCAATGAACCTCTTCCATCAGGAGCGATGTAACTAGCATTGGAGATAACATATGAACCACTGTCATCGTTAACACCATTGTCTTGAAGTTCAACTGAACCACCAGCATCTGGAGCATTCTGTAGATCTACAACAGTAAGAATAAATCCTTTCTGTCCAGTAACAGCATCTGTATTGTTTACAAGATTTGCTGTGAGGTTGGAAGTCCCACCTGTAATTGTTTCACCCTGTACAAAGGTTCCTTTAATGGGGAAGTAATACAAGAATCCAGAGGTAGACTGATCGTTAATCAGTTCACCAATAGCACCTGAAGTTCCACCTGTAATTCTTTCACCAACAGTGAATGTTGCACCTAGAGGAGTTGAAACATCAATTGTGAGACGCTTACCCTTGACTTTACCATCAATGGTAACTTCATCAGATTTAAATCCTCTAGCAATCGCACCATACTTACCGTAAGATGAGTTACCAGTAACAGCACGAATTCTACCACCACGTGTAGCAGTGTAAGAGATGTGTGCGTAGTATGTGAAGGATGATACAATCTCAGTTGCAGCACCTCTTGTTACATAGAAACCAACACCACCGTCAATAACTTGAGTGAAGGAGTCAAACACCATTGACTTGTTAGATGGTGTTGAAGAATTATCATAATGTGCGTGTACACCACCATCAAGTAGAATACCAACTGCTGCTCCAGAGAATAGAGTACAGTTTTGAATGTAAGGAGATTTGGTGATTGCAGAGTTAGGATTGAGTCGGAAGAAGACACCCTTAACTGTAGCGGTGTCCATATCCTTATCGTCACTTGTAGAAGGAACGAATCCACTCATGCCCTCAAATACCATTTCCTTAATGGTAGTATGAGAACCAAGTAAGCACATTGTAGACTCAGCATTGCTACGAGTATCTACTGAAGAAACTTGGATAGAAGTATCTGTAGATGTAGCACCACTCATGCTGTTGCTACTAATAGCATTGCCTAGAATAGCAGCGAGTGTTGATAGTGCAGCAGTAACTGTAGGACAAGCAGGATCATTAGAGTCATTTGTGATCGTATTATCCACATACTGTGTTTCAGTATTTCCAGCGGAAGTACTAACAGTAACACCACGTAGACATTGATCGGCAATAGTCTCAATATAACCGTTTAGTGTAGTATCTTGAGTAGTGTTACCTGTGATTGCAGTACCACCAACATAAGCAGCAGCATAATCATAGACTTTATTGTTACCACCTGCTCTGATATTGAAAGCAATTGCTTCAATGTAAGATTGGAGTGTGTTCTTAACGTCTGCTTCTGTTCCATTTACAGCACCTTCATTTGCTGCATGGCGATGATATGCTTCCCATGCAATAAACTTAGCGTTTTTGAAGATTAGATTACGAGCATCTGCATTTTTGTTAGAAACAATATCTAGATACTTGTCACCAGAATTCCATACACCACCAGTTAAGTTTAGTAGATGAACAGCAGAACCATAATCTGTATCTAGAACCATGGCAGTTTTGGTTCCAGCAGCGTTGGAGATGATCTCACCATATTGAATATGAGTGAGTGACGCACCCAACGTCAAAGACTGCATGTTAGAATCGCCAGCCGCTGGTTTGACAACAGAAGTTCTTAGGTTGTCACCAATAATTGAAACGAATTCAGGAACAACGATTGGGTTAACTTCTTCGTAAGTACCTGCCTTAACAAAAATTGTGATTGGGTTGGTTGCAGAAGGAGCATCAGCACCTGTTAAAGCACTGATATAATCACAAGCATATCTTAGTGAAGCAAAACCTCTAGAGATGCTTAGACCGTTATTAGTATCAGAACCTTCCTTAGTTACGTAGAATACAGAACCTGTTGTATTGTTCTTTTCCCATCTTGGGAGTAGTGGAGAACCACCAACTGTTAGAACTTGACCAGATGCCTGTGCTTGCTCTGCTGCGGTGCCTGTAGACCCAGTTGGTAGTGCGATTCTATTAACACCACTTGCTGCCTGATAGAGAAGGTCTCCAGTCTCTTGTAGAACCTGAGCAGCGTTACCACCCTGTGCTAGGTAGTTCCAATAGTTTCCGCTAGGATCTAATTCAGGAGCATTACCAGCACCAGTAGTGTTATCAGTGATACAAACATAAGAGTTTGAGTTTCTGTTAACAACATCACCCTTCTGGTAAACTGTTGCAGAATCCCATGCACCCAACCAGTTAAGACCCTCAGTAATTAGAGTCCAGTTAGCAGTGGCTGTAGGAGCAACACCAGTAGAAGATAGTTTGTTTACGTAGGAATTACCACCATAACGTACAACGTCACCTAAAGCATATGCTGTAGCAGCATCATATTCACCACGTGCTTCAAAACCAGTTGTTAATACTTCCCAATTGGTTGAATCAGCATTAGGTGAGGTTGCACTGGTATGAATTGTTTTAGCAACGTAACTATAACCTCTGAAAGTTACAACGTCACCCTTTTGGTACTCAGTACCAGATACCCAAGAATCTTCAAAATTAAGACCCTCTAGGTATACTTCAAATTTGGTGGAATCAAAATTGGCAGTAGAAGTATGAGCAGTAGTAGTTCTGTACTGAGTATTACCGTACTTAACTACATCATTAAGTCTATACCAAGATCCACTAGACCAGTCACCTCTATTTTCAATACCTTCAACATGAAGATCCCAATTACTTAAGTCACTTGAGTAAAAAGAGGTTGTGCCTGATGAAGTGTGGTTGGTTGTACACACATATGTGTTGCCACCATACTTGACGATATCGTCAATGACGAAAGCAGTGGAGGCAGCCCATGCTCCTCTCCACTTAAACTTTAGTCTACCGAGTCTAAAATCTGCCATTTGTTATAATTCCTACTTAGGGCCGTTTGCGTTATGATCATAATCTTTATTTAGTCTTGCGACTAAGTAACCATCACTATCAATGAAATATGTCAAGCGTCTGAAGTCAAACCTGAACTGTTGGTATTTATCATCAGTATCATTTGAATACTTCTTTTCACCTGTATCTGCAAGAACATATTCTGTTCCTTGAAGAAAATCTGTATATTCTTCACCATCTGTGCGGTGAAAATCAAAGACTTCATCTTCTGTAGATCTTGCCTTTGTGTAATGAAGCATACCGTCCTTGTCTCTCCTTAGAGCATGTACGGTAAAATCATTTGAATTTGCAACATTTTGTTCTTGTGTTGCGGTGCTTGCACTGAGATATAAACTCATGCTAAGATCCTCCAGTAAGTTCCGTC
>CEVG01068638.1_pt1 | contig 12948 bp, 21 predicted proteins | sample 356511 | NCBI WGS metagenome assembly CEVG01 (sample SAMEA2623426, study PRJEB7988) | marine metagenome | biome: marine biome (ENVO:00000447); feature: surface water layer (ENVO:00002042); material: "saline water (ENVO:00002010), including plankton (ENVO:xxxxxxxx)" | depth 5 m | reverse complement strand
CAGGTGCAAACGATCCTGTCCTGACAATTAAAAAGGGTAAGACCAATAGGTATGCCCACAAGGTAAAGATTTTGGGGGATAGTGAAGTTATTTATTCTCCTGACAAACCATTATCTTGTGGTGCTAAAGTATGGATAGAAACAACTGCACCAATATGGGCAGAAGCAGATGATTTAATAATAAGGGGGTGATGCTTTACTTACATAAACAAATATGCTATAAACTAGATATACCATATGGTATGTCACAATCATACAGCCAGAAAAGGAGATTATTATGGCTTTCACTTTACACAATGTAATTGATCGTAGATCATCAAAGGTTAAGATACTTCTTGCAAATTGGGAGTTCAACGATAACAAACTAGCTACCATCTTGGGTGTCAAATACAATGAAGTTGCTCAAATGCGTAAGTCAGCAGAACGAAGTGGGTCTGTTACTGTCGAGATGAAAATGAGTAGACTTGATGCTCAAATTGGCAAGTGTAAAGTTATTATTGACAACAAGATTGAAGAAGCAGAACGATATGTTCAGCAAGAAAAGATTGAATCACTTATGTGTGGCAATCCTAGTTCTGAACAACTGTTTCATATTAGCTCTTTGATCTACAAAATGGGTGTCGCAACAGAGAAACAAGAGAAGTTTGTCAATGAACGCAAAGCTCTTGAGATCGCTAAAGTTTATAGGCTGACAAAATGAGTACCCATTTAGAACGTATCAATCGGTGTGTGAGGTCTACCCTCGCACATCAACGCAAGAACAACAAGGTAGATATCTTTATGATCTTGCAACGTGTCGATTACAAAATTAATCGTCAGAAACTAGGTCACAAATTAGTGGGTGAAATGCGATATGCTACATCATGGGATATTCAAGATGCAAAACAAAATCTTATATATGCAATGGACTATCTGTTTGATGTAGAAAAGTATCCGTATATTGATGACAATCTAATAGATGGATTAGTCAATACTGCTAAAGTAGTGATACATGAAAAGCGAGTTGGCTACACAAGTATGGAGTGGTCAATGGAACAGATTAAGATGGTGCAAACTACAAAATACAAACCATCTTATAGTATCTCTAGGATTAATTGGGGTGGGTCGATACAATACTTACCACACATCTTTGAGAACTTGAGTGAAGCACACATATGGCTCAACCATAACTACCAATACGTGCCTCGTTCACTTGACATTAACGAGTAATTTTGATATAACTATTTACATAAGCAACGTCATAAAGAGGAGAAAAAAATTATGGCTTTAGATTTTACAAATATTATTGATTTACCTGACTATTTACAATTCAATGTGGGGTACGAGCCTACACGAATGAAAGACAAAAACTATGTTATCAATCAAGAAACAGATGAGGTGATTGGTATCGTGGGCAACAACTTCAGTTGTGGTACGCATCAAGAGTTTACTAACAGTTTTGCTCAACCATTGTTTGACAAGTTGTCAGATGATGATGTGAAAAGTATGGAGATGAACATACGAACTGCTAGGAATAATGCATTTATGATGCTAGACATTAGCTTTCCTACAACTAAGACTACCATCACAACAGATAGAATGTCACAAGATGTGGGTTTGCGTATCATAGCATTACATGGTGTGGATGGTTTGTGTTCTAATCAAGTGTATTTTGGTACGATTGATTTCTTCTGCACGAATGGTCAAATCATGGGTGAGCATGACAAGGTGCGTAAGAAGAACACAAGTGGCTTTCGTATGCATGATTTTCTAAGTGAGATTGAGAACATGGACTTTGATTTCAAACGACACACTGCCAAGTTACAGGAGTGGGCGAATACAAGTTTGCCACGTAACAATGTTGAACCTGTGCTTTGTTCCTTGATGAAGTCTGAACGTATGCGTATTAGAATGCACGATTTATATAAGGAAGAAGCACACAAGCGTGGCGATAATCTATATGCGTTATACAGTGCGTTCACAAATTACAGTACATACGCAGATGAACGTAATGGTTTCAAAGAGAGAAACACAGGCAAGGACACAAAGGCTGTGACCATGTGGAAACGAGAGGAAGAAGTGTCTAAGTGGGTATCTTCACCACAGTTCAAGGCTCTGACTAATGCATAGTGAGTACTTGAAACAAAAGATGACACATGTTGAGTGCAATCATAAGGGTTGCACTTCAACTAACGCAGTAGTAATCATGGACAAGATACCTTATTGTGCTGAACATGCTTACTACAGACAAACAGGTAGAATTTTATATTTAGATATGAGAGAGGACAAAAATGAGTAATATACATAATGATGCTTTGAGAGAGCAAATTAATGATGAGATTATGGTGACAAGCACACAAGATCTTATTGAACAAGTGGCTAGTATGGGCAACAACCTATTGATTAATCAGCTAGATAATGTTATAGATAAGTTGTTAGAACATAAGTTTGAGGAGCAAGCAAGATGATAACATTAGATAAGTTGACTACCCTATACAACAAGTGGGGTGATGAGCAAGGACTTCAGCCTTTGAGTTGTGCGTTTGAAGAGAGGTACTTTCACGAAGAGGGTAGGTTTAATACAGCACAGTTATTATGGCTAGAGAAGTTTATACGAGTTTGGGATTATGCACAGGAGAAAGAATATGGGTGAGATACTAACGAGTAGCATACAAGCTACAGATATAGATCGTAAGATATACAAACTCTTTGATCTATTCCATGATCACGAGGGCGATACTTATACAACTTCATTTGAAGTGCCTAACTTACATGATCAGATAATGACCTATGACAATGGCAATCCATTAGAGTTCAACATAGGTTTGATCGTAGGATCAAGTGGGTCAGGTAAGTCATCAATCTTGAAACAGTTTGGTGAGGAATACAAACCTGTATGGGTCAAAGATATGTCAATTGCTAGTCATTTTGGTGATGTAGACAATGCTATTGAGAGATTGAGTGCAGTTGGTCTCAATAGTGTGCCTACATGGGCAAAGCCTAGACATGTCGTATCAAATGGCGAGGGTTTCAGGGCAGACTTGGCACGTAAGTTAACTTATGGTGCAGTCATTGATGAGTTTACATCAGTAGTCAATCGTAATGTAGCTAAGTCATGCAGTGCTAGTGTGGCTAAGTACATACGTAAGCAAGGACTATCGCACATTGTATTTGCATCGTGCCATGATGATATTATAGATTGGCTTGAGCCTGATTGGGTATACAACACAGACACAAAACAGCTTGTGTCGAGGGGGTCTCAAAGGCGATGGGTCAGACCCACAATTGAGCTTAGTATTTACAGATGTCAGCGAGACAAATGGGAAATGTTTAAGAACCATCACTATCTAAATCACAAGCTACCACATGCTACTCGTTCATGGATAGCTAAGTGGGGGGATGAACTTGTAGCATTCGCATCATCTATATGTCTCCCCGGTCGTACCCCCGGTTTATACGAGGGTGACATTCGTATGAAGTGGCGAGAGTGTAGGACAGTATGTTTGCCTGACTTTCAAGGTATTGGTTTAGGTACACGATTGTCTGATACAATTGCTGACATGCATATAGAACAAGGCTTACGATATTTTTCTAAGACTAGTCACATACGCATGGGAGAGTATAGGCAGAAGTCACCTTTATGGAGACCGACTGCTACAAACTTGGTGGATAGATCAAAGAGTGGCAACAGTAAGAGTTGGCATCACTTTCCACTAGAAAAGAAACGCATATGTTATTCACATGAGTACATAGGCGAGAACAGGAAGTCTTACGATCCTAAATGGTTAGAGGTATACAATGCAAGTAAACAAAATCAAGTGCAGTAGTGAGTTGATGCGACAGAGGAATACACCTAATGAAGAAGCATTCAAAGTTACACTACAGGGTTTGACTTTGAATGAGGTTGAAAAGGTGGCAGAGTTTGTCACAAATGTTTTAATGAAGAATAGAAATCACATGGCATATAAATATGGGAGAATGTATGAATGAAACCATATCACAATGAGGGATTTGGATTGTCCTTTTTAGCAATAGTATTTTTCATGTTGGTATTTCCGGCTATTATTTTATTTGTATCAATGGGTACGTGGGATACATTCGTTAGGATGCACATACCTGATGGTGATTGTTGGGAGAATGCCAAACACGAGAGGGTATGTAAGCAAACTGCAAACTGTAAAATAGGGAGAAATTTCTGTGAAACACGATAAAAATGAAATATTAATAGATTATTATTTACAAACTGCGATATTAAAAATCAGGGAAGAGTACGAATTAAAGTATGATTCACGAGCTTTAGCTCCTGATCGTTTAGAAATATTGCAAAGACATCCTGATCTTGTGATTGCTATCTTCAATCATTTAAGTAGAACTAAAGCTAAGATTAGTGAAGAGTTCAAGCTCGACATGGAAGTTGAGGATGATCTATTGGACGACTAATAGGTGGAGAAGTTTACTATTTATTATAGTAATTGCCTATTTGTGGGAGTTGCATATTGAAAAAAGATTTATTAGTATGTGGCACTACCCAAAAGTTGTAATTTGTGGAGATGAACATGAAAAAAATCAAGATAGTGCGTGTAAATCCAATCGCAAAAGTTATGCTGAGTGATCGGAAGTCTCCACAGATTGTGCCACCTAAAAAAGGCAAGAAAAAACCACATAAACGTGTGAAGTTTAATATAAGGAGTGACCAATATGACACAGAGATATAGGAATGTACATAGAGATCCTCGTGTTCTTATTAAAATGATGGAAGAAATAAGTGGTATCTTACCTGTGCATGTTACACATGAAGATGTAATTAGAATGGTTCTTTTATTTGTATCTAATTACGCATATGATTCATTTTCTGCTGAAGAAATATTGACATGTGCATTAGAAGATGTTAGAGAAATGTATGATAAATGGGGAGATAGAAATGTTATCACTTGTGAAGTATGGCAATGATGATTTACCTTACGATATTAAATCATTCTTAGATGAAATAGGTGTGCGTGAAACAGTTACCATTATAAAAGAGGAGTTACCACGCATTGAATATGACATTTGGCTACCATCCTGTAAGGGTGAAGAGCCACCATTTTAAATTAGGAGATATTATGAACAAGAAAATACCAAAACATACTAAAGTAGTACGTGATTCTGATGGAAGTACATGGTGGGAGTACAATCCACCTATAAAGGCAGTAGTGGTGGGCATTGTACATCCCATGAGATGTGAAGCAAATCGCTATGCATCCTACAATAAGATACAGGAGCAGAATATTAAGCTAGATAAGTGGCAAAAGTTCGTTATTGCACAGAAAATACCAACTGACAAAAGCACACTTTATGCTCTATTTAGATTTTATCAAACTACACACAGTTTCAACAAGTTACGTGAGCAAACTAAGAGAGATTATCGCAATGTTATGCACAATGGCTTGATGACTAAGATAAAAGGTGGCAGAACGCTACAAAATGTTAAGCTAGGCAAGCTATGTAGGTCAGATATCAAGTCAGCATACGAGAAATGGCTAGAGAGAGGGGTGAGAACTGCTAACATTACCCATTCTGTACTGCGTAAGGTACTAAATGTCGCACTTGAGTACGATATTATCGTGGCTAACCCTTGTTTGGGCATAGAAAAACAAAAAGAGATGGCTAGGAAAGTAGTTTGGACACAAAAAGAGGTGCGATTGTTCCTAGAAACTGCATATAGCAAGTGGAAGTGGAGAAACATAGGCTTAATTACACACATGGCTTACGAATGGGGGCAAAGAGTGGGTGATATGCGTGAGTTGAAGTGGTCATGTGTCAATTTAGATGACAAAGTTTTGACACTTGAGCAATCTAAACGTAGATCAGAGGTGTTTTTACCTATTTCTGATGATTTAGCTCGCATGTTAAAGCAACAACATGAAGATTGGGGGTGGCAAGAGTACGTTGCACCTAATGTATCTGCGTATAAAGGTGTATATCGACCTTATGATAAAACACAAATATCTACAAAAGCAAATGAGATCAAAGATAAGTGTGGGTTGTCACCTGATCTGAGGATCATGGACATGAGAAGAACAAAAATCACAGAGATGGTTGAGGGTGGTGTTGATATAACACAAATCATGTCAGTAAGTGGGCATCAGAACGTACAATCGGTTACTCCATATGTAAAACACACACTAAAATCAGCAAAAAGTGCGTTGTCTAAGACACAATCATTAAATTTTTATAGCGATGGGTCTTGACAAAATGAGATTTGTAGTTCATGTACATTATAAGTGGAGCATCTAGATGTTTATAAATACATATATAAATGATTTACACATAAGTGAGGGCGATAGTTATCGTGGTGATTGTCCTTTATGTAGAGGAAAGAATACATTTACTGCTACCAAGATGGATGGCACTATTGTGTTTAATTGTTATAAAGTATCATGTGGATCAAGAGGTAAAGTATCTGTGGGATTAAATCGTGAAGACATATATAATCTTATGAATAAGTCAGGTGAGTTGCCATATGGTAAGTCAGAGGAGTTTGAGTTGCCAACTTATGTGACGCATGATCTAAGCAAACCTATCATCAAGGCTTTCATGTCTAGGTGGGGATTGCATAAGAACTTATCAGCATCCTATGTGATGTACGATGTAAAAGATGATCGTCTTGTTTTTCCTCTTCGAGACGAGAATGGTACACTCATAGATGCTATAGGACGTAGCTTAGTTGGGGGGCATCCGAAATGGCTACGTTACAGTGGTAGGGCAGACTACTACGTGCAACATACGTGGGGGAGAAAAAAGAAAGCAATCATAGTTGAGGACGTTGTGTCATCTCTAGTAGTCTATGATTGTTTTCCTGATGTCGATGGTGTTGCCATATTGGGTACTAATCTCAATCATCGACACATTGATTTTTTGTCTAAGTATGAGCATTGTGTAGTTGCCCTAGACCCTGATGCGAGGAGTAAGACAGTTACTTATACAAAGGAATTAAAAAATTATGTTCCTGAAGTAACTGCTTACCCCTTGACAGATGATATAAAATATAGGAAAGTTGAAGACATAGACGGATTAAGAGAGGTGTTAGCATGACAGAGTTGGCTTTAATACGATCACTCATGGACAAGAAGTTCTATGATGAACATAAGGGTGCTAAGTCACCTGATAAAATATTTTCAAAGGATGTTGTTAAGATTAAGCAAGTGTTAGACTATTCAATGAAGAAGTATGAGAAGAGTTTGACTGTAGATGAACTACAGGCTTTGTTTATGGCAAACAATCCTACAATGACAACTGCTAATAGACAGGTTTATACAAACTTGTTTTCTAAATTAAGCAAACAACAGCTTATGGACAAGGACATAGCTAGTGATGTTCTATCTAGTTTGTTTAGGCAGACGTTGGGCGAGGAGATTGCAAACATAGGATTTGACTATGTAAATGGTTCAACTAAATCACTAGAGCCTCTACGTAAGATAATACATAAGCACAATGATGACTTTCTACCTAATCTAGAGATTGTTTGGGAAGACATAAGTGTGGAAACTCTCCTACGTTTAAACAACCTTGAAGCTAAGTGGAAGTTTAACTTACCCACTCTCAAACAGAGAATAGAGGGCATCAGCGATGGGCATTTGGTTATGATTGGTGCAAGACCTAACACAGGCAAAACATCGTTTCAGGCATCAATTTTAGCAGGTCCGGGTGGATTTGTAGATCAGGGTGCAAGATGTGTCATACTCACAAATGAAGAAGCATATCACAGGGTTGGTATTCGCTACATGAGTGCGGCAACAGGAATGAGTAGAGATGAAATAAGAGCAAATCCCTCTAAAACACAGATGCTATACAAGAGAGTGTTAGATCGCTTATCAATTAAAGATTGTACAGATAAGTACATGGACTATGTTGAGTTAGTTATTAGGGCAGTTAAGCCTGATATTGTTGTGTTGGATATGGGTGACAAGTTTGCTATGCGTACAAGTGATAAGTCTGATGTGTATTTGAAAGATGCAACAATACATGCTAGAAACATGGCTAAGATATATAACTGTGCAGTAATATGGATGAGTCAGTTATCTGCTGAAGCAGAGGGCAGAGTCACACCTAATCAATCCATGCTTGAGGGTTCTAAGACAGGAAAAGCGGCAGAAACAGATTTGATGTTACTGTTATCTAAAGATCCCATGCTTGAGGGCGAGGAAGAAACAGATATAAGACATATTGTTGTATCTAAGAATAAATTGAATGGGTGGCATGGTACAGTTACATGTCGCTTAGATAAAGATAAGTCACATTACATACCTTGAGGATAAGATGAAAATAGTAGTTGATGTAGAAAACACAGTAATAACTAGAGATGGCAAGCTACACCTTGATCCATATGAACCAACTAATACATTAACGATGGTTGGTATTGGTGATGCAAATGGTAATGGTGAGCCACAGGTATTTACTTTTGACCATGCAGAGAAAGAAGCAGACGATGTAAGCAAACTGAAAGCTATATTAAAAGATGCTACATTATTAATTATGCATAATGCACAGCATGATTTACAATGGCTGTGGAATTGTGGATTTGAATTTGATTGTGATATATATGATACTATGTTGGCTGAGTATGTCTTATGTAGAGGAGTCAAAAAAGGGGGTGTATCACTTGATAAGTGTGCAGAGAGATATGAGTTGCCATATGGTAAGTCAGACACTCTTAAAGAGTACTTCAAAAAAGGATACACAACTAGAGACATACCTCATGCTGAATTAAGTAATTATCTTAAAGATGATATACGAGTTACTCGTTGTCTTTATTGGGCATTGTTTAAGAGATATCAGGATCAAGAGAATAAAACTCTACATAAGGTATTAGATGTTACAAACAAGGTATGTAAGACATTAACTAGAATGTATATGAATGGCATGAAAGTTGACGAGATGGAATTGGAGAGAGTGCGTCACGAGTTTGAAAAGGAAAAAACAGACATAACTCTTGATTTATCAGATCAAGTTCGTATCTTAATGGGTGATACACCAATTAACTTAAATAGTCCTGAACAGTTATCTCAAGTAATATATAGTAGAAAAGTAATAGACAAAAAGATTTGGGGAGAAGAGTTGTTTCAACAAGTAAAAGATAAAAAGTCTTTCAATGATTGTGTAGAACAGAATACTACTCCTATGTATAAAACTAAAGCTATTCAATGTTCTGAGTGTAAGGGCAATAAAAAAGTATATAAGATTAGAAAAGATGGTACACAATTTAAAAAACCTAACATATGTAAGAAGTGTTTAGGTGAGGGATATCTATTGATACCATCCCAAAATATTGCGGGGTTACGATTTAAACCTACAAGTAAATCTTGGGTAAGTGCTAATGGTTTTTCTACTGCTAAAGGTGATCTTGATGTACTACAGAATCAAGCATTAGCTCATAACTTAATTCCACAATCTAAGTTCATATCTAATGTAAAGAGATTGTCTGCGTTAGACTCTTACTTATCCTCTTTTGTTCAAGGCATTAAGACATTTACAAAACAGGATGGGTTCTTACATGTTGGTCTAACTCAACATATTACATCTACAGGAAGATTTAGTGGACGTAATCCTAATATGCAGAATATGCCTAGAGGTGGCACGTTTCCTGTAAAAAAGGTATTTGTGTCACGTTTTGATAATGGACAGATACTTGAAGCTGACTTTGCACAATTAGAGTTTAGAGTTGCGGCATTTTTGTCACAAGATAAAGTTGCTATGGAAGAAGTAAGAACAGGATTTGATGTACATAGTTATACTGCAAAAGTTATATCAGATGCGGGACAGCCTACGAGTAGACAAGTAGCTAAGATGCATACATTTGCTCCTTTGTATGGGGCAAGTGGGTATGGAAGAACAAAAGCAGAAGCAGAATACTATAGACATTTTAATGAAAAATATAAGGGTATTGCTTCTTGGCATCAGAAGTTAGCTGATGAGGTAGTTGCTACAAAAAGAGTGACCATACCATCAGGTAGACAATATGAATTTCCAAAAGCTGAAAGGAGAATGAATGGCAGTGTAAGTTTTTTTACTATGATTAAGAATTATCCTGTACAGGGTTTTGCAACAGGATGTATTGTTCCGATAGTATTATTGGAATTTGAGAAATTGTTAGGAAATCTACAGAGTTGTTTAGTAAACACAGTACACGATTCAATCGTTGTTGATGTACATCCTAACGAGGTGGATGAAGTGATAGCGGCAGTAGCACACCTAAATCAAAATCTGCACGACATCATCCACCAATACTATAATATTGATTTTAATGTGCCATTACTATTAGAAGCAAAAATAGGTAAAAATTGGCTTGACACGAAAGAAATTTAGTGTATAACTATAGATTCTATAAAAGTCGAAAGTGAGGATATAATGACTACCAATATAGTAACACAAGATAATATGAATACATACAATGCTGAAATGGCAAAGATAATGGGTGTAGCTGATGATGATGATTCATCTGAAACTAAAACATCTACACTTGCTAGAGTAAAAATAATACATGCTCCAATTATGGGTATGAAAACTATTGATGGCGAGGAGACAGAAACTGTTGTTGTCAAAGGTGGTTCGTACTCTATACAAATGCCTGACGACAAGATTGTCTATGGTAGCAAACTAACATTGAGACCATTCATGCAAAGATACATGTACAAAAAATATGTACAGGGTACTGATGCAGATAATCCCGGCTACTTTGTAAAGACAATCATGGCTGACTCTTTGAATCAAGACCTTAAAGATACACATGGTGGTTACAACTGTGGTAAACCCGCAGGATATATCAAAGACTTCAAGGCACTTAGTGAGGATATGCAAAAGCTTATACGTACAATTAAACGTGTGCGTGTTATATTTGGATTAGCTGAACTTACTAATCCTGTTGATGAGCATGGTAAAAAGGTTACTGATCTTATGGCAAACACTCCTGTTATCTTTGAAGTGGACAATAGGACTAGCTTTAAAACATCAGGTGAGCCTTTTGCATCTTTAGCTAAACGTAAGCATTTACCTATACAACATCTTATTGATTTTACAACTGAAGTACAAGAGCTACAGACAGGTGGCAAGTATTATACAATATTGACTAAGTTGCAATCAGCTACATTGAATGTAGAAAAAGAAGATGCTGAAACACTTCAGTCATTTCTAGATTGGATCACTAATTACAATAATTATGTTACAACTAGCTTTGATGAAAAGAGAGGTAACTCTGTATCAGAAGAAGAAGCAGAGATTATTGATCAAATCGTGGGGAATGATTTACCTGAAATTGAGGTAGCCTAATGAATCATCCTGTTGAACTGTTGGCTCAAGCTTATCTTAAAGATATCGTTGATAACAAAACCAAGATGGACTCTGACACTATCGAAACTGTTGTTAATGATATAAGAGATGCCTTGCACCGACAGTTTGCGGGAGAGACACGACAAGAGTTTAGATTAAGACCATCTAACTTGGGCAGACCTAAATGCCAACTATGGTTTGAGAAGAACAAGCCTAGTAAGGGATCAGATCTGCCCTCTAACTTTGTCATCAATATGTTTCTAGGAGATGTTGTTGAAGCAGTATTCAAAGGCATCTTACGAGCCATGAAAGTTGAGTTTCAAGATAATGGCAAGATTGATATAGACGTAGAGGGTGAAAACATTACAGGCGAATACGATCTTATATTAAATGGCAAGGTTGATGACGTTAAGTCAGCATCAGCTTGGTCATATAAGCATAAGTTTGATAATTATAGTAGTCTAGCAGAGCATGATGCATTTGGTTACATACCACAATTAGCTATCTATTCAGAGGGTACAGGTGCTGATGTAGGTGGTTGGTGGGTAATCAACAAAGGCAATGGCGAGTTCAAGTATGTATCAGCAGAACAGATGGACAAAGATGCTGTAATGAAAGAAGTTAGATCAACAGTTGCTTACATAAGTAATGATGAGCCTTTTGAAAGATGTTATGAACCTATTCCTGAAACATATAGAGGAAAAGAGTCAGGCAACATGGTCTTACCTAAAGAGTGTCACTTCTGTAAATATAAGTATGATTGTTGGGATAATATACAGGAACTACCATCTAAAGTGTCTCAAGCTAAAGAGCCACCGATGGTTGAGTATATTTCACTAGTATGAAAAGGAGACACAACAAACGCAAGTATCGTAGTGGTCTAGAAGAAAAAGTAGCTGAGTTTATACAAGAGCATGAATCATGTGTTCGTTATGAAGAGTTCAAGATCAAATGGACAGATGTGCGTTTTAGAGTGTATACTCCTGATTTTGTTTTAGATAATGGTATCATCATTGAAACAAAAGGACTATTCACTAGTGAGGATCGCAGAAAACATATTGAAGTACAAAAGCAACATCCTGAATTGGATATTCGATTTGTCTTTACAAATGAAAGAAGTAAACTATATAAAGGTAGTAAGACAACTTATGGTATGTGGTGTGATAAAAACAATTTTAAATATGCAACGAGGATTATACCTCTTAAATGGTTAAAGGAAAAAAGTAATGTATCAACTAGGAAGAGATGACATAGCACTTATGTTCTTTTGTGAAGACGATAAGAATGGTGAGTGGAATGGTAGCTTTGATATTAAAATGTACTGTGACTATAAAAACAAGTATGGTAAACAGCATGTAGATGATATGAAAAGACTCATGGGATTATTAGCTACATGTGTTCAGTTGATTGCTGAAGATGAGAACTTTAAACTTACAGTACATGATGAATATGAGAAAAGAGAAAAAGCTTTCCATGAACAGCAAGCACATAGTATCATGGACAAACATGACGAGTTAGAATCAAAAGTAAAAGATAATCCTAAGATTATATCTAGAAAGGGAAATGTTATTAAAGTTGATTGGGGGCAAGTATAATGGCTATAGAAGAGTTTAAAGGCAAGTATACAGAGGATGCATTTACACCTAACTTAGAAGACATGGTTAAC
>CEVG01071052.1_pt1 | contig 13008 bp, 18 predicted proteins | sample 356511 | NCBI WGS metagenome assembly CEVG01 (sample SAMEA2623426, study PRJEB7988) | marine metagenome | biome: marine biome (ENVO:00000447); feature: surface water layer (ENVO:00002042); material: "saline water (ENVO:00002010), including plankton (ENVO:xxxxxxxx)" | depth 5 m | reverse complement strand
GTAATTTCGTAGAGAGAATTATCGACCCAATACAATCTCGTTGTCAATCCTTTCAAGTAATACCACCGAATAAAAATGATGTGGCTAAACATCTACACAATATATTGACACAAGAAGGTGTAGGATATGAAAGAGAAGACTTAGGAATATTGGTAAATAGTGGATATCCTGATATTAGAAGGGTTATTAACGGAGCCCAAAGACAATCCATCGGTGGTAAGTTGAGTATTGATAAACAAAGTATTGTTGAGAATGACTACAAGATGAAGTTGTTGGAAATACTCAAGACACAAGATAGAAAAAACGCCTTCAAGAATATTCGTCAGTTGATGGCGGACTCAAAGGTTACAGACTTCGCTGACTTATTTAGACTTTTGTATGATGAAGTAGATAGTTATGGTAGTGGAAAGATAGCCGATTGTATATTGATTATTGCTAAATATGAGTTAAGTGATTCACAAGTGGTGGATAAGGAAATCAACGCGATGGCTATGTTGATAGAAATTTTAAGTGTTATTAAATAAGGAGTTCAAATGTACTTTGAAGCAACAGTTGTATTTATAGAAGAAATACAAACAAAAAATGGTGTTAAAGAAAAAAAAGTTAGAAGAAGTTATCTTGTGGAATGTGATTCTGTGAGTGTTGCTGAAGCTAAAGTTAATGAGTTTGTCAAAGACTCACCTTTTATTTTCGAAACAATATTGGTTAAACAATCTAAAATAGTGGATGTGATAGAGTAATGGAAAGATATTGGGGTGAAAAGCAAACACCAAAAACAACTACGAATTCAACAAGTAAGTCAGAAAAACACATCTCTGTTCATGAGAATAAAATTTATTACTATTCAAATGTAAATCGAGATAGTGCTTCTGAATTAAATAAAAAAATAGGTGAGATAGAATCCAAAAGTTTAACTTTATGTAATACATTAGATTTAGACCAACCACCAACACTAAGAATTTACATTAACTCAGGTGGTGGAAGTGTGGTAAGTGGTATTTCTTCTATGGATACTATATTAAGAACTAAAGTTCCTATACACACATATGTTGATGGATTTGCCGCAAGTGCAGCTACATTTCTATCTGTTGTTGGTAACTATAGGTTTATGAGTAGAAATTCATATATGTTGATACATCAATTGTCAAGTACTTTTTGGGGTACATATGCAAACTTCGAAGATGAAAAGAAAAATCTTGATTTAATGATGAAAACAATAAAAGATGTTTATAAAAAGTATACAAAAGTACCAATGAAAAAACTTGATGAAATATTGAAACATGATTTATTATGGGATGCTAAAACTTGTTTGGAATATGGTTTGATAGACGAAATAATTTAAGGAGAAAAAATGGCAAAAAGAAAATTTAGACCACAACCTGGTCAAGAACCACAACCAGTAAAACTTGACCTCTCACAGGCAGACACTATGAAATGTGAAGATTGTGGAAACTATGTTTGGATAAAGGCTACAATTATAAAAAGGATATCTGCTCTCATGAGTCCTACAGGTCAAGAAGCACTCGCACCAATAGATATTTATAGTTGTGGGAATTGTGGTAAGGTTCCATCAAGTATGTTGAAAGATGTGGGGTTAGAGGTACAGCCCGATTTAATGGGGTAATGAACAACTTTGAGTGTTTAACACCTGAGGTAACTTGGTTTACGAGAACTATTCCACCTCATGTGATAAAATATAGAGTCAAAGATGATAAGTTGTTGTCTTCATTGATGAAATCAGTTGATGATGAAGGTGATAAAATGGGGCACTCAACTAATCTTATGTGTGATATGACGAGTTATAGGTCACAAACATTTTCTCCTCATAAATCTACATATGAAAAAACCATAGATTTAATTTCAGATATATTCAGAGTAAATGACTTGGAATTAAAAGTAATTGATATTTGGGTTGGAAAATATGTTAGTGATGATTACGCTAGAAGACATAATCATGGAGAAAATATTTGGTCTTTTTGTTTGTATTTAAATGAAGGTGAAAATTTTCCACCACTACAACTTGAAAATTTTGGTGAGGTTGAACCTGAAAAAGGACTATTAATATTTTTTCCATCTTGGGTATTTCACGAGGTTAAGTCTAAAAAATTTGAAGGTGCAAGATATGTTTGTGCTGGAAACATTAATAGTATTTGAGGAAGTTTTAAATGTATAGAATAATACCAAACTTAGTGGGGCCATTAATATACCTCGATAATGATAATTTTTTATTAGATTACATATTATCACAAGACAATTATTTGAATAATGATGAATTTTATGGTATCATAGAAGGTCATTTGACTGCTTTTGCCGATAACCTACTGAAAGTTGGATATACAAATAGATATCCAAAAGATTCACAACTAAGTCAAGAACAAATACAAAATAAGTATAATCTATATTATAATTTTAGTGATGAAAAATTTAACACAAAGATTTTTTATTATAGAGAATTTGTTAGAGATGGTATAGATACATCAGAAAGTGTATCGATGGCATACAGACATAAAGGTTTTTTCCAACATGACATAACTATATTATCTAAGTTACAAGATAAAACACTAATTATTTTCAATGATTGTTTTGATGTTAGTGTTAAACCAACCTTTGAATGGAGTTTGGATGTTTCATACGAACAAAAAGATGGTTATAAAAAAATATCTCAAGGAGTAAAACAATGATAAGAACACAAATAGGAGTTAGAAGTTTAACTGATTCCTCATCTCACAAAGAACATCATCCTTTTGCCGTAGAAGCGGCATTTAGTGGATTCGAAATCAAAAGACTTACGGAAGTTTTAAAACTATCAAATATCAAAGAGGAACCTGCATTAACGATGGGTGATTCGAAATTTGGTTCACCATCAGAAGATTCAGAAAGAAAGGCCTACTCAACTAATATCCCAATAATTGAAGAGTTTGCGTGGTTTTATGAAAAATTAGAGGAATTGGTATTTAATGTCAACCAAAGTGTTTACAAGTACAACCTATCAGGTATGTTTGAAGAATCTATTTATTTAAGATATGATGGTGAAGAAGGTGGTAAATACGACCCACATATGGATATGGGTGGCACATTTCCAACAGGTTTGAGGAAAATATCATCTACAATTATTTTGAATGATGATTATGAAGGTGGTGATTTAATTTTTGAAGGTTTGGGTGAAATGCCTAATGGAGATCCTGTAATATATTATCCCAAAACACCTGGCACAATAGTATTTTTTCCATCATTTTTATTACATGGAGTAACACCAGTAACTAAAGGAACAAGGTATTCCATAGTAACATGGTTTCACGGGCCTGGTTTTGTTTAATTTTTGTAATTTGAATATTTATAATTATGAAAAGCATATTTGACAAATTAATTTACAAGCACATAGTTGGAAATTTTTTGAATCATCTAAATATGGAATTCTTTTCATCAATTGTTCCATTGAAAAGAAATGAAGCTCTATTATTTTGTTATGATTTGATTCCACAGAAAAGTGCCCCTCATATAACAGAAATCAACACTAATGTGGCCCTTGATGATGATATTGTTGATTGGTTCGATTATCAACCTTTGATGGAGATTACCAATAAATGGCAATATGATAATGTTATAGTTTTGGTCGAGGAAAGTGAGTCCATAACTATAGAAAACGGTAGGTGGTTCGAACAACTTCAAGTAGAATGTACAAAAAATAACAAAAACCTTCGTATTCAAAAATGTAATGCGTCAGAAGACATTTGGGACTTTAAATATAATAAAAGTACAGATTTCATATTAAGAATTGCTTGGGATAAAAATTGTTTAATTGACAAGTTTGCAGCAGATAAACTTAAATTAAAAAAGTTTTTGTCTCACCAAACTTTACAGACACCAAACTACGGCACCACTGCTGATGGATTCAAAAAAGGTAAATACTTTGTATTTAAAAAATCCAAAATCGATAAGAAAAATGGTGTATTGATAAAAAAATTCAATACTAAAAAAGAATTTATTAAATGTCTCAAAGATTATGACTATGTAGAAGAATATATTAAAAGTGATCCTGATTATCAATCAGGTTCGCAGGTGGAAATAAAACACTATTGTTTATACTATAAAAATCAATTTTCAAATATGACTCCAAACATTTATAGTCAATTATTCGACTATAAAAAAGTTGATAATGAACTACTTTTGAATCGTATCAATTACGCAAATTTATTATTTAGTGATGATGTGGGTGATGATTATTACAACTCCAATATAGACTTACCACACCCATTTCACTATAGATTTATTCGTATTAATGACGAATTTGATTTTACACATTGTGCATCAGTTTTACAATATCGATTTGAAAGAGGAGATTTCCTACCAATTCATATGATTGAGGTTGGTGATATTTTATTGAGAAATGGAAAAAAGGTAAAAGTCCAAAAAGTAGAAGTTATTGAAAAACAGGTAAGAGTCAAGGCAATAAAAACAGAAGAAAATGTTATCCATCACAATGGTTTTCAAATACAAGCAAAACATGAAAACTTTATATTCGGATCTGACAACATAATAACAAATCCATTAAAAGGACAAGGTGTACTAAGTAGTAAAGAAGAGGAGTTAGTCGAGGCAATAATGGCAAAGGCAGCTGATAGTGAGATGCCAGAAAGGGTTGTTGAAATAACATTTGAGTGTCAAGGTACATATTTCACGAGTGAATTTTTATTCGAAAAACCACTCAAAGTAATTAACTCGATGGATTATGATATCCGTATGGATAGGACTGATGGTAGAGAAGAGTTTGGAACCCACAATACTGCAGGAGTTGAAAGAAAAGAACCGACATTTGGTTGGGCATCGTATAGACCAGATTTAACCTTCAAAACCAAGAGGATGGAAGTGATGAAATTAAGACCTGGTATGGTTTGTCTTACACCAAAAAATAGAGACATGACTATAGTTAGAGGTCTGTATGGTGGTTTTGTACCTTGTAGAGTGGTGAGTATGAAAGAAGTACCAGGTAAAAAATCACATTGGGATATATACGAAATCTTACCGACTCATAATTATTTTATGAATAGACTTCATGTTCATAACGGCCCAGCCAACTATAGTTTAACAAATGGGCCAGTATTGATAGGACATTGGGATATAGGACACGCAAGTAGTTTTAGTTCACCTGACGATACGGTATTTGATTTGACATCACGAATGAACGCGGATTTGACATTTCATAACAATTTACCTGCACCGCAAAGTCAACCTAACCAAACGGTCTCTTTATCGTCCCAATCACACAACTTTATAAATCCTACAAGACCAAATCCTGAGTTCAAGGCAATAAATTTACCAACAGGTTACAAGGGTGCTAGACTTACAAGACAGCCCAGTAACCCATATCATGAACAATATGCATTTAACTCACAATATCCATTAACTGTTTCATGGAGTTCCGCTTTGTCACCCTTTACTGCACAAAGTACCTCATGGCCTGTACCGAGTGTTGGAGCACCAAACTCACCTACGGTTAGAAGATGGAGCACTGCTAATCCTGGTACCAATTGGGATGTGGTTATGTCGGATGGGGGAAATACATCTAACTCAAGATTCAAAATATATAGTGGTAATGCTTATGCTACAGTTCCGACTGGTTTTCTATGGAACGCTCCATCAGACCAAACTGCTTACGCTAACGGAGTTGGAGGTCCTAAAGGTATAACAAATTATTTTTCACAAAAATTTAGGTTTCACACCTTGATTTCAGACCAATCATCTCCCTATTTTACTTTCTATGGAAATTGGAAGAAACCATCGGCATTCGTGGCTGGTTCATGGGGAAATAGTTACAATGTACCTACCCCACAGGCAAACCCAAGAGGCCCAAGTCAAAATTTCGCATTCGGTGGACATGGATATCCAAATCCAACTGCTAACGATGGTGCTTGGGCATGGGATAAAATATTTATGTATAATCAAGGTAATGTCTCACCAGAAACACAATGGCAGCAGGTGGTTGATGGATATCCAAATAGTGATTATTTTTATAGAACTGATAATCCTTCATTTGTTGGTTCACCAAACTACACTGGTGGAGGTCCTTGATGGCTAAAACATTACAAGTTAGTGGTTATCTTTTATTCAATACCTCATCATTGGATAGTTCAGGTTCAGTTGATATCGAACATACAACATATGGATATGGAACTTATACTTCGAGTTCATTTTCTGCCTCGGTTGAATTTACAGATTTAAACCCCCACATAATAATTACAGAGGTCGTTGACCAAAAACCTTGTGTAAACTTTGGAAATGTGGAGTGGACATTTAACGATTTAACAGATGTGACTGGTAGTTGGAATTATTTTTCACAATCACTTCAAGGTGATTTGAAAACTGCAATCATCAACAAGGCAAATATTAGTTCCTCACATTTTGGAGAGATATATACTTTGAGAGTTCAAGATACTGATTTGTATTATTCAGACGATGAAGACTATGATGTTGGACATTATAAGAAATACAGAAGTTTTGAAGATGGTGTCTTGATGGAAAGTTATTTATTACCAGTTACAAAATCTGATGGGCCGTACTCGATACCGCCATGGAGTTAATATGTTCAATAAAAAAGGTTATGAGGTTCGTAAACAAGTCTTAGACATTTCAACACTTGACTTGATGTATGAATATTACAAATTAAAAGTCGAAAACAACCAATTTGAAGTAGATGATTATCAAGTACCTGGTACAATCACAATGTATGGTGACACATTAAATGATTCATTACTAAGGTGGACATTACCATTTGCACAAGAAGTTATTGGTGAAGAGTTATACCCTTGTTATAGTTTTCTAAGAATATATAATGGTGGTGATACCTTACAACCACATTGTGATAGACCATCGTGTGAGTTTAGTGCAACATTACCAATACATTTTGATAAAAAATGGCCTATTTTTATGAAACCACATGATTTCGAAAAATATGAAGAAGATTTTTCAAAGTCAAAACAAGATTCAATTGAAATAGATGGGTCATGTAAATCCGATACTGTTTCTCTTTCTCTTGATAGGGGTGATATATGTTTTTATGAGGGAACTAAAATGAATCATTGGAGAGAACCATATAAAGGCAATGAGTGTGTACAATTATTTATACATTATGTTAGGAAGAACGGTGAATATTCAGATTTTAAATATGACAAAAGAAAAAATCTTGGTTTAGAAACAACAGAGAAAAATACAATACTTGATGCAAGAAAAAAATATTTAGAGTCTTTTTTCGATGATTAAATACTATAGATATTTAAAAGATTTCAAATTTTACCCAAATCCAAATGAGATAATATATCAAAAAAATTTAGATGAACTTAAATTGAAAGTGGCTATTGATGAGTTTCAAAAGGAATTGGATTGGGATGAAATGTGGAATGTTGATGATGCCCAACAGAGGTTAAATGACGGTTGGTGTTGGACGACACTTGAAATAGATAATAAACTTAAAGGTTGGTTTTGGTTGGATTATGAAACAAAAGAAGGAAAAAATCTTTATGTTCATAAGGATTATAGGGACAAAGGTTATGGTTTAAAGTTGATAAACTCAATAATTACTGCTGGTAGACTAAGGAATTTTGAATACATTTGGTCACAAGTTGATGAGTGGAACAACAAAAGTAAACGATTGTTTGAAAGAAGTGGATATGTAATTGAATAAGTTTATGTTGTTATCGATGAAAAGGACTGGTTCTAATCATCTAACAAACGCAATACAATCTATATCAAATAAAAAAATGGTTTGGTTTGATGCACAACCCAAACATTGGGATTCATTTAATCTTTCCTTTAACAGAGACATTTGGAATGCGAAAATTAATGATTGTTTTGATGAGTTGTACGATACTTATTTTGGATGTAAGATTAATTGTGATGAACCTGCATTTTTTGATATTATAGATGAATTAATTGAATATCCTGTACAAAAAATACTATTGTATCGAGAAAATGTTTGGGAAAAGGTTATATCAGAAGAGTTAGCAATACAAACAAATCATTGGATAGCACCAATTGGAAGACATAGAATTTATAAAGAGGGTTACGAGTTTGATAAATTAAATGTTGATGTTGTAAAGGAAAAAATAAAAGATATTCGAAATAAAGTTCAATATTTATTAGACAGAAAAGAAAAATTTATTGTTATAAAATATGAAGATTTATTTTCAAGAAATACTTATACAAACACACACAAAGACAATTTTAAAAATTTACTTGAAAAAATAGATGTTAGTTATGATAATAAAATTTTTGAAGATGTGGTTGACAATTTGATGAAACCATACGCTTGTTATAAAACAGACAATACATATAATTACATAAAGAATATATCTGAACTTAAAAAACTAAGATGAAAAAAATTGATAAAAATTTTCCCATTTATCAAATTGATGATTTGATAGATTTGACAAAATATAATGTCACAAAAATAGAAGAGGATTATATTGAAGAACATAGGAAAAAAATTCGACCAGACCAAGGTTATAATGTACCAGTTCAATCTACAGACCTTATCAAAGATATAATAGATAAATTTACAGAAATAGCAAATAAAAATTATCAAAAGATAAAAAAAATTGAAAACACATATATAATGGTAAATAATGAAGATTTTTGTCCAATTAATTGGCACAATCATTTAACGACATCAGATTTAGTTGGTGTTTACTATTTAAGTGTACCAAATTCAATGAAAGGTGGTAATATTTCATTTAAGACAGATGAAAGTGATTTATCTATAAGACCGATAAAAAATTCACTTTTACTTTTTCCTGATTGGTTATTACATACTACTAATTACATAGAGGGGAAAGAATTTAGAATCTCAATAAACATAGAAGGATGTTATGAATAGAATAATAATGATAATGATGATGATGTTAACACTAGCTTCATCTCAAACAGCAACAATAAAAAATAGTATAATAGGATACACAACCGTGGGTGATACTTTATCATTTGATAAACCATCAATATGGTCATTTATCAAAGATGATAATTCAAAATGGATGGCTTCATTTTGGATTGATGCACCTTGGGCTAGTGAGGTTTTGTATGTTGAAGAATTGTTTTACAAACCTTATAGTGATAAGTTCACCATAGGGTTAGGACGACAAGCAATTCCATTTGGTTCTAATGTTCCATACTTGGATTTGACGAGGGGTGATAGGTTTACCTACTCAACACCAACAACAAGTGATGTTGGACTCTTGTATTTCGGAGATGGTATTAGTATCTATGGTGGAGTTGGTAAATGGTTTTTAGAAACCTATTATGGTAATGACATCGAAAACGGATATGATGTGTTGACTACTGCAAGACTAAGTTATGAAGTAGGTGATATTCATTTCATCGGTGTATCAGTTGATAATCAAGATAGACAAGTTCTTGATGTAAGTGGATATAGTAAATATGTCGATTATGTTACAGAATTTAGAGAAGATTATCAATGGGGTAGAGCAATTATCAAGAGTGGTAAATATGGTCTATCAGCATTAGCAGGTTTTGAAAGAACCGAAGACGAAACACAGGCACTTTATGGTCTTGTTTATCAGTACGGAGAACCCAACCAATTTGTTTCCGCTGAATTTAGTGGAGAAGGTGATTTAAGGGTTAAGTTGTATTATGGTTTTAACTTAAAAGTAGGAAATAAAAATGAATAAATTCTTAAAAGGATTTTTAGCAATAGCAACTGCAGTATTCGCTTGGTCAACCCTTGAAGTTACTGGTAGTTTTATATTTGCTGAAGGAGCAGGACCCGTATCGGTGTTGTCGGTTAGATTTCTAATCGCTACACTATTGTTTGGTGGGGTAATGTTATGGAAGAAACAAACAACAGGTGAAAATTTGTTTTATGTTGAAAAGGAAGATAGAAAAACCTTTTTGTTGAATGGTATAATATTAGCAGTACATCTATTGGTGTATTGGTTTGCTTGGGAACTACTCGACCCAAACCTACCTGTGATTTACGCAATATTTTATATGTACCCATTTGTTCTATGTCTGATTTCGATTTACTATTATGGTGAAAGATTCAGTACAAATAGAAAAATAGCATTAGGGTTGGGGACACTTGGTTGTATGTTTGCCATTGAACTCATACCGACATTCTCAACTGAGGCACTCAATACCAAAGGTATATTGTTGGATGTAGCAGCATGTTTGACTTGGGTTGGTTATGTTCTTGTGGGACAGACCATAATGAAAAAATATAAACCACTCACGATTGTATTTTATGATTTCTTACAAGTGTTTGTTTATGTTTCATTATTTCAATCTCCAGCCACCACTATATCAGAAGTGACATTAAGTGGATTAATGGCTATAGCATATATTTCAGTTGTGGCTAGTTTTATAGCTTACTTATGTTATTGGTACGCAATCAAAAACATTGGAGCATCAAATGTTGGAATAGCAGAATTAGGTACACCAATATTTGGAGTTGCACTTGGTTATTTCTTCTTAACTATGACTCCATCTTTATGGCAACTATTTGGACTACTTATGATTTCAAGTGGATTATATCTTATCTACAATGAAAAAGAAGTAGTGTATGACCAATGATTTCGTAGTAAAAAGTGATGGTTTTGCCTTCGAAGTTCCGTCTTCTCATAAATTTAGATTTGAACTAATTGAAGGTCAACAGATTTTAGATGTTGCTATTTGGTGTAAAGAACAACCAACAAAAGAATTTTTGAGTATGCATCAGACCATGTTTATTAATGGTCGTAAAATCACAAAAGGTTCTTTATTATACTCGGACTATATAGAAAGAAGAGTTATAGCAGAGTGTATTGAAGAAACTGAATATGAATCATCCAAAGAGGGATATTTTCATCATAGTGTGATGGGATATTGTGATGATGTTGAAACTAAAACTAATAGGAGCTGTAAAACTAATTTTTTAAATAGTATTACTAAGTTTGGATTAGGAGTTGAGAATCTTAATGACAATACAATAAATTTATTTGAAAAATTTACTTGTACACCAGATGGTAATTTGTTACATTATCCATCTGATGCAAAAAAGGGAGATTACATCACATTTTTAAGTCATGTAGATTTATTAGTCTCGGTTTCTTTATGTCCCTCAGTAGATTTGACAGAAGAATTGTATGAAAATTATAATGTAAAACCAAATATACCAATAAAAATATCGATATATGAATAACAAAGAGTTTGTAATTAATTGGTTTGAAAACCACATATGGGCTAGACCTTGTGCATCAAAAGTATGTGATGGTGTAGGTAGTGTTGCCATAAGAGACATACCAAAAGGAACAAGTGTATACGACTTATGTACAAAAAGTGTGAAAGTTTGGGTGGAATGGGAAGATATTTCACATTTCCCTAAAGGTTTATTGAGATGTGTATACGATGTACAAGCACAGGCTGGACTAAAAGTAATGGATGAGGACTTTGAATGGAGTGAATCAGATGGTCAACTTTGGATGTACACTACTAAAGGACTAAACTACCAATCCACATGGTTTTTTCAAAATCACTCTGATACACCCAATCTTGATGGATACACAAGGGGAGATAGGGATTTCTATTATATTGCCAATCGTGATATTGAAGAAGGAGAAGAATTATTCGAAGATTACAATTACATGAATTGGCATGGAAAATCAGATTAGGTATATTGACCTTGGTTTAGTATCCAAAGAGCTCTACACTGGTATTTGGGAATATCAAAATGTTGTAAATGTTCAAGAACCCACTTTATTAAAATTTTCAATAGAAAAGAAAATGCCAGTTTTCTTCGGTGTCCATCCTGATGATATAACCCATATATTAGATAAGTTGGATGATAAAGTGAGAATTTTTGATGCGATAAATTCTCCACAAGGTAATTATGAAAATGGTAAACTAACGATAGACCAAACACAAGGTATACCAACAACGGCCTTTTATCTTGAAGGCCCAAGAATAACAAATTTTATACTACTAACAAAACAAAAACAAGACCATGTTTGGCCTAAATTTCAAGAGGTAATTAGTGAAGAAGTTGGCAAGTTCGATATCAAGACCATGTGGAATGAAAGGAATGATGGTTCGTTTCTCATAAATGGTAAATGGAAAAAATTTGTCGGTGGAGGAAAGGTAGATGTGTTCGAATGGACAGAAACAAATATGACAATTAGTTATGAATTAGATATCGACATGGCAAATAGAATAAGAGACCTTGATTACAAAAAGACATTGAAATCAGTTTATCTTGATGCAGTTGAATACGAAGATTCAAGACCTCATATAATACATAAAATTAAACATGACGGTGATATGTCAGAAATAATTGGTGGATTATGGGATATAGAACCTTCAATAGACCAAGAAAAGTTAAATTCCGATGTAGTATATGGTATAAGTAAAAGGTTAAACTATCAAGTCAGAAAAGAAAATCTAAATGGTGAAGAACTTGAAAGTATTATTAATAGAGGAAAATTACGATTATGGAATGATGATTGGATGAATAAGGGATACGATACGCATTATAAATTGTGATTTCAAAAAATATTTAACTAATTATCTATATGAAAACAAAATCATTGTTTGACCACATCACCCACATAACATCTAAACAGACTAAGAACTATTGGGAAAATCTTACTGATGCCGATAGAAAGACTTGGTCTAATTACATGGTTCATAGGTTTCTTTCCATGAATATGAATTGGACAGATTTGGTCAATGAAATACAAAAATATAAATTAGAACCAAAAGACTTATACCGATTGTATACCGAAATATTACCAAAGGGTAAGCAGTGGTTAAGATATACTAAAGGGAAAAAGGTTATGAAACATCCTGAATGGGTTGTAGAAATTATTACAAAATATCATCAAGTAAGTATCAAAGAGGCTAACGAATATTTAGAAATATATTATAGTTCTGAACAAGGTAAAGCTGAATTAAAATCCATACTACAAAAATTCGGAACTGAACCAAAGGAAATCAAGAAACTAAACCTACCATAATGGCTAGAGTAAA
>CEVG01069539.1_pt1 | contig 13008 bp, 11 predicted proteins | sample 356511 | NCBI WGS metagenome assembly CEVG01 (sample SAMEA2623426, study PRJEB7988) | marine metagenome | biome: marine biome (ENVO:00000447); feature: surface water layer (ENVO:00002042); material: "saline water (ENVO:00002010), including plankton (ENVO:xxxxxxxx)" | depth 5 m | reverse complement strand
CTAAATTACCAAGAATAGAAACATAAGCTTGTGCTGCTAATCGTCTTGGAGTTGATTGATCCAATGCTCTTGGAACAAAGATTATTGAACCTGGATAAATTTTTACTTCGCTTTTAGGAGAACTTTCAAAGATATTTCTTTTTGATCTATATAATTGTGATTCTCCATTAGGATGCAGTACGAATATATATTCATTATCAGCAAACTTTTTATAGCCGCCTGATTTTTCAATAAAGTATTCAACATTTTTAGCGTCAGAATACATCACAGCTCCCTCAGTAGAGGTCTCACCATAAACATAAACTACATTATTTCTTTCTGGAACAAATAGTTCATCACCTTCTTTGATCTTATAAAGTTCTATTGAACTATCATCAAGTAAATCTATAACAACTCTTCCATTAACTTCAGTATTTTTTAACTCTTTAACTAGCGAAACAAGTGGAGTCATATCAAAGTTATCACTAATATTTTGTTCACTTACTGTTAAGATATTATCTATAAATGCTTGATATAAAACCTCTTTAGATTTTTCATTGATAAGTTTTGCATCTTCATTGAGATAAATTGCACCAAACTCATATGCATTATCTGTATAGCCTCCAGCTTTTTTAATTAAATCATTAATAGTTTCACCTGCAGCCATAGTGTATGAACCAGGCTTCATAACAGCACCAGAAATTTTAGCCTGTCTATATGGATGTTCTCTAATATAAATTAAATCGCCGTCTTGAACATTAATTGCTTCAAAATAACTATTATTTGGAACTGGTATAGTTTTTAATGATCCATCAACCATTCTTTCAAGAGAAATATTTTTAAGGTCAGCTTTACGATTAATACCATTTGCATATTCAATAATATTTATAAGTTTTTGATTCTCTAATGCTTCATACTTTGCAGGTCTGTTTATTGCACCATCTATGGTAACAATATTTTTTCTTGCCTCGATGAAAACCACATCACCAGATCTAAGACGTTTCTTTAAATTATATTGGCCCTCGATTAATAAATTATATACATCAAGGGACTCTATAATCTTGTTGTCTCTTAAAAGATTAATTTCTCTTAACGAACCAAACTCGCTTATGCCTCCTGCAGCTGATATAGCATGTAAAATATTAGAGTTTCCCGTTAAAGTGTATATACCTGGATTTTGAGCATTTCCTGTAACTAAAATATTTACATCTCTTATTTCTGATAAAGTTATAAATGCTTCAGTGGCAATAAATGCTGACTTCACTTTAGCTTTGATTAATTCAGACGTATCGTCCAGAGATAATCCAGCAACTATTATTTCTCCAATATCGGGCAAATTAATTGAACCGTCTGAGTTTATTGGAAAATCTTCAATATAATCATTTTGTCCAACTAATTGGATTTGTAATATATCTCCAACATCTAGCATGTAGCCAGAATCAGGATTAGGCTCATTAATTGGCATGAATGAGGTTTGAAATGTATTAAAAAAGTCAGATCCGTAAAGTTTTAATTCCTCGTTAATTGTGAGATTTTCCCCTGTATCAAGTCTTCTTTCGAGATCAAGTAAATCTCTTTCCAGCCTATCTTTTAACGAAAGTAATTCTTCGGCTTGACTTAATTTTGATGAATACAGATATGGTCTATAGGTTTCATTGGTTTGATCAGCTCGAGTTTGATTTCTTGTTTCTAAATCCTCTCTTACGTCGTCTGGCAGGCTATCCAAAAATTCTTGATCAATTTCTTGAGCATTCGATGATACAGAAATTAATATGAAAGATAATATTAATAGTTTTGTCGTCTTCATAATTTATAAATTCCCTATTTTAAATAATCCAAAAATCTACTGTAGACCTGGTATGGTAACACCTTTAATTTTCTCTGTATGCCTAATTATTTCATTCATTACATTATTAACTTGAGTTTCTGTAATTGTTGAGTGCAGGGATTGGAATATAAATCTAAAACCTATCTTAATTTCAGCACTTTTTTCATTGAAGAAATAATCAAATATAAATTTTTCTTTTATTAGTTCATTTTCATATTCTAATATATATTTCTCAAGATTCTTCCTGCTGGAAAAATCTTTAATTGAAAATGATAAATCTCTTGAAGAACAGGGCAAATCTGAAATCTGAGAAAATCTTTTAAAACTTCTAGGAGGTCTTGTTTCTTCCTTGTAATTTAAAACTTCAGTTGAAAAGTTCTCAATATCTATCTCACAACCTACTATTTCATTTTTTATCTTAGAATTAAGACCTTCTCGATTAAAGATTTTTAAAGCAAAATCTTCAGTTGGAAGAGCATCTTTAAATAGGTTAATTAAATATTTCTTATTTATTTTCTTTGAAAAATCTATATGGTTATGTCCAACTCTTCCACTAGCAACAATCGCAAGATTTCTTTTCTTTTTAATCTTATCATTTTCAAAAGTATAAACATCCGATATCTCGAATAGTTTAATTGAATCTTTTTGTCTTCTTTCATTAAAGGCAAGATTTTCTAAAAGAGAGTTAATTAAATTTGTTCTCATATGTTCTTTATTAGAATCGAGTGGATTATCAATTTTAATTGAATCGATACTTTTTTCATTAGAAAAGGGGAAGTTAATTACCTCATAAAAGCCATGATCTATCAAAAAAAATCGTAATTTATTTTCAATACTATCTTTGTTTGAGGCATTTCCCTTGATAAGGGGTAACTTATGTTTAGATATATTATCGTATCCAATTACTCTTGCTACCTCTTCAGACAAATCATTTTGTGAAGAAATGTCGTTTCTGTATGAAGGAACATATATAAGTTTTTCTTTTATTATGAAACCTAGCTTAGACAAATAATCCACATATTGATCTTCTGTAATATAGATCCCCAGTATTTGGTTAATTCTGTCTACATTTAAAGGAATTTTTATAGCTTGTTTTTTCTTGTAATCATAGGATACAAATGACATATCTTTTATATTTGCATGCTCGCTTACAATATTAATAAATCGCCTAATTACATAATCATGTGATTCAGGATCAACAAACCTCTCAAACTTATGTGATGCTTCAGACTGAATATCATATTTTAAAGATTTGCCTATAATTGCTTCAGGTTCAAAAAAAGCGCATTCAACAAGAACTGTTTTAGTTTCTAATGTGCATGCAGTGCTTTTACCTCCAACAATACCCGCAAGATTAACTACCTCATCATCAATTGAAAAAAAAGAATTTTTACTTGTAAGAGTAATTTTTTTATCAAGTAGCGTAAGAAATTCCTTATTTATCTCCGATTCTTGAAGCACTAACTTCCCATTAATTTTACTAGCATCATAACAATGTGTTGGCTGGCCAGTTTCATATGATAAATAATTTGAAATATCTGTAAAAAAATTGTTTTTATTAAGGTTTAATTTCATAAAATAGTCATCTAAATATTGATTATATTCACTAGGAACGTTGTCAATTTCAATTTTAAGAAAAGAGATTTTAGGGCATGTGTTTTGTGATAAGTTTTCGAAATCTAATTCTAACTTTTCGATTTTTTCACTGTAAATTTTTTTTTTAAAATCAACAGTGTAAAAAGCTGATAAATCTCTTAAGAGACCATTTATAGAAAGACAGTCACCCCTATTGGGTGTTAACTCCATATTTAAAATATCGCCATCTATTTCATGCTCATGTCCAAGTTGAAATAAGCTTTCAGAAATCATCTCTATGCTTGGATTTTCTTTGATCTGACTAACTAAATGACTGTATGAAACTTTCATTTGAATTGACCCAAAAAATCTAAATTAGATTTATAAAACTCTCTTATATCATTCATGTTATGTTTTAACATAGCTATCCTTTCAATGCCTAATCCGAATGCCAGTCCGCTAAGTTTGTTTGAGTCTATATTACAATTTTCCAATACAGTTGGGTTTACTAAACCACAACCAAGAATCTCAATCCACTTGCCTTCAGAGGATAATATATCAACTTCAGCAGATGGTTCGGTAAAGGGGAAATATGATGGCCTAAATCTTAATTGAATACCCTCATCAAATAGAGAATGAACAATTTTATAAATTAGGTCCTTAAGTTGTGCAAAGCTAACATTTTCGTCAACCAGTATTCCTTCTATTTGATGAAACATAGGTAAATGTGTCGCATCATCATCTTTTCTATAAACTTTGCCACCAGATATAAAAGCTAAAGGTGGGCTTTTTTCAAGCATTCCTCTTATTTGCACCGGCGAAGTATGCGTTCTTAGCAAATTTGATTTATTCTCAACATAAAAAGTATCATGCATTTGTCTGGCAGGATGAGTCTTTTTAATATTCAACATATCAAAATTAAATTCTTCTGTTTCAATCTCAGGACCATCTATTATCTCAAAGCCAAATGATACTAAAAGACTCATTATCGAATCTTTCATATGATTTATTGGATGAACCGCACCCAAATCCTTAGTTATTTTAGGTGGTAAAATGTCTTTATTAGATGACATTCTGTTAATACATATCTAGCTAGTAGCTGTTTTTACAATTTTCTCAAATGCAGCACTATCTGAGACAGCAATATCAGATAATATTTTTCTATCTAGATTGATATTTTTTTTAGACATTGAATTAATTAAAACAGAATATGAAGTTCCGAGATCTCTTGCTCCAGCATTAATTCTTGCTATCCATAATGACCTAAATGCTCTTTTCCTGTTTTTTCTATCCCTAAATGCATACTGAAGCGACTTAATATTAGATTGCTTGGCAGTTTTAAACAGTCTACTTCTCGCACCATAGTGACCTTTAGTAGCACTTAATACTTTTTTATGTTTAGCTTTGGCTGTTAATGATTTAGTTACTCTTGGCATGATGTTTACCTTCTAATTAATGCTGAAGCCATCTTGAGTACTGTCCCGGATAGCTTATTAAGACCTCTGTTGTGTCTTTTTCTTTTAGTAGATTGCTTTGTAAGAATATGATTTCTATTAGCGCTTCTACTTTTTACAGATGATCCTGTCTTCTTAAAGCGCTTTGCAGCTCCTGAATGTGTTTTAAGTTTATATCCCATTTTAATTTTTTTATTTTAAATTTTTATTCCTTTTTAAAGGTGATAAAACCATCAACAATTGTCTCCCTTCTAGAGATGGCTCTTGATCCACTTGAGCAATTTCTGAAAGTTCATCTTTTAATTTATTTAAAAGATTAAGACCCATATCACTATTGAGAATTTCTCTTCCTCGAAAACGGACGCTTATTTTAGTCTTATCTCCGTCAAGAATAAAGCTTTTAATCTTCTTTAATTTAATATTATAATCACCAACGTCTGTTGAGGGCCTAAATTTAATTTCTTTTGTAGTATTTTTTTTGGTTCTGACCTTAGATGAAGTATTCTTTTTTTTATCAAAAAGATGTTTACCATAATCTAAAAGTTTACAAACAACAGGTTCAGAATCTAATGATGATACCTGAACTAAATCTAAAGACGCTTTGTTAGCTGCTTCTAAAGCATCAACGATATTTACTATACCTTGCTTCTGACCGTTACTATCAATAAGCATAACTTCGCTTGCCTTAATCATTTGATTAATAGGAGTCTTTTGTTTTTTTGAACTATTTATGATGAATACCTAACAAAATAAGTTAAAAGAAAAAGCATAAATTAATATTTTGAAGACAAATTGATTTAAAGAAAGAATGAGTAATTCATAATTGTTGAGGATTTTATACTAAATAACATATTTCGCAAATATTTTATGACTGTAAAAATCCATGAACCCATTCATTATTTTTATACTCATAAGTTTCTCTTTTATTAAGTCTTGATTGGTGACCCTCCCAAAATTCAAAATAAAAAGGTATGAATGAAAAACCTCCCCAATAATCTGGACATTTTGTTAAGTCATTATTTTTAAAAATCATTTCATAGTTACTCTTAAGAGCTTCGTAGGAAGCTATAGGCTTAGATTGTCTGGACATAATAGCTAGAGCATTTTTTTCCTTATCTCTATTAACAAAATAATCTTGATTATATTGCTTAGAAGTCTGTTCAATATTTGCTTTCATTCTTATTTGAGTGTCTGTGCTACTCCAATAAAAGCAGGCTGAGATTTGATTGTGCATTTTAAAATCTTGAGACTTTGGTGATTCATAGTTTGAAAAAAATATGAATTTTCTTCCAGAAACAAATTTTAGATTTACATATCTAGCATTTACTTCATTATTTTTTGAAGAATATGATGAAATACAAATTGCTTCTATATTTTTTTGGTTAGCATTTAGGGAGTTTTCATATTTTTCTTTAAAAACTTGATAGGGTAATTCTTGGCTTATATTATCAAATTGAATCATTAAGTTATCTATTTCTAAGAAATCGTAATAAGCCACCCACTCCATACTTTGGAGATGGATCAAAAAAATGAGCTAATAAAGTCAATCGATAACTGGAACATCCAGATGACACTGGGTGATTCGTATGCAATGTTGTGTTTCCGACAAAAAGTAATGGCTGGTAATCTTTGAAGCTATCAATTTTTTTTTGATGGTTTGAGGAAAATTTTTCTATTCCTTCTTTAGATGCAAATCTTTTGAAATAAGCTTTTCCAAAAAAGTTAGAAATTTCATTGGATGGAACTTTTCTAGCATTTGGAAAATAAATAAGATCTCCTGCAGTTCCATCTTTAGTCGTTTCAGGAATTTTTAGAGGCAGAACCATTGTAAATAGGTGTGAATCAAAGTGAGCTCGATACATCTCTTTTGTATTTCCTGGTTCAACTTTTCTTGCAATATGATATTGATTAGAAGAATCACCTTTATACCTAAAACTATCTTTAGCAATATTATGTAGTCTTGGAGTTAAGTATTCATCAACAGACAAGACTTCCAAAAAATTTTTATGTTGGGACCCTAGCTCTTTAAATGTAAGCGATCCCATTTCATTAGAAATATCTGTGGCAACATGATCAAGACCAAAATCTTTGAGAGATGGAAGTTTTACAAATCCATGTTCTAAAAGATATTCAAGTCGAGAGTCTATGTCATGCCAGTAATCTTGAATATTCATTTCTTGTAGTTCTTTAAAGTTGGGCAATTATAATAAACCGCAATCAAGTGCTCATCAATAGTTAAAAAATTTATGAAAATTTATGAAAATTTATTTGCATGGTTAGATTTTGTTAATTTTTAGTATATTTAACATTTCTAGGTTTACCTTTCGTACATCAAATCTTTTTTCTACAATTTTTCTACTTTGTTCTCCCATACTTTTTATTTTATCTCTATTATTGATGAACCAAATCATTCTTTTTGCAAGCTCTTTTGAAGACCCAATTGGTACCAAAAATCCATTTATATTTTCATTAACTGTTTCTTTGCATCCTGCAGCATCTGTTGTAAGAATAGGACGTCCCATTGACATTGCTTCAAGAGTACTTCTCGGTAATCCTTCATGATAAGATGGCAAAACATACACATGACATTTTTTGATATAAGGTCTTACATCTTTAGTCGGTCCCTCATAATCAACATATTCTGACCAGCTCTTCACTTCTTCGATTGGAATTGCATCCATGGAATCATCTTGAGTACCAACAATTTTAAATTCAACTTCTGGAAATTTTTCTTTTACAATCTTTGCTGCTTCAGCATATTCTCTTAAACCTTTCTCACCAAGCAAACGAGAAACTAACAAAAAACTCAAGTTTGATTCTGGTATTTGAGTGAAATTATATTTATTAATATCTACACCCGAACCATTAACAATGTGTGTTTTTGCAGGACTAACAATATTTTTATCAATAAAAATTTTTCTATTATCTTCATTTTGAAAAATAACTGCTTTTGAATTTTTTAAAGCAATTCTATATAAAAAAGAAACTAATCTTGTTAAAAGTTTTCTTCTTAATGTGGTTCCTTGAAAAGCAAAACCAAGTCCTGTAATCAAAGCAAAAAAAGGAATTTTTCTTATTCTTGCCGAAATTCCTCCCCATATGACTAATTTTATGCCATGAGCTAATACTAGATTAGGTTTTCGATTTTTAAACAATTTTAATAAATCAGCTAACGTTTTAATATCTCCTATTAAACTTAAGCCATGTCTATTAAGAGATATTGATTCATAAGTTATACCTAGTTTCTTCATATGACTTGCTGAATCAGAATCTAATTTTGAAGATGAAGCAATAACTTCGGTACCTGTTTTTAGAATATCTTTAATAAGCTCAGATCTAAAATTTAAAAGGTCATTTGGGACAGTGCCGAGAATTAATATTTTCATCTTTTAAAACTTAAAATATTTTTTAATTAATGTTAGCTTTTTTGATCTTTAATTAACAATATTTGGAAAAGATAAAAATCATGTTAAGCAGTGGAGTTTTTATCTCTCTTAAAACCCACAGCAACCCAAAATGGTTTTGAGTCTGAGAATTTAATATTTTCAAGACCAGCATTATGCATCATTTGCTTTATTTCATCCTTAGTGAAACGCTGCTCCAGTCTTGTACCAAATCGGTCTAGCGCATCTGTTCTCATAGTGTAAAAACTAAGGTTTTTATATGAACTCAGTGGGAAATTACTTACATTAATATTAAATTTTTCTAATATAAATGCCATTCTTGCCAGAGGAAAATAAACAATAAAAGCAATGATTTGACTTGAGAAATATCTCAATCCATATGGCATTTTTGAAATAACTCTTCTAAACAAATCTGTAATATGCCAAATTAATCTGAACCATATTGGACGATTATCAAAACGATAGTATAAATAAAGCAAAAATGGAGCTCCATATTTTAGCTTATCAACACATTGCTTAATTCCAAGAGCTGTATCTGGGACATGATGAAGAACTCCCAAAGAATAACCAAAGTCCATACTATTATCATCCATTGGAATATCGTCTACTGTCGCGCTATAAAATTCACAATTATCAAAACTAGATAAGTTTTTCTTCGAGATATCTAGAGCATTACTAGGATCAATACAAATAAGTTTTTTTACTTTTGGGGCAACTGATTTCGCCCATCTACCAGTACCACTACCTAAATCAAATCCTATAGATTCTTTAGTAATATCACTCCATGGAAATACAGAAAAATATTCTTCAAATAAGAGGTGTTGTTCAGCATCTGGCAGATCAGATTGATCAAATCTTGACCATTCATCACCAAAACCATCAACAGTATTTTTATCTTGATTACTCATTTGAGTTTTTTTAATTGAGTATATTTTAAGTAAAATTTATCTTATAAAGCCATTATAACTTCTATATTTATTTAAATGAATTTATATACCAGCCTATTGCTTCATTAAGTCCCTCTGCAATTCTAAATTGCGGTTGGTACTCCAACAATTCTTTTGCTTTATCAATACTTGCTTGTGAATGTCTTACATCTCCAGGTCTAAAATCTCTATATATTGGTTCTTTCTTTTCCAATCCCTGAATATTTTTTATTAAGCTATCCTCAATCATTCTATAAAGTTCATTTAGACTAGTTCTATCGTTTAAGGCCACATTATAAACTTGATCTGTGGCTTCATCATTTTCGGTCATGGCTGCTAATATATTAGCCTGCACTGCATTATCTACATAACAGAAATCTCTGCTTGTTTCTCCATCGCCATTTATATATACACTCTCTTTATTTAAGATAGATGATATCCACTTAGGGATTACGGCTGCATAAGCTCCATTAGGATCTTGTCTTTTACCAAAGATATTAAAATATCTTAAACCAATAGTTTTGAAGTCATAATTTTTTGCAAAAACACCTGCGTAGTGCTCATTCACAAGTTTCGTAACAGCATATGGGCTTAAAGGATTACCAATCATGTTCTCTACTTTTGGAAGATCAACATTATCACCATATGAGGAGCTTGATGCTGCATATACAAACCTTTTAACTTTTGAATCTTTACTTGCCACCAACATGTTAATAAATCCATTGATATTTGCATCATTTGTGCTTAGGGGATCTTCAATTGATCTAGGTACAGAACCAAGCGCAGCCTGATGAAGAACATAATCAACACTATGACAAGCATGTTTGCAATCATCTATGGACTTAATGTCGCCTTTTATGAATTTAAAATTCTTGCTTACGTCCTCGCCTAAAATTTTATTAGCATCAAGAATTGCCTCATCAATATTTTTTTGATAGCCGGTATCGAAACTATCTAAACCTATAACCTTTTGATTTAATACAAGTAATTTTTCAAGTAAATTTGATCCAATAAAACCAGCTACACCAGTAATTAACCATGTGGTTTGATTATTTTTTAAATATTGTTGTAATTCTTCATATTTTGTCATTTAAAGTCTTCCATCAACATGATCAGCATTTAATAAATATTTAATATCATAAATTATATGATTATCTTTACCGAAATCTTTTATTTCATTTGGTGAATAATCTTTAAATTTATCATGAGCAACTGCTATAACTATTGCATCATATTTTCCTTTTGCTGGAGCATTAATAAGCTCAATTTTGTACTCATCCATTGCTTCAACCTTGTCAACCCAAGGGTCATAAACATCTACACTACAATTAAAGTTATTTAATTCTTCAATTAAATCCGCTACTTTTGTATTTCTAATATCTGGACAGTTTTCTTTAAAAGCTAGTCCCATAATCAATATGTTTGATCCATTTATACTAATGTCTTTTTTAGTCATCAACTTTATTACTTGATCTGCAATCAAAAAACTCATGTTATCGTTTATTCTTCTTCCAGCTAGAATTATCTCTGGATTGTAACCTACCTCTAATGCCTTATGAGTGAGATAATATGGATCAACTCCAATACAATGTCCTCCAACAAGACCAGGTCGAAATGGTAGAAAATTCCACTTAGTTCCAGCAGCCTCGAGTACTGATTCTGTATCAATATCTAATTCATTGAAAATTAGAGACAATTCATTTATTAATGCTATGTTTACATCTCTTTGTGTGTTTTCAATTACTTTTGCTGCTTCTGCAACTTTTATGCTATTAGCCATATGAGTTCCTTCAGTGATAATCTCTTGATAAAGCTTGTCAATTTTTTTCGCAATTTCAGGGGTTGATCCTGAAGTAACTTTTTTAATAGTAGTTATTCGATGATTTTTATCACCTGGATTTATTCGTTCAGGAGAATATCCACAGAAAAAATCCTTATTAAATAAGAGACCAGATTGTTCTTCTAGAATTGGAACACAAACCTCTTCAGTGGCACCAGGATATACAGTGGATTCGTAAATAACTATGTCGCCAGTTTTTAAAATTGATCCTATTGCTTTGCTTGCTTTTACTAAGGGAGAAAGATCAGGTTTTTTATCAAGATCGATTGGTGTGGGCACGGTGATAATATAAATTTTACAATCTCTTAAATCTTCTAGATTGTTTGTATAACTCAAATAAACGGCGTCATTTAATTCTTTATCAGTTGTCTCAAGAGTTCTATCTAAACCTTTTTTTAATTCTTTGATTCTCAGATCATTTGTATCATAACCAATAACCTTTCGTTTACGACCAAACTCAACTGCAAGAGGCAAACCAACATATCCCAAACCAACAACTCCTATTGGCATATTATTAAACTGCATAAGCTATCCTCATAAATTAATTAATTCTTCTCAAGCCAGGCTTGGAACATCAACACATTCCATAATTGGTGGTGCCAGTTTTGCTTGCCACTTAAATGCTCTAACCATCTACTTCGAACGAATTCTACATTAAAAAAACCTTCTTGATGTAAACGTTTTTCATCTAACAAAGATTCAGCCCAGTCTTTTAGTGGTCCACGAAGCCATTCAGATAATGGAACGCCAAAACCCATTTTTGGCCTTTCAATTAAATCTTTAGGCACATGTTTATAAAGAACCTCTCGAAGTGCCCATTTAGTAATGCCATTTCTAATTTTAAATTCCATTGGTAATGATGCTGAAAATTTAATGACCTCTGGATCTAAAAATGGGACTCTAGTTTCAAGAGAAACTGACATCGCTGCTCTATCAACTTTGGTTAATATATCAGTTGGTAAATAAGTTATTAAATCGTATGCCATCATCTGCTCAACAGGATTTAATTCTCCAAAACGTTCATTATCATCATTTAATAATGTTTTATGCTCTTTTGCATTTATGAGCCAATCTGATGGATTTTGGATTTGAGAAACTAATTTAAAATGTAAATCACGTATTGATTTAGAAGAAAGAACATTTCCAACTTTGTGAAGTTTATGACCAATATTAGCAAAACGTTTGTTAACCAACCCTCCCAGGGTGCTGTCCCACTTTTCTTCTGTCATGCTAAAAATAGTTTGCGACATTAATTTCTTTATGAAAATAGGTGCTTTAACAACCTTATTAAACATTTTTCCTGCATAAACATAACGATTATATCCACCAAAGAGCTCATCACCTGCATCTCCTGAAAGTGCAACAGTAACTTTTTCTCTAGCAAACTTTGAAACTAAATATGTTGGTATTTGTGAAGAATCGGCAAAAGGTTCATCATAAATATAAGGTATATTTGGTATGACATCCAACGCATCGCCCTCTGTAACATATTTTTCAAAATGATTGGTTCCTAGGTGCTTGGCTACCATACCAGCATGCTTAGCTTCATCAAACTCTTTTGCATTAAAGCCGATAGTAAATGTATTTATTTTGTTATTTGAAAAAGATTGCATTAAAGCAACCACTGTACTGGAATCTATTCCTCCTGATAAAAAAGCACCTAGAGGTACATCAGATTGCATTTGTGAAGAAACTGCATTTGATAAAATGCTTTCAAGTTTATTTACAGCTTCTGATGATGAAAAAGAAAACTGATTCATATTCCCTTCGTCATAAACTTTTTCAATTGACCAAAACTTGTGCCTTTCAACTTCCTTTGAACCTGCTTCAAGTCTAATAATTTGGCCTGGCTCCACCTTATATATATCTTCATATATTGAATATGGTGCAGGTATAGAATTTAGTCTTAAAAATAGAGCAAGCGAACTTCGATCTATCGTATTTTTAAATTCCGGAAATTTTTTTATAGCTTTTAGCTCAGAGGCGAAGACAAATTGATTAT
>CEVG01053487.1_pt1 | contig 13250 bp, 4 predicted proteins | sample 356511 | NCBI WGS metagenome assembly CEVG01 (sample SAMEA2623426, study PRJEB7988) | marine metagenome | biome: marine biome (ENVO:00000447); feature: surface water layer (ENVO:00002042); material: "saline water (ENVO:00002010), including plankton (ENVO:xxxxxxxx)" | depth 5 m | reverse complement strand
TGTTAACTATACTCCATACGTCGTTTCACCTTTTGGTGGTTTTAATAAAAATTCTGCTTCGTCGATTCAACCAGACGATACTAACTGGGGACTGTGGCATTGTGCAGAGGACTCACCATCTATTAAAGGTATATGGGGTAACCCTGTTGGATTTGGTAACTATGGTGGTGTATCAGCAAATATTTTTAATGATGGTAAAGGTGTTGATGTAATCATCTGTGATGATCCAGTGTCAACTGATTGTGATGAGTGGATCAGTCCTACCACAGGTCAGACAAGATTCATACAGTATGATTGGTACACACAATTGAATAGTCTTGTAACATCAATTGATGATGATGGTCAAACAACACCTACTGCACCATATGCAAATTATTTTCAAAATAGTGCTAACACTGAGTATCATGGAACTCATGTCGCTGGAACAGTAGCAGGGCAATTCTATGGATGGGCGAGAGAGGCAAACATTTACAGTATGCAAGTCCTATCTAATACTTCTAACACAGGAACACCAGTACCTTCACTATTAATTTTTGATTACATAAGAGCTTTTCATAGAAGTAAGACAGTAAATCCAGACACTGGAATTAAGAATCCTACTGTTGTAAACAATAGTTGGTCTACTAATTACAATCTCGCTTCTCTATTAGAGAAAACTTCATTAAGTCTTTCAGATATTGTTGGAGTAAATTATAGAGGAGTAAATTATAACAGTAGTAATCCTAATCCTTCTGGGTGGGATTGGGCAGGACTAGAAAGAGATTTTGGTTTTGCTCCTAATAAAACGAAACTCAATGCCAATAATACATCAATCAATGCTGATGTTGAGGATGCTATTGCTGAAGGTATTGTTATCGTTGCAGCAGCTGGTAATAATAATTTTCATTGTGTTGCTGATGGTAATGTTGATTACTACAATACAGTAAACATATCAGGATTAGGATCACTTTATTATAATAGAGGATCATCACCATCTAATTCTGGTAATACAATTTGTGTTGGATCACTTAGTAGTCATGGAAATTATCATAGATCTACTTTCACTAACTTCGGTCCTTTAATTGATATCTTTGCACCAGGTGATAATATTATCTCTGCATTTAGTAGTGCTGGTTTTGCTGATACTAAGTATGGTGGAGCACCAAACTATTACTATTCCATCTCAGGAACTAGCATGGCATCACCACAAGTAGCAGGTGTACTGGCATGTTTAGCTACTGGTCAAGAGAGATTTACACAAGGATTTGCCAAAAAATATTTGAAAGAGACTAGTGTCTATGGTGACATGGATTTTGATGTTAATACTGGAGGATCATCTACTCCTACAACATTTAATGTAACTGTGACAACGCCAGGTTTTAACTATGAAGCATCGTCTGGAACTGATAGACTAGGATCTGTGAGTGGAATAGGTTTTGTGGTAACTTTATATGTTGGAGACACAATTAATTTCAACTTATCAAACGTTGCTGGCAACCACCCATTCTATATTAGAGAATCAAATGGAACTACAAACGTAAGTACACCAGCTGCTACTGGTCAAGGTTCTACTGGTAATGGAACAGTATCATGGACACCAAATACAGCAGGATCATACAGATACATATGTGGTGCTCATCCTGGTATGGTAGGAGTTATTACTGTACAAAATGCACCTTCTATTAATGGAACATTTGCTGACAATACATGTAGTCAGGGTAGTCCAAACGTAAATTTAAAAGCTAAAAATCCCAGAGAAGGTGTGACAGGGATGATTTCTACCCAAGTTACTGAGAGAACTAATGGTCTTACGTTTCCTAGAGTTTCAACATTTCATAGACCACAACCTAAAGGATTATCTAAGACACTTACCTTAAATGTTACTAATAGTGGTGGTTCAAGTTATATCTTTAATGGTGCTGATAGATTGACGACTCATGTTGATGCACAAGATCCAATAATCAATATAAATTATGGAGATACTTTAGTATTTGCGTTTAATATTTCTGGAACTCATCCATTCTGGATTAAAACAACACCTAGCTCAGGAGGGTCTAATGCAGTCACCACTGGGACAATTACTAATAATGGACAACAAACATTGAACCTAACTTGGGATACTAATGGTGTGACGCTAGGAACATACTATTATGTTTGTTCAATACACTGGAATAGTATGCAAGGACAGATCATTATTACTTAAGACATAAATAAACCTGAGCACTAGTATCCATTGAGAAGTTAAATGGCTGATCGTTTTCCGTTAATTGTTAACTCTGTATCAAAGAAAATTGAAGAACTGGTATCAGGTGACAATTTAGACCTGTCTGGCAATGGTATTATTGTCAATGGAGATACTGGTTCGGGTAAATATCTTTCCAGTGATGGAACAGTTGTCTTCTGGGATAATCCTGGTGATGTTTATCTTACTCAGACACAGACTTTAACTAATAAAACACTTGAGCAAACCATTCTTGATGGATCTGTTAACTCGTTATCTAATATTCCAAACAGTGCTTTATCAAACTCAAGTATCAGTATTAACGGAACACCTATTGCTCTCGGTGGATCTGTAGTAACTCCTGATAACAATACTACCTATTCAATAGGTGCTGCTGATGGACAGAGTGCTAGTCAAAAAAATATAGTATTAACTGATAGTGGTGCTGCTACTACTAGTGTTGTTCTTGGAGTTAGTTCTCCATCATCACTTCCAGCTGGTTCAAATGCCTTAACATTGTTCGTAGATAGAACTGGAGATAATATTACTCTTTCTGGACATGTTGTTGACAATGATACAGTAACAACCCTTCAATCATTTACTGGTGGTACTGCACAGTCTGGTGCAATGATCATCAAAGGTTCTGGTGGAGCAACTATTAGTCAAGATGCTGCCAGCAAGACGATTAATATTGATACTAGAAATGATGATACAGTTACAACACTTAAAACGACTGGTGTTGCTGCACAATCAGGAAACTTTACATTCTTAGAAGGAACTACGGTCACATTAAATCAATCAACTGATGGAAATGGTGACCCCACAATCGAAATTAATTCAACTGATACAATTACCAGATTAAAAGGTGGAGCAACTGGTGCATTTGTTTCTGGTGATGTAACTATTTCAGGTGGATCTGCTCTTGGAGGAAACGTAGCAGTATCTCAGACTGGAAATACTATTGAGATTGATAGTACTGATACTGATACCATTACTCAAATTGCCTCTGGTGTTCAATCAATGGCATCAGGTAATTTTAGATTCAAGCAAGCAGGTGCTACAACTATTACTCAAACCACTCTGCAGAATGGTGAAATTGAAATTGAGATTGAATCTTTAAACACTGACTCTGGTGCATCTTTTGGTGCTGGAACTGGTCTTACTTTTAATAATAATCAATTCTCCATCAAGAACTCTAATAACTTAATTGATAATAGAATTCCTGTTTGGGACAACGCTAATGGTCAGTTTGCAAATGGTAGTATCACTGATGACGGAAGTTCCGTAACAGTTGATGGTGATTTAATTGTTAAAGGTAATCAAACAATTTTAGAAACCTCAACTTTGGTTGTGGAAGATAATGCTATTGAACTTAGAAAAGGTAATAACCTTACTGGTGCTGATGGAGGTGTTCAGGTTAATAGAACCACTGATGCAACAGGTGCAGTTCTAAGTTTCAATAGAATTGAGTGGTATGAACCTGGCACATACTGGAGATCTTATGATGGATCAGTTGCCAAGAGATTTGTAACAGAGGATGATACACAGACTCTTACTAATAAGACTCTAACATCTCCAATCATGACCAACCCAACTCTGGGTGGTGCTACAGCAACGACTTATAATGGATTAGCAATCGCTGCTACATCTGCCTCTACTTTAGACATGGCAGATCTGAAAACATTGACTATTAATAGTTCTGTCACATTCAATGCTGCTGATGCTGGTGGAGCAGTTAACGTAAACTTTGATAATGGTGGTGGTTCTGGTGCTAAAGTTGCATACAGTACATATCATTTAGGACAGTTTGCTCTAACATCATCGACTCAGTTGTCTGGTAAGATTCAAGATAAGTCTGGATCTGGTAAGTTGATGTTTGATACCAACCCAGTTATTGTTGACAGTATTCTTACCTCAAGTAATGCATTTGATCTTATCAATACATCTGCATTAGATATTGATTTTGGTGGAGACGCTACAATAATTAAAATTGGTGCATCTACGGGAACTACTGAGATTAATCATGCTCTAGATGTTGCTCTTGATACTACATTAGGAGCTGCTTCTACTGCACAACTACAAGTAAATGCTTCTGCTAACTTTGATAATCATGATATTACAATTCGTGGAACCGATGCTGTTCCCATCACAGTTGGTAGAGGTGGTAGTGCAGTTTCTACAAACACAGCTTTTGGATACTCTGTTCTTGGTGGTAACCAGTCAGGATCCCAGAATACTGCAATAGGCTATCAAACTCTTCTCGGTAATAATGCGGGTGCTGCCAATACTGGACTGGGATATAGAGCGTTACGAGATAATGATGGCGGAAATAACAACATTGGTATTGGTAAGGATGCTCTTCTTATTAACACTTCAGGATCTGGAAATATCGCGATTGGTGTTAGTACTTTAGAAAATAATCCTGGCAGTGGATACAACGTTTGTATTGGACACTTTGCTGGACATGCAGCAACAGGTATTGGTAATGTTATTATCGGACCTGCATCTACGGAAGACTCTCTCAGTACAACTTATGTTCCACCAAATGCTTCTGGAGATAGACAACTTGTTATTGGATCTGGAACTGGAGCATGGATTAGAGGAGATTCTAACTTTAATGTAACAACTCCAAATGATTTAACAGTTGATGGTGATGCAAGAATTTTAGGTGACCTTCGTGTTGATGGATCTGTTGTTAACATTAACAGTACAACACTTACTATTGATGATAAAAATATTGAACTAGCAGCAGTTGTAAACTTGACTATTACTGCTACGGTTAACAATGGTAACACTACTATCAGTGACATTAATCCTATCAGTGGTATTATTGAAGGTATGCAAATTAGTTCAGCAGGAGGTGCTGTACCTGCAGGAACTACTATTGTATCTCTAAACCCTGCAACTAAAACTGCTGTATTATCAAACGCTGTTTCTTCTTCTAACGCTCAGGAGACATTCGTTGTTAGTGGTCCTACTGATACTGCAGCTGATGGTGGTGGTCTTATACTAAAAGGAACTCCAGTATCTCTTGGTGGTGTAGGAGATAAATCATTCCTCTATGATCATAGTAGAACTAAAAAATATTTTGTATCAACTGAGAATTTAGAACTTGCTAACGGAAAAGAATTTGCAATTGGAAACCAATTAGTATTAAGTGGAACAACTCTTGGTGATGGTGTTGTCAACTCTTCATTAACATCTGTTGGTGTTCTCGTAGGTGCTACTGGTCAACCTGCACTTGAGACTGATGGTGCTGCTGTTCTTGGTGGTCGTGTTATTGAAAAAGTATTCAGTAACATGACAACAGGATTCTCATTGAGTTCTAATACTTTAACTGTTGTGAGTGCTGCTGCAAATACTATTTGTGGTGAAACTACTACTGCAAACCAAGCAATTAATGTTTGGGCGTTTAATACAGCAGATCCAGATGGAACTACACTTGCTAATGGACAATCTTTAACCCTCACATTAATCATTGACTCCAGCACAGCGTCTACATATGGTGACGACTGTACTGTTGACGGAAATAATATTCCAACTGGTGTTAGATGGTCTGGTGGTTCTCCACCTATCGCTACATCAAATACTGACATCCTTACATTCTTAATTGTAAAAGATGCTGCTGGTGTCACTAGAGTATACGGTCAAGGAAACACAGACTTTAGTTAAGAGGAGACACACATGCCTGTAAGTTTTAGTAGTCCTCCTCGGAATCTATTTTTATTAGGTTCTTCTGGAGCAGATGTAGTACGAAATTTTTTCCACGAGATTGATAAATCTAGTGGTACTGATGACGTTTATATTCCAGATGAAATAAGATACGATTATAATAATGATAGATACAATCTTGCTGGTACAGCACAAGATAGTAACTCTAAAGAATTTGGATGGTTAGAAAGAAGAAATTACGATCCAGATTTAACCAACATTCCTTCAGTGCCAACCTCAACAGAGGACTGGAATGTTAGAATTGAATCAACATTATCCAATATTGATACAACTCTTCGTGCAATGGAGAGTTATGGTAACGACTTAGTAGTTGTTGGTAAAACTGGACAAGTTCCATGGATTGCAAAATACACTAACAATGGTTCAATTGATTGGCAATCAACTACCAATTCAGCCAACGTAGAATATACGGGTGTATGTTCTGATGGAACAAATTATTATGCATGTGGTAACACACCTGACACTGGTTCAAATGTTACAAACAATCAGGCAATAGCATTTGTAGAAAAGTTTGATAGTAATGGTAATCCCAGTTGGGGTAAGTCAGCAACTATGTTGGGTAGAGATGTTGTCTTAGAAAAGATCTCTGCTAATAGTAGAGGTGAAGTAATTGCTGTTGGATATCTAGAAGATGATACTGCAGACAAAGGTTACATTGTTAAAATTGATACATTTACAGGTAAAATTTTATGGGACAGAACTTTAGAGAGAAATATATCTGGTAGTGGTGGAAGTCAGAGTAATGATGGTATCTCTGCTGCAAATGTAAGATGCACTGCTACTTACATTGATGGTAATGATTTCATTTATGTTGTGGGCAGCATTAATGGTGTTAACCCTGTTAACAATGGTGTAGGAGAATTTGTAGTTAAGTATAGTCCTGAAGGAAATATTTTATGGCAACGTGAAAATAATACGGATCACTATACAAACCTTGATGGTGCTCCTAATATGATCCCATTCGATGTCAAATCAGATACTGATACACAACAGACTGTGGTTCTATCTGTACAGGATCAAGGATCTTTTGCTCTTAATAATTCTGATATTTTTATATCAAAATATTCTAAAGATGGTAGTCTAGTTTTTAGAAGAAAGATTAGTAAAGGTAATAATAATTTAGGTGCTGCTAGTTTAGATGCTGACCCATCATTTTACTATGTTCTGTTTAGAGATCAGCAGGTTGTTCCTCTCTCAGGAACTCCAGATAGATATTTCTTTGGTAAAGTAAGTACATCTGGTAATGGTTTAGGTAACTTTCAATATGATGATGGAGGTTCCACTCCTGTTGATTATACGATTGTTACAAATGCAGAAAGTAAAATTGGAAGATTGTCTGATGGTTCTGTTAGAAATGACAGCAGCGATTTCATCACGTATCCTTTCTCTGCTAACAAACTTGTCTTTGATGATTTCGCTACTCATGTCTCTAATAAGAAGAGACAGATGGACAGTGCTGATAGCTTTGAGTATAGTGGTAGTCCTGCTATTAGACCTGCTGACTTCCAAGAACTGAACCTGTTGGGTAATGTTTATTCTGGTAGTGGCGACTGGTTGGATCAATCTGGTAAAGGTAATAATGGTGAAATAGATGGTGCCACTTACAACTCTGGTGGATACTGGAACTTTGGTACTGGAGATGAAATTGATTTTGGAACTCAAGCATCAATCATTACATCGGGATCATGTACAGTAGAAGCATGGGCTTGGCGTGATGCTAAAACTGCTGAGAATGGATTGTTTAATATTGAAGATGACAACCAAGGTGTTATCTTACTAAGTGCTGGAGGCAACTATAGTGGTGGTGTGGACTACAGATTTTTAGTTAGAAAAGGAGTTTGCTGTGCAGTCCAAGCAAATGTACAAGGATCTCTAGGACACGGACTAAATGAGTGGCATCATTATGTTGGAACATATGATGATAACACTGGAACTATTGTCATGTATGTTGATGGCGTCCAAGTAGCTACCGATACAAATGCTTCTATCATAGGTGTGAATTTTAGTGGCACATTAGATCGTGGAATTATGATCGGTCCTTCTGCTGCTAGAGGAAGATTCCACAATGGACGTGTTGGTGAAGTTCGCGTCTATCAAAGAGATTTAACAGCAGCACAAGTCTTCCAGAACTACAACGCTACCAAGTCTAGGTACATCGACGAAGCACCTGACATAGCACCTAAGTTGATTGGTTCTAATATTGTATATGACCAGTGCGACATAAACTATGACTTTGGAAACAAAGCAACTTATGATCCTGCTGAGAATCTGTTGGAATACAGTGAAGATTTTTCCAAGTGGACTATACAACCAAACACTACTGTACAAGAAAGTGATATTATGCCTCCTCTATTTGGAGACAGAACAGTCAGATTAATCACAGCAAATCAAACTGAGTCAGCGGTATACCAAGCTTTCACAGGTGCAGCGACAAGACAACATGTGTATTCTGTTTTTATAAAACCTGGAACTGTAAATAAATTTAGACTAAGAGATCTTGATGGTGGATCTAATCCTGGACATAATGTTACAGTCACCTTAAGTAACAATGGATTTTATCTTTTTAGTGCTGAAAACAATGTTAATATTGGCGACTATGGAGCTATACCATTACCAAATGGTTGGTATCGTGTCTTTTTCAGATTTACTCCTGCGGGTTATACAAACTTATCATTCAATATAAGACCAACAGATGGTCAAACTGGAACTTTTTATTTGTGGGGAGCACAAGTAGAGGTAACTGATGATGATGTTCCTGGTAGATACATCAGAACAGAACAAAACGCCATCAAAGCATCAACTACATTTAAGAACATCTCATCTGGTACTTACGAACCCATTGGTACAATAGATGATGCTGTATTTTATACTGGAGCTAAATTTAATAGAGATGAAGGATGCTTTGACTTGGATGGATCGGATTTATTAGATTTAAACTCTACACTTTCTACTGTTGCTGATGAAACTTTACCAGCATCTTGGGAAGCTTGGGTATACTTTAATGCTGGTATTGGTAATAATCAAACCATTATAGGAAATTCATTTTCTAGTGGCGGAGTTTTACTTAGGACAACAGGATCATCTCATCCTCCAGCAGATAGAATAAGATTTGTCTATTTCATAAATGGAAGTAATGGAACTGGAGTTGATAGTGCATCTGCACTCACCACTGGATGGCATCATATCGTTGGAACTTACAATGGCAATGGACTGACAACTTCTAATTTTGGTTTGCATGTTGATGGATATCCTATATCTACAACAGATCCTACATTTGGAAGTCCTTCTGGTAGTTCTATTCCTCAAACACAAGACTTTGGTATTGGAGGACTTCCAAATGAAGCTGGCAATTACTTTTGGAATGGTAAGATCGCAGAGGTTCGTGTTTATAAAAAATCTCTAACTGCTACAGAAGTACTCCAAAACTTCGAGGCTACCCGTGGCAAGTACGGACTCTGATAAATACATAAAGCATAATATTTAATCCGAGGAACATAGGTAATGGCAAGGAAATCCATTAAGACTAATTACTATCTCTTTGATGCTTCTGAAAGAGAGGTTATCATTCCTGGTGGTATTCAACGAGAACAGTTAATTCTTATCACTAACGTTACGGATAATAAAGTTATCTACAACTTCTCGGATCCTGAACTAACTGCTACCGAGTATGTAATTTCTACTGATATTAGAAACGTTGTAACGACAAGGGTCAAACTTGCATATGATACAACTGGAATGTCAGATACAGACAAACTCCAGATTGTCTATGATGAATTTGAAGAGACAACTCAACCATCAGAAACATATCATGACTCTGTAAACAAAGCAAAGATATCACAACCACAAGCACAGATTGATACTGACTTTGAGTATGGTGTGCAGGATACTAAGTGGGAAGCGTTGTCAATGATCAACAACAACCCATTTGCATACAAGTCTCAAAATCCTCTATCAGTTACTCAGATGGAAGCGTTTGCTGATAGTAAAATTGTTAGAGTTTCCGTCAACACATTAGAGACTCCATTACCTGCAGCAGGTACAGCTATCTTTGTGCAAGATACTATTCATGATGGTGCTAATGGTGTATTCATTATTGACTCTGTTAATAGTGGAGCAAACCAGTTCAACTATACAGCAACATATCCTTGGGCGTCTGGTAATAGTGACATTGATATTGATGCTAGAACTGCAGTTTATACTGGTATTCATTACACTGGATCTGAAATTGGTGGAAACATTACATTATCAGCACCAGGAAACGGACAGGTTAGAGTTACTTGCTCTAACGCACATGGTTTAGAAATTGGAAATGAAATTGCTGTTGCAGGATCAGCAGGTTCAAACGTTAATGGATCATGGGTTGTTGCGACAGTTGAGTCTCCAACTGTATTTGAATACTATCCAGATGCAGCACCAACTGGATCTGTAAACAGTGGAACTATTAAATTATATCCAAGACCTCAAGGTTCATCTGTTCACAGAGCATTTGATGGTGGTGTTAAGTTCTCTACAAACTCTCACTCCAAGAACCAACAGGCAATTAGACAAACAAAAAGATATTTCCGTTATCAGTCTGGTAAAGGTGTAGCGTTCTCTACTGGTTCTATCCTTGCTCCTGCTATCGAAAACATTGATGAAATTACATCATCTGGATCTACTGTTACTGTTGTTTGTGCTGTAGCACATAATGTAACTAGAGACACAGAGATTGATGTTCGTGGATGTAACGATAACGTATACAATGGAACGTTCCAAGTATCTAATGTTATCAACGCATATACTTTCCAGTATGTTGCTGGTTCAACTCCATCAGAAGCGACTGCCTCTGGTGAATATACAGTAACGCCTATCAATGCCAATGGTGTTAACCTTGAAATTGGTATGATGGATCAACAGAATGGTATCTTCTTCCGTCATGCTAATGGACATACTAGTCTTGTTCGTAGAACATCTACGTTCCAGTTATCAGGTAAAGCTACCGTAACAAATGGTAGTTCATTGATTTCTAGTTACACAGGTCCTAACCAGCAAGGTACTAAGTTTGCCAAACAGTTAAAGATTGGTGATTATGTAGTCCTTCGTGGATCATCTTACCGTGTTGATGGTATCATCTCTGATACACAGATGGTTATCTTCCCTGACTACAGAGGACCTTCTGATATTAACGTTCCAATTACTAAGACTGTAGAGACAGTATGGGATCAACCTTTATGGAATATTGATCGTTGTGATGGTACTGGTAAATCAGGTTACACACTTGACGTAACCAAGATGCAGATGTTCTACATGGACTACTCTTGGTATGGTGCTGGTTTTATCCGTTGGGGATTCCGTGCCACAGATGGTAACGTAATTTATGTACATAAAATTCCTAACAACAACTTCAATACTGAAGCATATATGAGATCTGGTAACTTACCTGCTCGTTATGAAGTTAATACAATTTGTCCAACTACACAAGCAACTAAATCAATCACTAATTCTGACAGTGTGATTTATGTAACGGAACCTCCATACGGATTCCCTGATGCAGGTACTCTTAGAATTAGACAATCAACTTCTGCCACTGCTGCTAACCAAGAATACGTTAACTACACAGGAACAACTAAGTATCAGCAAGATGTGATTTCTGTTGTTGCTGCAAATGATAGTATTACAGTTGGAACTACAACTGGATTACAAGGTGGTGGAGTTCAAACAATTACATTTGACAGACCATTCTCAAATATTGTTGCAGGAAAAACATACTATGTTGCACAGGTAATCAGTTCAACATCATTCTCTATCACTGATACTGCTGGTAACTCTTTAGGAATTAGTTTGAATGATGCAACAGGATCTACACTATCTCCTCTTGGTATTACTAGATCTGGTGCTTTCACTGGAGTTACTAGAGAACAAAGTGGAGCTACTGGTATTAACTTGACCATAGCAGACAATGCTTCAGCTGGTACAGTTTCTTCTGGTACTGGAATTCAAAAAGGACAACGTGTTGTCGGTGCTGATGTTCCTGATGATACCTATGTACACTACATTAGTGGAACCAGTATTGAATTGAGTAAAGCTGTCACTGCTGCTAACCCAACTAATATTTCATTCCCTTCTATGGGAACTGGTTCAGCAACTTCATTTACATATTCCGCTACACAACCAATTGCTCTAGAATTAATCGCAGCAACATCTGTACCACAGATTAGTCACTGGGGTTCATCTGTTATCATGGACGGTAGACTGGACGATGACCGAGCATACGTTTACACGGCTGCTACGAAACGACAAGGTGGAATTCAATCAGGACAAACACGAGCGATTATTGCTCTACGTGTAGCACCATCAGTTGACAATGGTATTCCTGGTAACTTTGGTACTAGAGAACTTGTTAATAGAATGCAGTTGATTCTATCTCAGGTTGACATCTCATCCAACGGTAAGTTCTTCGTTGAACTAGTATTGAATCCTGTTCCTGACATTCAAGGTATATGGATTCCTGTTGGTGGTACTTCTATTGCACAATACGCGATTATGAATACGAACACTCAATTGCTTGGTGGAGAAGTTATCTTCGGATTCTATTCTGACAACGGTGTTAACCAGTATAGTTTGGATGAAGTTAAAGAACTATCTAATAGTATTTTAGGTGGTGGTAGTAATAACTATGACACATCAACTGGAGCTAACCCAACTGGTATCTTCCCAGATGGTCCTGAAGTTCTGGCAATTCGTGCTACAAATATTACAAACTCACAGAAAGGAATTGACGCACGTTTCTCTTGGAAGGAGGCACAGGCATAAATGGTAGCACTAATTGTAATCGCTGTACTAATAGGAGTAACAGGTTGGGTTATAAGATATTACGATCCACATAACTAACCTAAATAGAACACAGAATTATAAATTATCATGACTGAAAAGAAACCAGAGGACAAGAAGGGCATCCTTGGTAAGGTCAAAGAACATATGGATGATAAAGAAGAGCAACTTGCTTTTTTATCTACCATAGTAAGACTTGTTGTTCTTACATGGTCCGCAGGGATCTTAACTTTGGCGTACGTCAAGTTGCCAGCAGCATTTAATATACCAGAACAAAAGCTCGATCCAACTTTCATAGCCTCGGTTTTTACAGGAACTTTAGCTACTTTTGGCGTCCAAGCGGCTGGTAAGAAAAAGAATGGTGCTAATGCAGATGCAAACATATCTAAAAAAGATATGGAGTTTCTTATTGCCAAAGCATCAGAGACTGCTCCTGCACAGACCATCAGGATTGAACAAGGTCCTGTAAAAATTGTACCTGACACTAAGTAAACATCATGCAAAAAAT
>CEVG01158164.1_pt1 | contig 13346 bp, 14 predicted proteins | sample 356511 | NCBI WGS metagenome assembly CEVG01 (sample SAMEA2623426, study PRJEB7988) | marine metagenome | biome: marine biome (ENVO:00000447); feature: surface water layer (ENVO:00002042); material: "saline water (ENVO:00002010), including plankton (ENVO:xxxxxxxx)" | depth 5 m | reverse complement strand
GCCGGTTACATAGAAACATTTCAATTGTGTGTTTAATTTGGATGCAACTTGCAAAAGCAAAGTGGACTTTCCTATCCCAGGGTCACCACCCAGCAAAATCACCGATCCACTTACTAATCCACCTCCCAGAACTCTATCAAGTTCTTCTATAGCTGTAGCCGTACGTTGAGTTGTTTCGATGGGATTAGATAAAGCCTCTGGAATTTGGAGGCTTGCTCTCAGAGATGAACTTTTGTTTGCTTGGCGAGACTTAGAACTGCTTTGGATCTCTTCAATAATTGTGTTCCAAGAATTACAGGAATCGCAACGACCACTCCAACGAGGATGTTGTGCTCCACACTCCTGACAGACGTAGCGTTTTATCAACTTATTCATCTATAAATATACCAAAATTCGATAATATTAATTTGCTAATTGAAGTTATGTTGAACTTAAAAAAGGCTTGATAAAGCGTCTGACCTCTGCGTGGTTTGATTTTTTCAATTCGCTCGATTTACCCGACCAAATCAACTTACCTTCGTGTAGCATAGCGATTGAATCAGCTATGTGTAGAGCACTATTCATATCGTGAGTGATTGTTATTGCGGTTATATTCTCATTTTTTACACTTTCACGTATTAGGTAGTCTAATTTATGACTAGCTCGTATATCGAGGCCGGTCGATGGCTCGTCAAAAATAATAATTTTTGGCTTAACAGCTAAGGCCCTAGCTATCGCTACAATCTTGCGCGAGCTTGACGATAATTCTTTCGGGTACATAGATCCAAATTTTGGATGAATATCCAACTTTTTCATACTTTCTTTAGCTATTTCGTTGGCGTCTTTCTCATTTTGCTTGTTTAAGAGCTGAGGGCCGAACGATATGTTCTGAATAACATTGAGTGAGTCAAATAGAGCAGAATTTTGAAAAACATAACTGATTGAATTGGCTGCTACAGTTGTATTATCTGAAGAATTTGTTTCTAGTCGATGACCATCTAAAAATATATCGCCGTTGTCTGGTTTTAATAAACCTACGATACATTTGGTTAAAACGGATTTACCTGATCCGGAGGCTCCAATAATAACCAATGATTCCCCCAGATGAACTTTAAAGTTTATTTTGTCGAGAACAACAGTGTCATCGAAAGATTTTTTTAATTCTCTAACTTCTATTCTCGGATATTTCATTACAATACAAGCTATGAGGAAAAAAATAACTCAGTGACAAGATAATTAAAAATCAATATTAGTATACATCCGGAAACGACAGCATTTGTGGTAGCTAAACCCACTCCTTGAGCTCCTCGACTACAATTGTATCCGTGAAAACATCCCATAATGCCCAGTAGCAGACCAAAAATAGAAGCTTTGATAAGACCCGACGCGATGTCCATAGGCTCCAAATATGATACCGTTTGGTATAGGTAGATAGCTGGATTAAAGTTTAACTTATAGACACCCACCAAAAAACCGCCAAAAATTCCAACTATATCGCCAATTAGAACTAAAATCGGAAGGCATACGATACAGGCTATTATGCGAGGTGCAATTAAATAATCAAATGGATTTGTTCCGAGAATCCTTAGCGCATCAACCTGATCTGATACCTTCATACTTCCTAACTCTGCAGCAATTGAAGAGCCAACTCTGCCTGTCACCATTAACCCTGCGAGGACAGGACCTAGCTCTCGGGTGATCGATAATGCGACAACAGTCGCGACTGCGGATTCTGAGGAAAATCTGGTAAAGCCGTTATAGCTTTGTAAAGCTAATACCATCCCAGAAAATAGCGTCGTTAGACCTACTACAGGAAGCGAATAGTACCCAATATCTATGACTTGCTTTAAAATTAGACGGTAAAAGTAAGGAGGCCTAAAACAATGCGAGGTTGCTCTTGCAAAAAAAATTACAAGTCGTCCCGTTGTTTCTAACGTTTCGAGAACATATCGTCCAATATGCTTTATTAAGACCATTTTAATAAAGAGCCTCTAATGATAGTGGTTATTTATAGTCTATCGTTTACTTGGTTATAGTATCTATAGTGGCGACGTCCTAACCCAGTTATCATTTCATACGGTACTGTTTGAGCTAAAGATGCTGCCTGGTCAATGGTAAAGTGTTTTCCAAGTAATTCGACAAAGTCCCCTTCCTTTAAATTATTGTCGGGTAAACTAGAGATATCCACCGTTATGGAATCCATCGAAATCCGTCCAACTAAAGGTAATGGAAAGCCGCGGTGGAAAACTGTTGATGATCCACTTAGTACGCGTTGATATCCATCAGCATAACCGACACCAATAGTGGCGATGCGAGCCTTTTTAGGCAGCTTATAAGTGCCTCCGTAACCTATTAATTGTCCTTTATCTACTTCTCGAAGTTGAAGAACTCGGCCATATAATGAGATACAGTTTTTCAAATTATTTTGAAGATGGCCGGGGACACTCCCATATAGAGCAAGACCAGGGCGTACTAAATCAAAATGAAAATTTTTCCCCAAATAAATCCCGCCGGAGTTAGCAAAGCTTGCCGTCATACTAGGTAAATGTTTTATCAAAGAATTAAATTCCAGTAATTGATTCTTGTTCATTGGGTTTTTGGGTTCATCACTACACGCTAAGTGAGATAACAGCATGTAAATGTTTGCCTTAATTAAAATTTGAGGGTTGTTAGTTAACCGCCATAAATCTGTATTATCTAATCCTAGGCGGTTCATTCCCGTATCCAGATGCAATGCAGCTTTTTGTGGCTCTTTTAGGGTTGTGTTAAAGTCAACCCATTTTTCTAATTGGCAAAAATTATTTAGAACCGGAGTTATGTTGTATTGTTTAAAAATAGACCCGGTTCCAGTTAAGAACCCGTTTAGAACTAATATCGATTTTCTCTTGCTAGTTAATATTTTTCTAAGTTCTACCGCCTCATCTAATGTAGCAACAAAGAAAGTTGGGCAACCAGCTTTATCAAGGGCTGGGGCAATTTTCTTAATCCCCAAACCATAGGCGTTTGCCTTTAAAGTGGCGGCACAGTGAGCATTTGTAAGTTTTGATCTTAAAGTTTGATAGTTGGAAACGATGGCGTCAATATCAATAACGAGAAACGAATTTGCTTTTTTATTAATGTTAAAATTATACAGCATTAATCATTTCGTTCTGGAAGTCTATCATCCTCTATGAAATCTGAGAAACGAGTTGTTGGACCATTAAAGTGTAATGTGACTGTCCCAGTGGGCCCATGACGTTGTTTACCGATTATGATTTCAGCTTTCCCGTGAGCTCGGCTTCGTAGATCTATCCATTTATCATGCCGTTCATGATATCTTTCATCTCCTTCATCTGGCCTTTGCACTGGCTCTGCTTTGTCTAAATAGTATTCCTCTCTAAAGACAAACATTACAACGTCTGAGTCTTGTTCAATGGATCCAGATTCTCGCAAATCTGCTAAAACAGGTCTCTTGTCTTCCCTTTGTTCTACGGCTCTTGATAGTTGAGAGAGTGCCAGAATAGGAACGTTTAATTCCTTTGCGATCGCCTTAAGACCTTGTGTTATGACCGATACTTCTTGTACACGATTATCTGTTCTTTGTCCTGGTGAGGGACGCATAAGTTGTAAATAGTCGACGATAATGAGAGATAGATCGTGCTGTCGTAATAATCTCCGAGCTCGGGTGCGAAGGGTTGACAGGGGAATGGCCGGTGTGTCGTCTATGAAAAGTAGAGCAGACTCCAACTCCTGACTGGATTTTACAAGTTTTTGAAAATCATTACTAGATAGCTCACCGCGTCTAATTTTTTCGGAGGAGATCTCTGTGTTCTCAGATAATATTCTGGTGGCAAGTTGTTCTGCAGACATTTCTAGAGAAAAAAAGGCTACTACTGGTCTGCTACCGTCTGGTTGATTAGCTGTTGCCACGTGATATGCAATGTTTGTCGCTAAAGCGGTTTTCCCCATTGCTGGCCGACCGGCGAGTACCAATAGATCTGAGGGATGTAAACCTCCTAATTGTTTATCTAAGTCCTTGAAGCCTGTAGCTAGGCCAGCTAGACCGCCGTCTCTTTTATAAGCAGCTTCAGCCATTTTTACCGACTCTAATAACGCCTCAGAAAAATTTCTTAATCCTCCTTCTGCGGTATCATTTTCAGCGAGAGAGAAAAGTTGGGACTCAGCTAATTCAATCTGATTAACGGCTGTTTGATCAAGATCATAGCTGTAAGCGCTATTAACTACCTCTTCTCCTATCTCGATTAATTCGCGTCTCAAAAAACTATCTTTTATTGATTTTCCATAATCCTCAGCGTTAACTACGGTTACAACAGAAGCAGCAAGCTGCACCAGATAATTAGCGCCTCCCGCTTCAACAAGTGCCTCTTCATTATCAAATATTGGTTTTAGGGTAACGGGATTAGCTATTTGGCCGCGCTCTATTAATTTGCCGCAGGACTCAAAGATTTTTCCATGAATTGGGTCTGAAAAATGCTCCGATTGCAAAAAATCACTTACTTTTTCGTAAGCTCTGTTGTTAATCAATATTGCCCCAAGAAGCCCCTGTTCTGCCTCTATGTTGTGCGGTTGCTCTCGCACTGTTGCTTGGGCAATTTGAGTCGGAAAAGTTGTTATATCTACGTTTGACATAAACTAAGTTTACCAGAAAATTTACGTCTCATCATTCAAAAAAGATCAACAACTAGTTCACATATGCGCAGCAATTAAGCAAGAAAGGCCTGTGGAAAACGTTAAAAACGGGGATAGTTTTACTGTGCAAAAAAGAAAGAATTTAATCCTCTCTCTCCTCGTCCTCACTGGCCACTAAGGTGGCTTTAATGGGGCCATCTGTATTATCAGAAGAGGGGGTGCTAGCTTTTTCTGGTTGTCGGTCCTCTTCTACAGGCACAGCACTCACGGCATATCCTTGAGATAATTGTTGTTCTGCTTCTTCTTTATTGCGAGCAATGTTTGCTGTAACTTCAACTGAAACTTCAGGATGTAATGATATGCGAATTGGCTCAAGACCCAAAACTTTAAGAGCTCTGTTTAAGATGACTTGATTTTTGTTGATCGATATACCCGCTTTAGTAACACTTTCGGCTATATCTCTACTGGTTACGGAGCCATAGAGCTGGCCGGTTTCACCTGCCGCTCGTAGAATCGTAACGTTCATATTTTCAAGCTTGCCCGCAATATTCTCAGCCTCATTCTTTCTAGTTAGATTATCTGCTTCTAGCTGAGCTCGTTCGGACTCAAAGCGGCTTAAATTTTGTTTTGTTTTTCGAAGTGCTTTATTTTGCGGCAGCAAGTAATTTCGTGCGAAGCCAGTTTTAACATTTACGACATCGCCCATTTGGCCTAGCTTTTCAATTCTTTCTAATAATATTACTTCCACGACGCGCTCCTATAAAAAAAATTATGTTTCAAAAATAAAAGTTGAAATTATATTTTCATATGAATTACTAAACTTTATTTACCTGAACCTTATTTCTTAATTTCAAAAAATGATCTGCAATGCCTACTAAAACTACTAAAATAGCTGCCCATCTGCTAAATGTAATAATAAGATAAACAACAAACAAAATGCTACCACTATAGTTAGTTTTATCAGCAAAGGTGTGTATAACCCCAAGCCCGGTTAACATAACTGGGAAAGCTAGTATTGCCGTCAGATTTGTCACTAGATATCCCAGTTCGCCACTCGAAAAACTGGCTAGTACAAGGCTAGAGAGGAATATTAAGGCAAAAGGCCGAGGAATTTGAATTTCTCTGATCGCAAACGATGGCCTTTGATTCCGGTTTGATTTCTTAAGGATAGATTGTGCTATCAGACCGTTTAAAACTATTAACGACATCCAAAAAATTGAAATAAGAGCTGGGGCTGTATCGGCAAAAGACTTTTTAACGCCATCTAGTTGCTTAGAAAGCGACGGGTTAATATTCTGCCCTTGACCTTTTAGGGCGGTAATATAAAGGTCAAATATTTCGTTTGTTTTTTCAATTAATACAAAACCCAACCCTTGCCCATAAATCCAAAAATATGCAGTCAATAAAACAAAACAAAATGTTGGAGGCACGATTAAAAAGAGAGAAAGATTACTGATAGAATACCAACATTTTTGTGAAGGGCCCGCCCTTGAAGTTGCTTTTTCACAAAAAACCGCTGTTGGAGCTGCAATGGCTAGCAAATACATAATCGACATTTGCGGCGTAGTAATGAAAAAAAGCGACACTGCGGCAACCGCACCAACTAACCCGCACCACGGGTTATCTTTTTTTAAACCCACGATAAAAAGTGGTAAGGGGGCTAAATACAAGAAGAGAAACGCGAAAAACGAGCCACCCTCCATAGCACCAAAAAAAAATATGGTGGTCAGAAGGGCAGCTGCTTCAAGAACTCCTGGCTTCTTCATTCTAAACCAAACCGATTAGTGATACGCAGAATGCTGATTACTTAATTCAACAGATAGGGTAGCAGTGCTAGAAACCGTGCGCGTTTAATTGCTTGAGAAAGCTCGCGTTGTTTTTTTGCAGATACCGCAGTAATTCTACTTGGTACGATTTTTCCCCGTTCCGAAATAAATCTTTGCAGCAGCTTGACGTCTTTGTAGTCAATGCTGGGTGCGTTTTTACTGGCAAATGGGCACGATTTTTTTCGTTTGGTAAGGGGCCGCCTTACTGCCGGGCGTGAAATGGATAGGGTTGTCATAATAAGTGGTCCAAAAATGAGTTGCGTATTTAATTAGAAGAGGTGCTCTCGGGTGACGCTTCCCCATCAGTTTGGGGGCTTCTGTCGTATGGCTCTTTAACAGAAAGGTTATCTTCGTAACGATCCGTTCGTCTCGGCCGATCTGGTCGGGCCGTCATCATCACTGAGGGGCCCTCTGGTAGTACATCAATTTTCACTGTTAGATATCTCAATATGTCTTCATTTAAGCGCATGTTTCTCTCTAACTCTTCTATCGTACTAGCGGGTGCTTCGATATGAAACATAGTGTAGTGGCCCTTGCGATTTTTCCGAATTTTGTATGCAAGGTTTCTTAAGCCCCAGTATTCTTGTCTTTTGATTTCTCCGCTGTTAGACGAGACTATTTTTGTGAAGTCTTTAGAAAGCTGCTCTGCCTGAGCCGCCGTTAGTTCCTGTCGTGCGATGTACACGCACTCATAGATAGCCATGTTTTTCTCCTTATGGATATATGGACACTAATACAAGGCCCTTAGCCGTCTCTCAACAGCAAGGAGTTACCGATCAGAGAAACTACACACAGTTGTAACCGATCGGAGCGATGAAAGCGGAATATACAGATTTTATTGTATTGTGCAAGAACCGTATTTCCTTACTATGAAAATCAAGCATTGATACTGTTCATTGCTGATTGCGTAAAATGAAGATAGCCCACGTAAGCTAAACATATTACAAATGCTTTTTAATTTAAAAATGGAACAAAAAAATGATGTTGAGTAAACCGTGTTCTGCAATAATTTTTCCTGGCCAAGGTTCGCAATATGTAGGTATGGGCGTTGCATTAGCTGATAAATATGACGCGGCAAAAGAGGTTTTTGATGAAGTTGACGAGGCGCTTGGGCAAGGCTTGTTTAAAGTTATAAAAGACGGTCCCGAATCTGAACTGAGATTAACAAGTAACGCTCAGCCCGCGTTAATGGCTGTAAGTTTGGCTGTAGTGCGTGTTATTGAAAATATAAGTAATCGTAACATACAAGATATGGTAAGTTTTTTGGCGGGACATTCCTTAGGTGAATATTCAGCTTTAACGGCGGCAGGTTCTTTTAGTATTGCTGATGCTGCTAAATTACTGAAATTAAGAGGGGAGTCTATGCAAAATGCTGTACCAGTTGGCAGTGGTGGCATGGCTGCGCTTTTGGGAGCAGAATTAGACGTAGCAAAAGAAATAGCCGATTTAGCCTCTGAAAAAGGGGTGTGTGATATCGCAAATGACAATGCGCCGGGCCAGATAGTTTTGAGTGGTGATCTCAAAACAGTAGAGCAATCAATAGAGATAGCAAAGGCAAAGGGAATAAGGCGTGCAGTATTATTGCCCGTTAGCGCGCCTTTTCACTGTAGTTTGATGGAGCCGGCCGCAGAGAAAATGCTAGAAGCCCTTAATACTATAAAAATTCTTTCGCCTAGAGTGCCGATCGTTACCAATGTGTCTGCTACTAAAATTTCGGGTGATCCAGATGATATTCGGAGTTCCTTAGTCCAGCAGGTTACGGGTATGGTAAGATGGCGGGAATCTATAGAATGGATGGTCAAAAATGGAATCACGTCGTTTGTCGAACTAGGAGCTGGTAAGGTACTGACCGGCCTGAATAAAAGAATAGATAAGGACGTGCAATCTATTCCTGTCGAAAGTCCCGACGCCATTGAGGAACTTTTAAAAGACTTAAGATGATTGGATTAAAAGATGGTTTTTAATTTAAAAGGAAAGTCAGCACTTGTAACCGGCGCTTCAGGGGGAATTGGCAGTGCTGTGACAAGGGCACTCCATAATCAGGGAGCAGAATTGATAATTAATGGTACAAGATCGAGTGAACTAGAAAAACTAGCCGCGGAACTCGGCAACAATGTTCACGTTTTACAGGGTGACCTAGCAGATGCTTACAGCATCGGTCATTTGGCAGAAGAAGCAGAGAAGATCAGCGATAATGGGATCGATATACTCGTTAATAACGCGGGTATCACGCGAGATAACTTGCTTGTTAGACTGAGTGATCAAGATCTTATGGATGTAATCAATTTAAATTTGATCGCAGGATTTCACCTCACTCGGAAAATTATTCGCGGCATGATGAAAAGAAAGTGGGGCAGGGTAATCGGCATTTCGTCTGTAGTGGGCATAACAGGAAACGCTGGCCAAACGAATTATGCGGCGGCAAAAGCTGGTATGATTGGTTTTTCAAAAGCACTGGCGCTTGAAGTGGCAAGTCGTGGAATAACAGTAAATAACATAGCACCGGGGTTTATAAAAACACCTATGACAGAAGATCTTTCTGAGGAGCAAGTAACTCGATTGCAAGCGAGTATTCCCATAGGGCGTCTGGGAGAGGCTGAAGACGTTGCAGCAGCAGTTGTTTATTTGGCGTCTTCGGAGGCCAGTTATGTCACTGGGGCTACCTTGAACGTTAATGGTGGCATGGCTATGCCTTAATGGCTTTAAACTATACCCTCATACAAATATTGTGATATACGATTAAGGATCTAGAATATTACGAATAAATATGTTATTCCGCCGGTGCAATCTTTGTTTGGCATATTGGAAAACTAGAAATAGGACTGCGAAAACTATCAAAACGGTCAGATAATTAATTCTGATTAACTTTTAATTGGTAAACCGAGGATTTTTGTAATGAGTGATGTTGCCGAAAAAGTGAAGGCTATTGTTGTTGAGCACTTAGGTGTGGAAGCAGATAAGGTGTCAGATACGGCTAGTTTCATTGACGATTTAGGGGCAGATAGCCTCGACAACGTAGAACTGGTGATGGCATTTGAAGAAGAATTTGGTGTTGAGATCCCGGATGATGCAGCCGAAAAGATTGTGACCGTCAAGGACGCAATAACGTTTATCGAAGAGGCTTCCTAACGTTCGAAGAAACGAAGAAGTTGCCCTGGTTTAAATAATATACTTTTAGGTGCGAACTTTGAGACGTGTAGTTATCACAGGTATCGGTTTAGTTACCCCACTAGGTGCCAATGCTGAGGCTTCATGGAGCAATCTGTTGCGAGGCGAATCCGGTATAAAGCCGGTGCAAAACTTTGATGTCACTGACCTTCCAGCAAAAATAGCGGGCACGATAAGCCAGAGTGAAGACGACCAAGGCTCATTCCGACCCGACGATTGGCTGGAATCAAAAGAACAACGAAAAATAGATAGGTTTATCCTTTTAGGCCTCGTTGCTGCTACCCAGGCAGTTAATGACTCTGGGTGGGCGCCAAAAACTGAGGAAGAGCAAGCTAAGACCGGTGTTATTATTGGGTCTGGAATAGGGGGCCTTCAGGAGATCTACGATAATAGCATTAAATTGAAGGAGGTCGGTCCACGGCGTATTTCTCCTTTTTTTATTCCAGCTGCTCTCATTAACTTAGTATCTGGACACGTCTCAATAAAATTTGGTTTTAAAGGACCCAATCATTCTGTGGTTACAGCGTGTTCGACAGGCGCACATGCTATTGGCGACGCTGCTCGGTTAGTGATGTTGGGTGATGCTGACGTTATGGTTGCAGGGGGCGCTGAGGCGGCTGTAAATCGGCTTGGTTTTGCTGGTTTTGCTGCCGCGAGAGCCTTGTCTACCAATTTTAACGAGACACCAACCGAGGCATCTAGGCCTTGGGACAAAGATAGAGACGGTTTTGTTATGGGAGAAGGCGCTGGCATCGTGGTTGTTGAGGAGTTGGAGCATGCAAAGAGAAGAGGGGCTCAAATTTATGGCGAGTTAGTCGGATACGGTTTATCCGGTGATGCGCACCATATAACTGCTCCTGCAGAAAATGGCGACGGGGCATTTCGAGCTATGAAGAATGCCTTAGAACGTTCGAATCTTGTTTGTGCCGATATTGATTATATAAATGCCCATGGAACGTCGACCCCGCTCGGGGATATGATAGAGTTGAATGCTGTGTGCAGACTTTTCGGAACGGATATTAGGGGCGTTTCTATGTCCTCAACTAAGTCTTCGATAGGACATTTGCTTGGGGCCGCTGGAAGTGTCGAAGCTATTTTTTCCCTACTAGCTATGCGAGATAATGTAGTCCCTCCAACATTGAACTTGAATAATCCATCGGAAGGTTGTGAGGGCGTCAACTTAGTTCCTCATGTTGCACAAGAGAAGAAAACGGATGCGGTTTTATCTAATTCGTTTGGGTTTGGTGGCACTAACGCTTCGTTGGTGTTTAAAAAATTATAATAAATAAGGCTTTAAACTGTGAAGTTATCACTGTTTGGGTTTTCTGCATTCATAGCAGCTACGATGCTATTTGCCAGCTGGGGACTGAACACGCACTTTTCATCAGGGCCGTTGAAATCAAGCGTAACGGTTGTCATTCCAAGCGGAACTGGGTTATCGCACATAACCAATATTTTAACCCAAAGAGGGATCCTAAACCAACCTTTTGTATTTAAGCTAGCTGCTAAATTATTGGGCAAATCTAAAAACTTGCGCGCCGGAGAATATTTTTTTGAGGCGCATTCTAGTCCAAGCGCAGTGCTTGAAAAATTATCCAGCGGTAACATCATACTTAGACAATTAACCATACCTGAGGGTCTAACTTCTTTTGAGGTGATTAGGAAATTGTATCAGACGGAAGGCTTGATCGGGCAGGTGTCTGTCAAAGTACCAGAAGGTACAGTTTTACCTGAGACCTATAATTATGAGTTTGGTGATACGAGAAATAGTATCCTCTTGCGGATGCAAAAAGAAATGACCCTTTTTATTGAAAATGAGTCGGAAAAACGTCACATAAAGTTACCCTTAAAGTCAAAAACGGATGTAATAACGTTAGCATCTATTATTGAAAAAGAGGCAGGATTGGATAGCGAACGAGACATCATAGCAAGTGTTTTTATTAATCGATTAAATAAGAAAATGAAGTTGCAGTCTGATCCCACCGTAAGATACGGCGTTTCAACACTTGCAAACAACAAGCGCCTAACGCACAAAGATCTTAACCGGGAGACCGCACATAATACTTACAAAATAAATGGCCTACCACCAACGCCAATATGTAATCCTGGCAAAGCCTCTATTATAGCTGCCTTATCACCTGCTAGTACCGATTTTTTTTATTTTGTTGCTAATGGATTGGGGGGACATTTTTTTTCAAAAACTTTAAAAGAACACAATCAAAATGTTTTAAAATGGCGTAAGATTCGCGATAGATTTTAATTTTTTTAGAAAAGTAAAAGGGCATTCAAACTAAAAAAGCGCAAGCTATTGTGAGAAATATCCTGAGCTCAATCTAAATCCTCTTTTCGATCTACTAGTTTTTAGCGGGATATTTGGTGCCCATTTTCGGTATGCATGCTATAGATAGGGCGTTAGTGGAATCTTAGCGCAAGTTAACTTGTCTTAGAGTTTAAGTATAGTAACAGGTGGATTATATAAAGTAGACCTGTATTTTTTATTGTAATCTGCTAACGGCTAAAAATATTTGGATTTTCGTGCTAGGGAATAAAAACAAAAATGGCGGAAATAAATCGTCGCGGCCTCATGTTGGTTCTTTCATCGCCTTCAGGTGCTGGTAAGACAAGTATCTGTAGGGAATTACTGTCGATGGAAGAAAATTTAAAAATGTCAATATCTGCGACGACGCGGCCGCGCAGACCAGGTGAAGTGCACGGCGTAGATTACAATTTTATAGATGGCGCCCAATTTGACAAACTTATAAAAACGAGTGCGCTGTTGGAATATGCAAAAGTTTTTGACTATTACTATGGCACACCAAGAGCTAAAGTAGAGGCTTCACTTGATAAAGGTCAAGATGTTCTTTTTGATATCGATTGGCAGGGTACCCAGCAATTAGGAGAACATCTAGAAGCAGACTTAGTAAGAGTATTTATTTTGCCGCCTTCCACTCGCGAGTTAGAGCATCGTTTGAAAAAACGGGCTCAAGACCCCGCGCACGTCGTAGATAAAAGGATGGCAAAAGCAATGGATGAGATAAGCCATTACCCAGAATATGACTACATAATCATTAATTCAGATCTCTCTGAAAGTGTTGAGAGTGTTAGATCAATTTTACATGCGGAAAGACTTAAAAGGGGGCGACAAATAGGCCTTATACATTTTGTCAAACAACTGCGTGATGGACGTTAAAAGCGATTTGTTTCTATTAAATTGGCCAATTTGCAGAAAGCTTCAAGTGTAAGATTTTCTGGCCGCTCCTCTGGGTTTATACCGGCTTTTTCGAGTAGTTTGCTGCCTCCAAACATCTTAAAGCTGCTACGCAACATTTTTCTTCGTTGATTAAATGCAGTTGTGAGCACCTTTTGCAGGGCAGATATGTTAGTTTTGAATAAAGGTTTCTTCCGCGGTAATACTTGCACCATTGAACTGATGACTTTTGGTCTAGGTACAAAAGCATTAGCCGGTACATCAAATAAAAACTCCGTCTCGGCAAGCAAATTTACCATTAAGGTAAGTCTACCATATGCAGAGCTACCTGGTTGTGCACACAATCGGTTGGCGACTTCTTTTTGAATCATTATAGTTATCGCAGAAAGAGGCGGAGTGCTTTCTAACCACTTAAAAATTAAGTTTGTTGCTATATTAAAAGGAAGATTTGCAACGACTTGTATCGGTTCTTTACTCAATTCGACCAGTGATAATTCTAGGGCATCAGCACAAATGACTTTCAATCGTGGTTTCGC
>CEVG01158963.1_pt1 | contig 13367 bp, 15 predicted proteins | sample 356511 | NCBI WGS metagenome assembly CEVG01 (sample SAMEA2623426, study PRJEB7988) | marine metagenome | biome: marine biome (ENVO:00000447); feature: surface water layer (ENVO:00002042); material: "saline water (ENVO:00002010), including plankton (ENVO:xxxxxxxx)" | depth 5 m | reverse complement strand
TGCCTGGTATTGTTGAGCATAGATTTAATCAACTACAAGAAATTGAAGCTATACTTGAATACTTAAATATAGAACTACGCAGATTACGTAGTAAGTTTTTTAGACAATATCTTGAAAATTATCAACGAGCTTTATCAAGCCGCGATGTTGAAAAATACGTTGACGGCGAAGCAGACGTTGTTGACTATGAAAAAATTATCAACGAGTTTGCATTATTACGTAACAAATGGTTAGGAGTCTTAAAGGCACTGGATCAAAAGCAATGGCAGATAACTAATATAGTGAAGTTAAGAGTTGCAGGAATGGAAGATGCTACACTATGAAAAAAGTTTTTGAATATTGGATGCCAGATAGTGATAATCATTTTGAACGTCTTATTAACAAAAGAGTTAACAACGGCGGACCTCCACAATATCAAGACGATGTAAGAGATGAAGCATACAAGTATGTTACAGATTTTGATATTGCTATAGATGTAGGAGCGAATGTAGGCTTATGGGCTAAACCATTAACAAAAAAGTTCAATCGTGTAATTGCATTTGAACCAATGCCTCAAGTTTTAGAGTGTTTAGAAAAAAATGTTCAAGGATTAAATGTTGAAATAAATCGTTTTGCATTAGGCAACGCTAATGGTAATGTAGAAATGCAATGGGATCCAGTTAACACAGGTAACAGTCATATTACTGAAATAGGAACTGGAAATATAGAAATAAGAAAATTAGACGATTTAGATTTACCTAAATTTGGTATGTTAAAAATAGATTGTGAAAGACATGAATTACAAGTTTTACAAGGCGCACGTAAAACTATATTAAAATACAAACCAATTATAATTTGTGAACAACACCCTGATACAGATTACAATGCTGGAGAATATATTAAGGACGAATTAGGTGCTGTTGAATTAGATAATGTAAGAAAAGATTACATCTTTGGATTTGGAGGATGAAATGGGTATTACTGTTATTTCAACATATAGTCCAGGCAACTATGTAGATTATGCAAAGCATTTTGTAAGCACTCTTAAAAGATATGCAGATCCAAGTGTTAAAGTTGTTTTATATACAGACGAACCACAAGAATTTAGAAGACAAAACTGGCATAATCTAAATCTTAATGAAGTATGTCCAGACTTAGTTGAGTTCAAAGCACGTAACGGACACAAACCTTTGAAGCCAGGCAAGCGTGGATTTATAAAAGATGCTGTAAGATTCTCACACAAAAGTTATGCAATTTGCCATGCTGCAATGAATTGTACAACTAAACAATTAGTTTGGCTAGATGCTGATACAGTTGTACTAAGTCCATTATCTACAAGATTTTTCAAACGTCAATTACCAAATGGCGCATTTTGTAGTTATTTAGGTAGAGAGCCAAAATATACAGAAACAGGTTACTTGCAATTTGATATGACAAATCCTTTTGCAAAAGAGTTTTTTGAAATGTGGAAAATGTATTATGACACAGATGCAATTTACAATTTACGTGGTCATCTAGATTGTCATGTATTTGATATTGTAAGAAAACAATTTGAAGTAAACGGCGATGTAGTTGGTTACAATTTAGCAGAAGGTGTAGATAAAAGTCATTTCAATAAAGTCTTCAGAGGAAAAATGAGACACAATAAAGGCGAGTCAAAAATTACATGGAAACAATCTTAGTCACAGGATCCCAAGGATTTATAGGCAGTCATTATTTTGAATATGTAAAAAATCACTACACTACTATAGGTGCAGACATTCAATTTACAGGATGGACTGATTACGGTATAGGTGAAATAGATCTAAAAGATAAAGACAGAGTGAAAGATTTGCCTGATTGCGATGTTGTTTTTCATCTAGCTGCAACTAACGGCACACGTTTGTTTTATGAAAATCCTACAGATGTTTTAATAAACAACACCACACCTACAATAAATTTAATAGAAAGATACAGGAATAGCAAAACAAAATTTGTATTTGCAAGTACCTGTGAAATATTTAATGGAGCAATAGATGCGGGTTATTACACTATTCCAACTGATGAGCAAGTACCGGTTATGTTTAAGGACATTCAAAATCCGAGATGGAGTTATAGCATTCCGAAAGCTCTAGGTGAAAATTTAGTAGCAAATAGCGGACTAGAATATCTAATTATAAGATATTTTAATATATACGGTCCTAGACAAAAAGATCATTTTATAAGCGAATTTGTAGAACGTTGTCAAAAAGGTGAATACTATATCAAAGGCAATGACACTCGTAGTTTTTGTTTTATAGATGATGCTATAGAAATGACCCACAGACTTATCAAACATGCAAGCAATCAGATTGTACATGTTGGAAGATCAAAAGAAACAAAGATAGAAACAGTTGCAAAAGCAATTATGGATGTGATGGGTATTGATCCAGATAAATTAGAAATACAACCCGGTCCTGTTGGTAGTGCAAAACGTAGATGTCCTGACACAACATTAGTAAAAGAATTAACTGGATTTGAACATTATACAGATATTTACAATGGACTAAAGAAGACAGTCGAAAGTTTAATATGAAAATTGGTATTATAGGTTTAGGCGCTGTAGGCACAGCAAACAAAAATGGTTTTGAACACTTAGGACATGAAGTATTTGTACATGACAAAATGTTAAACACTAGTATTCAAGATGTATTTGATGCAGAAATAGTTTTTATTTGTGTACCAACTCCGAGAGCAAATGACGGTAGTTGTGACACTAGTATAATAGAAAATATTATACGTGAACTAAACCTTTACAATTACAAAGGTGTTGTAGCAATACGTAGCACTGTTGAACCAGGATTCACAAACAGAATAATTCAAAATTATAAAAATATGAATATTTGTTTTGTTCCTGAATTTTTACGTGAAAGATGTGCAGACGATGATTTTATTAATAATCATAACTTGTTAGCAGTAGGGACTAATAATGTAGAAACATACAGAAAAGTTATAAAAGCACATGGAAGTTTGCCAAAAAATACAGAACATTTAACACCTACTGAAGCAGAAATACTAAAGTATTACAATAACTTGTATGCCGCATTACGTATTACATTTGCAAATGTAATGTTTGAATTATGTGAAAAATATAATACAGATTACACTGCAATAAAAGATGCATACATAAAAACAGGAAAAGCAAATGACATGTATCTTGATGTAAACAATAATCTTAGAGGATTTGGTGGAATGTGTTTACCTAAAGATGTATCAGCAATTAATCATTTATTTGAAAAATTAAATCTAGATTATAGTTTAATTAAGAGCATACAAGAAGATAACGATAAGTTTGAAACTACAGTTTTTGACGGTATGCGAAATGACACATAGTCAATCATACCAAGACATATTTGCACTGCAAGTTTGCACGAATAAAACCTATATAGAAATAGGTGCTAATCGTCCTAAGAAAAGAAACAACACTTTTTTATTAGAACAAAATGGGTTCAAAGGATTTAGTATAGAATATTCAAAAAAATGGCAAACTAGTTGGAAAAACAGCAAACGTTCAAATGTAATTTATTTCGCAGACGCAATGAAATTTGATTATGCCACAGCTATAAAAACTTTAGGGTTATCAAATAAGTTTGGTTATTTAAGTTGTGACATTGAACCAAATACAGCAACTTTCAAAGCATTGCAACATGTTATTGATAGCGACATACATTTTGAATGTATAACTTTTGAACACGATTTATATGCAAGTAAAAAAGACATAAGAGAAAAAGTAGATAGGTATATGATAAAAAATGGTTATAGAATTGCTGTGTCAGATGTATACCTACCTCCAGATAAAACAAAACTTTACGAAACTTGGTATGTAAAAAACAATATAGAGTTTGAAACTTGCAGATTTGAAGACTTTATCAAAACAATCAAACAATCATAATAGTAGCATATAAATACCTTATGAAGGTAGTATTAGTTACAGGTGGATTTGATCCACTGCACTCAGGACATATTGAATATTTCAAAGCAGCACGAGCATTAGGTGATAAACTTGTAGTTGGTGTTAACAGCGATGATTGGTTAACACGTAAAAAAGGCAGACCTTTTATGCCCATTCAAGAACGTGCAGCTATCATAGAAGCATTAGAATGTGTTGATCAAGTTATAGGATTTGACGATGACGACGATAGTGCATGTGGTGCAATATACAAAGTTATGGCAACGCATGGTAGATGCACAGTAGTATTTGCTAATGGCGGAGACAGAACACTATTAAATTCTCCTGAATATAAAACTTATGGCGATCATGCACATGTTGAATTTGCATTTGGTGTTGGCGGAGAAAATAAAATGAATTCTAGTAGTTGGATACTAGATGAATGGAAGACACAAAAAACTGTTCGTGACTGGGGATATTGGCGTGTGTTAGATGACAAAGGCACTGTCAAAGTTAAAGAACTTGTAATTAATCCAGGTTGTAGTTTGAGCGATCAACGGCATTACAATAGAAGCGAACATTGGTATGTGTTAGAAGGTTCTATGAAGATGGATATAGAACACGGAGATGTTATATCTACAAACGTAGGCAGAGATGAAACTATTATATTAAAGCAGCATCAAACATACATTATACATAGAGAAGATTGGCACAAAGCATACAATCCATTTGACAAGCCTTGTCATATACTTGAAGTGCAATATGGTACCGAATGTATAGAAGAAGATATAGAAAGAAGATAATATGAAAGTATTTGTAGGTTATGACACAAGAGAAGATATTGCATATCAAGTTTGCAAGCATAGTATTTTAAGTAAACAAACTGATGCAGATGTGCGTCCTCTTAAACAGCAAGAGTTACGTGATGCAGGTTGGTATACTAGACCAATAGACAAACTTGCAAGCACTGAATTTACATTTACACGTTTCCTTATACCAGAACTTACTAACTTCAAAGGATGGGCAGTGTTTATGGATTGTGACATGATACTAACTACAGATATTAAAGAATTGTTTGATCAAGCAGATGATCAATATGCTGTAATGTGTGTGCAACACGATTACACACCTAAAGAAGGTGTAAAAATGGATGGACAAAAACAAACTATCTATCCACGCAAAAACTGGTCAAGTGTAATGTTGTTTAACTGTGGTCATCCTAGCAACGCAAAACTTACAATGGATTTAGTAAACGATCCAGAAATCAACGGTGCATACTTACATAGATTTAGTTGGTTGAAAGATGAAGAAATTGGTGAGCTTGATCACACTTGGAATTATCTTGTTGGTGTGTATGATGATATCGAAACTCCAAAACTAATACATTATACCGAAGGTGGTCCTTGGTTTGAAAACTATAGAGACTGTGAATTTGCAGGACTATGGAAAGACGAACTCTATGATATGTTTAAGTAAAAACAAATCAGACGAATATATCAATATGTTTGCTGAAGGAATGAAATTTCCTATATATGATTATAATGAAGATTATCCTGAAAAGGGAGACTTGCTTATACGCAGTATTATGAAAAAAGAAATTATGCACAAATGCTGGAATACAGGTAGGAATTTTTATTATATGGACAGTGGATATTTAGGCAATCACAAGTATAGATTAAATCCATCAGGACATAAATATTGGCATCGTATAGTCAAAAATGATTTACAGCATAATGAAATAATTGAAAGACCAAGCGATAGATGGCAAAGATTAGGCTTAGAAGTAAAACAGAATAAAAGAACAGGTAAACACATTTTGCTTGTTTTACCTAGTGCAAAACCTTGTAAATTTTATGATATAGCATTAGATGAATGGACCGAAGAAACATTGTTCAAAATCAAAAGATTTACCGATAGACCTATAGTAATAAGAGATAAGCAACCAAGACATGTAAGATTAAATAATTCAATATATGATGATCTAAAAGATTGCTGGGCTATGGTTACATATCAAAGTATAGCAGCAGTAGAAAGTGTAATAAGCGGCGTACCTGCATTTACTCTAGCACCAACAGCAGCAGATCCAGTTTGTGATAAAGATTTACGAAAACTTGAAAATCCTACATTACAACATAAAGACAAATTAAATGCCTGGGCACATCATTTAGCCTATGGACAATTTCATATTAGTGAAATAAAAAATGGTACAGCGTATAGGATTTTAATGAATGAAAGTAGTTAGTTATTTAAGTAGTGTACCTGCAAACGGACTTGGAGTCAATAGTCAAAAAGAATTGTTGCTGAGATATTTTGTAGCAGGAGTTCAACACCCTGACAGAGGTTTTGTTCATGCGGGTAAAGATATAGAGCAAAATGCAGATGTAGGAGTAATACAAGGTTGGGTGCATGAAAATACAAAAGCGCCTCATTTACAAGTAAGAAAAAATGTTATTCGAACTTACAAAAAACAACAAAAACATGTTATTGCATGTGATGCTAATTTATTTTTATTCCATAATAAACAAAATCCTTGGGGTTATTTAAGATATAGTTTTGACGGTGTGTTTCCTAATACAGGAATATATTGTGATACAGAAATTGATCCTAAAAGATGGTTACGTATTAGTAATACAATAAAATTAAAATTACATGAAAGAAAAAAGGCTGGTTCTCATATACTATTATGTTTACAACGTAACGGTGGCTGGAGTATGGACGGACTAGGAGTAACAGAATGGATTGCATCAACTGTAAAGAAAATACGTAAGTATAGCGACCGTCCTATTTTACTTAGAGCACATCCGGGTGATAAAAGAGCACCAGAATATTTGTTAGATAGATTTAGTCGTATTAGAAAACTTGATAATGTAAAAGTAAGCACATTTGGAAGACGCTTAGAAGACGATTTAATCAAAGCACATGCAGTAGTAAATCATAACAGCAGTAGCATTGTAGGACCATTGATTTATGGCTTTCCTGCATTTATTACAGATCCAGGACGTAGCCAATGTGCAGAAGTATGTCATCATAATTTTAAGAATATAGAAGAACCTTTGGAGTTTGATCGAGAAGCATGGTTGCAAAGAATAAGCATGTTTCATTGGAACTTTGATGAACTCAAATCAGGAGAAGCGTGGAGTCATATGAGAGGATTTATTGAATGAAAGTTGTAATGAAAGGCTTTCAACCGCCTGTTTCAAAAACATATTACCATTGGGAAAAAGGTGTAGAAGCACACGGAGATCAATACATAACAGTTGAAGATCCTAACTGGGCAGTAAGCTATGCAGATTGTTGGTATCAAACAAACATGTTGAAAAGTAAATTCTTACATGAAAAAAATCAAGACAATGTTGGTGCAAAATATTTACATATTATAGAAAGCGGTAAACCTTGGATAGTAAGCGAAAGTAATCCTTTTAGAGAGTTTGGTGGATATACACGTTTCGGTTGGCATAGTTATTTGTATGATGGCAATTTTAACAATCATGATGTAGGTAGAGAACGTTGGAAAAAGTTTGAAAAAGACACAGGCATTTATTTCAAAGACTGGGGACAACGTGGCGATTACATTTTGTTAATTGGTCAAAAAGAAGGTGACAGCAGTTTGAGAAAATTATATGCAGACGGTTGGCCAACTATGTATGCATGGATGGAAAAAATCATAAGAGATATTAGACGTTTTAGCGATAGACCAATTAAAATTAGACCGCATCCAAAAAATCTTACTAGGGGTATGAAATACGCACATCGTATAGCAAAAGAGTGTAACATTAAAGGAGTTCATGTAAGCGACAATTATACAAGTTTAGGAAGTCAAGGCGGCGAAGGATTAGATAAAGATATTCGTAATGCATATTGTGTTGTAAACTGGAATAGCAACAGTTCAATTGAAGCTGCTACAAGAGGCATTCCTTTTTATAGTTTAGATCCTTTTAGTCTAACACATGAAATATCTCAAAAAGGTTTAGAAAATATTGAAAACTTGAATTACAATATTCCTCTTGAAAAATGGCAAAATAAAATAGCATATACTATTTGGAATAAAGAAGAAGTTCATACAGGAGAAGCGTGGGCGCATTTGCGTCCTGTATATTTTTAATGAGGACTATGATAATTAGCCAACCCAAGGCTGGAACGTATTTGTGTGCTAATTTATTAATAGAATTTGGCTTAAAACAGTTACCAATGCATTTTAGCGAGTGGCGATACGAAATATACCAAGACAAAAAATTGTATAGAAGAATACCAAAGCCTTTCCTAGAATCAATAAAACGTGTTAAAGAAAATCAATTTGCAGTTACACACATATCTGCTACTACAGAGTTTTATGAAGGATTACGTGATTTCAAAAAAATAATTGTGCTAAGACCGTTAGAAGAACGACTTGAGAGCTGGCATAGATTTACAGGCGTAGCACCTGCTAAGTTATGGTCACACGAAACCAAATGGAATGCTCACAATGGTAAAAATCATTGGCAAAAACAAAAAGGTTGTTTTGTAATAGAGTTCAAAGATCTAAAAGAATGTAATGTTAAGAAAATAGATAAAATGCAGAGATACTTATTTGGACGAATACATCATGATAGTAAAGTATGTATTGAAGCAGCATTACAAAAAGATAGCCTAACTAAGTTTACTAAAAAATAATCCGTTGTTTGCAACAAATCTATGCTTATCAACTTGTGTGCCATCTTCTAATGTTTTCACTCTACCCATAGTGCTTGCTTTTCTTACATTTTGTGTTGTAAGATCATCATATTCAAAACCATAATTTTCAAACACGTCAATCCAATATTCTGCTGTTTGACAGTTTACATGATGGTGCCCACCTTTGCCAGGAGGAGCAAACGTGACCAATGCCCATTTGCCTTTTGCAAAATCAGTCATATAATTTTTTTGATACTGTTCGTCAACATGTTCTAAAAACTCAGTACTCCACACTAAATCATATTTGCCACCAATTTTACTAGGACCTTGTGTATAGTCATGTATATGTATTTGTTGTTGTAAACTTTTGTCTCTTTCTACTAACCAATCTCCGTCAATGCCTCTAGCTTTAAGACCTTTGTTAGTAGCTATCTTTACCATGCCACCAGGACCGCATCCAATATCTAAAAAAGATTTTGGTTTGAATTTTTTAATTAGATAATCAATAGTGCCTTCGTCTAAGTGTGTTTTATTTTTATGTCCACCTAGATGACTTGGTAATTCATCCATTCCAGTATGCTTCCTTCCTATTGACAATAATGTCCTTAGACAAACTTTTACCTTTGTCTTTTCTAGCACCTTTCATATGATCAATCCATGTGCCCAACTCAGTATTTATTAGTGGATGGCCACCACCTCCGGTTTTAGCACTTTTTATATACATATCAGCACTGTAATCAAGGACGTTACTATCTATAGGTGTAAGTTGATTTAATATATGTCCAAATACAAAACTGTCATGCCATTCTTCTAGTTCAAAAATTCCATTATCTGCATCTTCATAAAATCTTTCAAATTCTTTAAGAAATTGTTTACACATAGGATGTTTCAAATTCATTCCATAAAATCCACACTCAGGCCAAGTTTGTGATCCTTTGCCTCTGCCTACATATGTAAGCCATTTGTCATTTGGTAATAACTTTGCAAATTGCTTGTATGACCAATTACTATGCACAAACGTATCTGCATCCATCCATACTAACCAATCAGTGCCACAAGTTTCTGCTGCATGAAAAACTGCATAAACCTTATTAGCAAATCTGACAGCGTCCCATTTGAATGCTTTGTGCCAGTCTCTTGGTCTACGTGCTTTTATATCGTCAGGTGGTGTTCCGTTTGCTTTAGGCACATTACCCCATCGTTCCTTGAAAGCATTTAATTTTGTAATTTCTTTTGCATTAATAATTTTTATTTGTTCAGGATCTTTATTGCGTGGATTACAATTTTCTGCGTATACCAACATGTTAATGTTTTTATCAACCATGTTTGCAAAACTATCTAAGAAACGCTGCCCATACTTTTGCATGCCTTCTGGATGAAATGTTGTTACCACACTTATACTTGTCATAGGTTATCCTTGTTAAATACACTATAGGTATTTACATATGAAATTTAGATTATGGAAAGAATTTGGAGCTAGAAATGCGGACCCTGTTTTTGATGCTTTTCGTCATAGCGTTCTCGCTGCCGGTCACAGTATTTCTGATGCTAACGATATCCACGCTAGTGACTGTCATGTTATTTGGAGTGTTCTTTTTAATGGTAGAATGGCTCCTAACAAAAATATTTGGAATAATTGTATTCGACATAACAGACCGGTTATCGTCCTCGAAGTTGGTGGAATCAATAGAGGCGAAACGTGGAAGGTCGGACTCAACGGAATTAATCGTGATGCCTACTTCGGTGATAGAGGAAATACAGAGGAGAGAGCAAAGTCGTTAGGACTTAAACTTAAACCTTGGAAAGACAAAGGCGAATATATTTTAATTTGTGGACAACATGATAAAAGTTTACAATGGGAAAATATGCCGCGTATGAGTCATTGGGTTATGGATACTATTGATACCATACAAAAACATACAGATATGCCAATTGTTTTTAGACCACATCCTAGATGCAGGTTAGAAGCCATAGAAAGTCAATTTAGAAATGTTTTTAGAGATGAACCTAGGCATATAGAAGGAACATATGACGATTTTAATTTGTCATTTTCAAAAGTTCATGCAGTAGTTAGCTACAGTAGTAATCCTGGCCCACAAGCTATATTAAATGGTGTTCCGGCCTTTGTAAGTCCTAGTAGTTTGGCTTATGAAGCAGCAAACGATTTAGATTTTTTACATGATATAGAAAATCCTTGGAAACCAGATAGAACCGAATGGCTCAATGATTATGCCTGGACAGAATATACATTGGATGAAATATCCGCAGGTATCCCACTGAAAAGATTGACAAATAAGCTCTAATTTGTTAATATAATATTATGCAATATATAGAAGATTTTTTACACTACTATGTAGAAGACATAGGCGTCAATGACAGTAACAAGCAAATATTAGAAAGCATTAATTCGCAATGCCGTAAAGGTATTGCTTTGACTGACAGACAATATGCTTTAGTAAAAGAAAAGTTATTAGAAAAACTAGATAATTTTACAGGTGACGAACCTCTTAGAATACCGCTTAGGAAAATTGATAGAAGAAAATACATAAAATTTGCAACCAATGACGAAATTGATGGTTTCCATACAAGTAATCTTGCAAAGCAAGATTGGATATGGATAAAGGTTAGATTTCCGTTTCATAAGAAAACTATTGTAAAAATAGATGAATTAAAACATAAAATGAGGAATGGTAACACAAATTACTATCATAAAAAAGGTTCACACATTCATTATTTTAGAGTAATGAATGATACTGTATACAATGTTGTACATACATTAAAAGATAGCAATTTTCAAATTGATAAAAAAGTTTTAGAATACTACGATAAGTCCAAAAATATTGTCAATAACAAATTTGATTACATTCCACATTATGAAGGAAAATTTAATAATGTAGTAGATAGTGTTTCAGCAGAATTGCAATCAAATGACTTTATTAATATTGCAGACAAAAGTATAAAATATGCATTTGAAATAGATCATCCCTTACCAAAAAATTTAAGCGAATCAATTGCATATAGAAAAGATCAAAATTTTTATGTTGATCCTAGCGATTATAGTTTAGAAGATATAGCACAATCTCTTGAAAAATTAAATCGTTTTCCTTTATTAGTTTTGATAGATCAAGATGATTTTCTTAATCAAGTTAAATCTGTACACACTGCATTTAGTTTTGTTGAAAACAAATTCCAAAGTGTTTTGTTTAGAGATGACACAAAAGTAAATTATAATGTCAATGATTACATTAAAGAACACAAGTTAAACAATTGGGTTGACAATGATACAAAAATAGTGTATATTAAAAAGAATCAGCTACCTAAGATATTGTTTAGCAGTGGTTTCAAACCAATTACAGCACTTGGCTTAAAAAGCTATCGTTCAAATAATAATGTTGGATACTATTGTAAATTTAATTGTGACTTAATATTATTCCATGATAGCGAGCCAAGTTTATTTAATTTAAGAGAGTACTAGTGGCAACTTGTAAGTTAATAATTGAAGATGAAGTAAACATCAAACTAGAAGGACTAGACGTAGACGTTAGACGTAAACTCTCTAACGCTCTAAAGTTCGAAGTGCCTTATGCCAGATATATGCCCCAGTATAAGTTAGGACGTTGGGACGGTAAAGTTGCTTTTTTTGGCATTGGTGGTTCTGGCTACGTTAATCATCTCGATGTGGTTACTGAAGTACTTGCAAAAAATAATGTTCAAATAGTTGATATTGACGATAGGAGGCATCCTATTCAATTACAATTCGCCCAAGTAACAGAACGCTATTGGGCGGATCAAGGCGTGCGTTGGCCACAAGGGCATCCTGCAGAAGGTGAAGAAATAATTCTACGTGATTATCAAGTTGAAGCAATAAACAACTTTGCAAATAATCCTCAAAGCCTACAGCAGATTGCAACAGGTGCAGGTAAAACAATTACAACTGCAACCTTATCTCATATGAGTGAAAAGTACGGACGCAGCCTTGTTATTGTGCCAAACAAGAGTTTGGTTACACAGACAGAGGAGGACTATATCAATTGTGGTCTTGATGTAGGGGTGTACTTCGGCGACAGAAAGGAATTGGGTAAGACTCACACTATATGCACTTGGCAAAGTTTGAATATACTTGACAAGAAGCACAAGGACGGAGAAGCAGTATTATCACTAGCAGAGTTCTTAGAAGGTGTAAGCACTATCATTGTTGACGAAGTACACCAAGCAAAAGCAGAAGTACTTAAAAACTTGCTAACACGTAATTTGCGTAATGCTCCGATACGTTGGGGACTAACAGGAACTATACCTAAAGAGAAGTTTGAGTTTGAAAGTATACACGCAAGTTTAGGTCCAGTTATTGGTGAGATATCTGCAAAAGAATTACAAGACAAAGGTGTACTATCAAAGTGCCATGTAAACATTGTGCAACTTATCGATACAGTAGCACACAGAGGTTATCAAGAAGAATTAAAATATCTAGTTACAAATCAAGACAGAATAAATTATTTAGGCAAATTATTAAACACAGTAAAAGAATCAGGCAATACTCTAATACTTGTAGACAGGATTAGCGCAGGCGAAATGCTACAAGAACTTATTCCAGGATCAGTCTTTGTAAAAGGAGACGTAAAATTAAAGGACAGAAAAAATGCGTATGATGAAATCAATGAAGGAACTAATCACGTGGTTATTGCAACATACGGAGTTGCTGCTGTTGGTATTAATATTCCTCGCATTTTCAATCTTGTTCTTATAGAGCCAGGAAAATCATTTGTTAGGGTTATACAATCTATAGGTAGAGGCGTTAGAAAGGCAAAGGACAAAGACTTCGTGCAAATATGGG
>CEVG01022480.1_pt1 | contig 13416 bp, 11 predicted proteins | sample 356511 | NCBI WGS metagenome assembly CEVG01 (sample SAMEA2623426, study PRJEB7988) | marine metagenome | biome: marine biome (ENVO:00000447); feature: surface water layer (ENVO:00002042); material: "saline water (ENVO:00002010), including plankton (ENVO:xxxxxxxx)" | depth 5 m | reverse complement strand
CTCCTACACCAACTCCTACACCAACTCCTACACCAACTCCTACACCAACATTCACACCACCAGAAGATTGTTGCGATGGATTCTCAGAAACATCAAGAATTATCAAAGGAGAACTTATTGATAAAAATGCAGTTTCAGGAAATGGTTCTGTTGATGGTAGATTGTGTTGGAATACATTTGAAGGAACTGCATTACCTGTAAGTTACTTGTGTCCATTTGAAGTTGAAGACTTTAGCAAAGGTGGAATTAGTTTGACAATAAGTGCACCTGTAACAGACGCAAATCGTGTAATTCGATTTGAAAGTGTACTTGGAGTGTGCTATGAAGCATCACTTGATGATCCAAATGGTAATAATATATTCAAAATTATTAAAATTACAGAAACAACTCCAACTCCAACTCCAACTGAAACACCAACACCGGTTTCAACACCTACCCCAACTCCACCGATTGAGTGTTGTGATGGATTCACAGAATCAACCTTGTCAGTTAACGGATCACTTATAGATAGAAATGCAGTTGCAGGTAGTGCATCGGAAGATGGAAAACTATGTTGGACAAGATTTGTAGGAACGGCATTACCACAATCATTTTTATGTCCATTTGAAGTACCAGATTTCAGTTTAGGTGGTTTGAGTATAACAGTAAGTGCTCCTTTAAATGAAGAAAATAATGTATTTAGATACGAAACATTAACAGGTGCTTGTTATGAAGTTAAATTGACAAGTACAACCGAACCAAATATTTTTATAAAAATCGCACAAAAAGATGAAACTCCAACTCCAACATTAACACCACAACCACAAGAATGTTGTGATGGATTATCCGAATCTTCAGAGATGGTGAACGGAGAACTTGTTGATAAAAACGGAATAAGTGCAAATGGTGGTGATGCTAATCAAAGTGGTATTAATGGAAAATTATGTTGGACAACAACAACCGGAACTGCATTACCAAGTTCATATCTTTGTCCTTTTGAAGTTGAGGACTTTAGTAAGGGTGGATTGAGTATCGTAGTTGGTGCAACCCTTACCGACACATTATTTAGATTTGAAGCAGATGATGGTTCTTGTTATGAAGGAAATCTTGTAAACACAGAAGCAGATGGAGTAAATATTTTTGTCAAAATTAATTAATTTAAACGTTTAACATGAGGTAAAAAAAATGGCAGTATTAAATCAAAGTTCAGAGTATAAAACATTCTTAGCATGGTATGGATCATGCACACAGGAAACCTGTGAAGAATTCCCACTAGATAATCATGCAGACAAAGTAGAAATTGCATATGAATGGAACGCAGACGGATTTCCAAGAAAGTGGTCTTCATCTGCCCCTCCATTTTTACAAGATTTTACATCTTTACATTGTGGTCATAATTATTTTATTACATTGAAACCAGGATCAGGTTCAGTAACGATTCCAAACTTGACGGTATCAATTGCAGTAGGAAAAAATGATACAACACATCAAGATTATGGTAGAATCATTGACGAGTGTGTTGTTTGCCCAACACCAACTCCAATACCAACACCGACTCCTGTTGAACCAATCGTCCCACCTCATCTTGAGTTCCGTTGGCAACAGATTGGTAACTTAGGACAAGTTCTGCAAGTAAAAAATATTGAAAAACCAACTGCTCAGTCATTTACAGACAGAGATTTTAATTTAAATTGGTCAACAGTTTATTTATACACAGGTGATCCAAATTCATATGATTTAGGTCATTCAACTTGGCCGGTAGCTGCAGTAAAGGGTGATGTTCCATATTCAATGATTGAATGGAATGGATTAAAAGTAAAAATGGTTGAATCTGGATCAATTAAAAAACTTGTATTAGATGTTGATTCATATGTACCATGTTTACCTGACGATGTTACTGTATTCAATTCATCAAGTGGAAATATCGAGTTACTTCAAGGAAGACAATTTGGATATCGTCCGTCTGATTTTACAATTGAAAATGTACCACCATATGTTGTTTCTGTTTACGATCCAAGTGGATGGTTAGTTGCAAAAATGAATATGACAAGCAAACCAGCAAATAATGCATCTGTTCATGTATATTGGGATACAGAAGATGGTGCGTGTCATTCAGGTATTTTAAAACAAAAGTCAGATGATGATAATTATGTGGTTGAACTTGACATGGTATCTCCTGCTGAGAATTCACACTTTACATTATCACCTGATGTGGAAGTTCCAACAGGAAGTCTGTTTGTTTATGCAGGAGACACAAATAATTCTGATAATAATGCAAATGGTGTATCTAATGCATGGCCGATTGTTAAGAAATCTTAAATTTATATCAAATAACACAATAAACATAGGTAATTTTTATAACAACTTAATATTTATAATAAAGAGTATTATTAATAAAGGAGATTTCAAAAAATGGCAATAATTACAACAAAATACGCATTTGGATGGTTTGGTGCAGAAGGAGAACAATGTGAGTCGTTTGATCTAAGTGGTGAACTTGGAACATATTCATATTCAAACGGAAAACTTAACTTTGAATCAGGTTCGCAAGGATTTTCACACGATAAACTCAAAGGTTTTACGGTAATTTCTTTAGATTCAGATCATCCTACATCATGGACACTTGATAGTGAGATGGGTAGATACAAAATGTCAGGAGGAACAGGTAAAGCACCTGAACTTAATAAATTAGAATGTGGAAGAATGTATTTCATTCATAATCCTAATTTGACTGAGGTACTTATACCTAACTTTATACCAACTGCTATTGACGTAGATATGGGTAGAGTTAATAAATAAGGGAGATAAAAAATATGGCAATTACAAAAAAAGAAGTTTTTAGTTGGGCAGGATTTACAGCAAGTGAGTGTGTAAATGCAAGTGCATCAAATTACCCAAACTTAATTAAGTTTTATGCGTTATCACAAGACGGATCTAGTTTCGTTGGAACTGATACTGCTCAAAATATGTTAAAGTGTGGTGCAGGATATATGTTATTTTCATCAAATGTTCCATATAGTGCAGATGAATTGGTAGAATCGGATCCTGTTGCTGGAGATTTATTAAGTTTGACAGAAAATGTTTTTGAAAAGTTTGATTATACAGGAGATCCTGTTAATAATACTTTTTATTTAACAACATATTTCATTAATGACAAACCAACATATAGAACCTTAAATGGTTCATGGTATATTTGGTGGGATGGATCAGTTTGGATTCTTTCCAATACAAAATACACAAAAGATGGAATTTGGTATGAAGGTGGAAAGACATCTCCAAATGTGGATAATTTCTTACACGAAGATGTTTTATTCTTCACCGAAGCAGGTGATCCAATTCACTTAGAAGACATGAATACAACGTTGATAACTGAAGCAGACGATCCAAGTTTTCAACAAGGTGAATCATTATTCTTAGAAGATGGAATCATTTTACACGGTGAAGACGGTGAAGATATAATCTTTATTGAAACTGATGATAATCCAAAGGTAGGACCATTTAATACATTGATGGCTGAAGGTGGATTAAATGCCTTTCATCTTGAAGATGGACTTGAGTACCTTGAATTAGAGTCTGCTTAATATTTAACTATATTAAATTTAAAAAGGAGAAGTTTTACTTCTCCTTTTTTTTATTATTTTCGGAAGTGTGTATATTTATATATGGAATACTGCAAAAATGAATTTTATAGGCAAATTTTTAGGAAATATATACAAAGCAATTGCAAGCAAAGGTAAATATCAATCTTTGTGTGAGTGCGAAAACTATGAAGTATGGAATCCTGATAATTACTATTACACAGATGATCTAGTGGTTCATAACGAAAAATTATATGTAGCACTTGCAACTCCGCCTATAAATCAATCGTTATCAGCAGAACCAATAAAGCACCGAAACGATAAAAATGATGTTCCTGGTGAGTCAATTCACTGGGAACTTTTATGTGAGTGTAAAGATTTTCCAACACCAACTCCTATACCAACCCCAACACCCACACCCACCCCTTTTATCGAACCAACACCTACTCCTACACCAACTCCTACACCCACTCCAATTGAAGAGTGTTTGTGTTCGGATTACGAAGAATGGGAATCTGGCAAATATTACGAATATCCAAGTTATGTATCATACAATTACAAAATTTACATAACACGTGATTTTGAGGGAAGTGAAGGAGATGATGTACCAGAGACATCAGAACACTGGATATTTGTATGTGATTGTGCAGACAAACCAACTCCAACTCCTGAAATTCCTGACGTGTGTTGTGAAGATGAATATAAATCGTTTACGGTTGGACCAGAAATTGACACAATAGTAGATGGAGCATATGATATTACAATAGGTAGAATACTTTACGATGCCACTATTTGCATTGATTCAGGAGGAGCAAATTATTGTCAATATTTACTAGAACCTGTAACATTAATTCTTCCAAACGATGAACCAATTGGAAGTGTAATATTTTATGGAGGTGTGAATGTTGACACAACTATTTATATAAGTGTACACAACTCCTCATATGCAGAGCAATATTCGTTGCCTAACTACGATGGAGTTTGTTTGTCGGGTAAAATAAATAATGGAAAATGTGAACTAAGAGAGATATTTAAAATAAGTGGGTAAATTACAGAAAGTATATAATATTGTTTGGTACGGTGCGTGTGAGTCATCTGATAATGAGTGCGCCGAACTTGAACTAGCAGATTACGCAGACAAAATTGATTTTGTATTTCAAGTATCTGACACACTTGAGTCTGGTTGGAAATGTTGGAATTCAAGATTACAATCTTATACAGGTGTTAATGACTTTGAAACTCTTGTGTGTGGAAATCCATATATTATTAAACTCAAAGTAAATAATAATACAGGATCAATTCCATCGTTAGATATTCCACATATTTCTGCTGGTACATATGCGAATGATAATAACGATGCTACAAATTTAAGAGTTACTGATAAGTGTTGCTATGATCCAACTCCAACTCCAACACCAACTCTTACTCCAACTCCAACACCAACTCCTACACCTACACAAACCCCAACTCCTACTCCAACTCCAACTCCAACACCAACTCCAACTGAGACTCCGACTCCCACTGAGACTCCGACTCACACACCAACTCCTACACCAACTCCTACACCTACTCCGACTCCTACACCGACTCCTACACCCACCCCAACACCAACACCCACACCCACACCCCAAGATTGTTGCATTGACTTTGAAAATTCAATTCCAACAACAGGTACGATGGATAACCAAGATCCTATAACTGGACTAGATACAAATCTTTTTGAAGCAGGTGGTCGTGTGTGTTTCCATGAAGTAGAAATTACAGGATCACCTGGACGATACACTGTAACAATAGATGGTGATTTAACACGGGTAGGATTAATAAATATCACAGGAGTTTTAGTTGATAATTATATAATTTATGAAGATGCAAATGGTGAATGTTATGGTGGTAATATATCTCAATCAAGTGTAACAAATTTAAGTAAAATATAAAATGGCAGTTTTAAAACAAAATGAAAATAGTGAAAAGTATTATATTGGATGGTATGGTACTTGTGAAACCCCATGCGAAAATGTTAATATATCACTATCAAGTTTTCGTGACAAGGTATTCAAAATTTATCAATCAAGAAATGACAATGTAGGATATAGAAGTTTTGATGGAGTAGTGCAACCACAATTAGATGGATTTGTACAACACTTCACAGAATTGGAATGTGGTAAAAGTTATATTATTATTCTCAACAAAGGAACAGGTGAAGTTGAATTACCTAATTTTCTAGAAACACACATTGATTCTGCTGACGCAGGACGAATTATTGCACAATGTGTTGAAGCAGAAACTCCTACTCCTACTCCTACACCAACACCAACTGAAACTCCTACACCAACACCAACTGAAACTCCTACACCAACACCCACTCCAACCGAAACACCAACACCTGTTGATCCGACACCTACACCTACACCAACCGAAACTCCAACTCCAATAGATCCAACTCCCACACCAACCGAAACACCTACTCCAACTGAAACACCTACTCCTAAAGCATTTAGTTGTTGTGATGAACTACCAAAAATAATAAATGTAGTAAGTGGAATTGGTCAAGAAGACGGAACAAACTATGTATCGGTAGTTTCAAATCCAGATGGATCAAGTGATGGAGTTCTTTGTATGGAAGAAATCACACAAGCAGGTTCGGATGCAATGACTGGTATTAGTTTTGGTACAGACGATTTTTCACAAGGTGGTTTGAATTTATCATGTACAGGAAACTATACAAATCAAGTATTTAGATTCACACGGAATTCCGATGGAAAATGCTATGCTGGTCCTATTGACTGGTCTATACCAATTAATAGATGGGACCCTATAAACTAACGCAGGACTAAGATTATGGCAACTTTAACTCAAACAACAACTCAAGAAACCGTATATTATACTTGGTACGGATCGTGTCAAAATGAACCATGTGAAGATTTTCCACTTGGAGATCATAAAGATGTTTTAAAAAATATAATGCAACTCAATGAATCTGGAATAGGTTCTAAAGCATGGCAGGCTGCATTACCTGATTTCTTTCAACCATTTACAGTTTTAAGTTGTGGTCATGCGTATCGTATCGTGGTAAAAAAAGGATTTGGTTCACTTGAAATACCAGGACTTACTATATCTGGTACAGAAGCAGATACAAATTATGGAATGCTTACTAATCAGTGTGTTACTCCTCCAACCCCAACACCCACTCCTACGATTACTCCTACACCTTCACCATCTCCGACTCCTTCACCAACTCCAACTCCTTCACCAACTCCAACACTTACTCCATCTGATTGTTGCTTTGATTTGGAACATACAATCACAACAACAGGAAGTTTAGATGAAACTCCGGATGTAAATGGAGTTACTTCATTTTTATTTGAAGAGGGTGGAACATTGTGCTTTGATTCATTGAATATAACAAATACTCCAGGAAGATACAACATAGGAACATCAGACAATTCTATTTTTGGTTACATTACAACAAAGGGTACATTCATAAACAATCGTTTTGTATATAAATCACCATCTACTGGTTTATGCTATGAAGTTAATTTAGAAACCGAATCAGGAACAAATGAACTAAAACCAATGTAGGAATTAAGTTATGGCAACACTTCAGCAAAATCCTAATTCTACATCTATTTACTTTGGGTGGTATGGTACGTGCGATTCAACTTGTGAATCATTTGATCTTACTAACTTAGATGTAAGAAGTAAAATATTAAAAGTATTTCAATGTAAAGGTTTGAACGATGGATTTAATGGTTTCGATGCAACATTGCCAACATCTTATGATAGTTCTGCACAACCATTTACATCACTTGAATGTGGAAAAGCATATTTGATTACTATGCCGGTCGGAAATGAAACACTTACTATAAATGGATTTACGTTTACAAACACATCTGATCTTCTTACTGAAAAATATTTGACAGAAAACTGCCAACATACTGAAAATTTTTGTACTTTTCATATAAATAATTTAACATCGAATACATTTGATTTGAATATAAACTTGGATACACTAATTCCTGCACCTTCAAGTAATAACTTTATCCAAGGGGCAGAAGTATTATTTTCTGGTATAGAACTCGATGTTAACACAAATATAATTCCACATACATTTTTAAAACAAAAACAAAAGTATATAGAAGAAAATAATACAAGTATGATAGAATTATTTGAGGAAATAATTCAAAATACTTTAACAACAAAAAGTTTTATTCACAACGGAGAGCATTGGAACAAACTTGTTTTTGCTGACTTACGAGATAATGGCACAGGATTTTCAATTAACGAAATTGATAAAGTATTAAGATTTACTATACAAACAATTGGTTCACCTAATTGGAAAATTTATATACAGGATGCAAAAGTTTATGATTCAACTCCAAATTTAAACGAGTATGTTTATGAATTGTGTTTACCAGGTTCTGTATTACCTACACCAACACCAACTCCTACACCAACAAAAACAAATGGGGATTTAGGACCATCAGATCCAACACCTACCCCAACCCCTACCCAGACCCCCACACCAACTCCCACACCAACACCAAGTCCAACACCTACTATTACACCAACCCCAACAGAGACACCCACAGAAACACCCACCCCAACCGAAACTCCCACGGAAACACCAACCCCAACAGAGACACCCACAGAAACACCGACACCTACACCAAAATCTGCACCTAATATTATAGACTTAACTTTTAATAATTCTATAACAACAGAAGAGTCTATATTTTTTAGTTGGGAAGATGACGGTACGGATCGTACGTATAAAGTAGAATTATCAACCGACTTTAACTTTGAAAATGTTATTTCATCCGATGAAAATTACGATGCAAATTTTTATTCTGTGAATAATTTAGATCCTGATACTGAATATTTTATTCGTGTAAAAAGCAATCCGTTTGGTGATGAAACATTTGAATCAAACGATTGGGTTATTTCATCTGGATTTACAAAAGAAGAAGAAACACCGACACCAACACCCACTCCATCTCCAACACCCATAGACAATTCAAAATTATATATAGCATTTGCTGGACCGAATGTAGTAGATAACGCATTGGCATATTCATCGTTTTATGAAGTAAATGTGAGTAATAGTTCAAATAGACGATTAATTCTCCAAGATGTTGACGGGTGGAATAGTTTTAGTAGTCCTGATAATGAAAATTATATAATAGACGGAAGTATTCTACGTACAGAGTTACATTTAATTGATGAATCAACCCCAAGATCAGTTGTACATATTTCTCCGTTTTCTGAGGAGGCAAATTTTGTTTTAAGTGGTTTTAGTGACACCTTGGATATGATGAACTCACTGGACGGATTAACTATTCGTTACGATAGTGTTGCAAGTGAATTTTATGTTATATACGAAGAATCACTTAATTATACTCAATTCACAATAAGTGGAGAAGATGCAACTACGCACGGAACATCTATTGAGCAATGGATGTCAAATGCACAGGTAAATTACATTTTTAATATATTATTGGTAGAATCGTTGGAAAAACCTACATATCCACTTGAACAATCCGTTATTGATAACGCATACATATCAAACAAAATAAGTTCCTTTGATAAAGCAAATTGTGGAGTAGACTCAACAAATGATAAAATAATGAACATGGCATTTGATGTAACAACCGACACATCTCCAAAATTATATAGTCCTGTTTGCTCAAATAATTCTGCAATATCAAGTGATTCACCTTGGTCAGGATCAAATTGTACACACTTCGCAGGTGCAGGTATCACCGTAGCAATTCCAAAGAAAAATAACGATCCTGTTGGTATAAACGAGTTTTATTTTTACTATCCATCAACAGATGGTTCTACAAACGATAAAGTATTTTTTCTGTGAGGTTGATTAAATGAATTTTTGTTGCAGTGACGATTATACCGAAACTGGTTCTTTTTTAACAGATGATGTAGATATTTACAGTGCGTTTCAAGCATACTTAGTTGGATCAGGAAATGTATTTCCTACTTTAGATGAATTTAAAACTTACTACGAAAATCTTGTATTTAGTGGACTTTCATCGTCACTTGGAAATGAAATTAAACATTTACCACAAATGGATTGTGCCGACTTCACCGAGACAGGTGTTATAGTTACAGACGATGTAAACATTTTTAGTGCTTATCAAGCATATTTGGTTGGTACAGGTGGTGCGTATCCACTAGAAATGGAAGAATTTATGAGTTATTATAATAATTTAATTCAAACAGGAATCGCACAAAATTTATCGTTTGATATAAAACATTTGCCAACAAAAGACGAAGATATGTATGTAATAACAAGTGAAGGTAAAGTTCAAAAAATAGGTTGCTCTTGTACCATAATTGACACACTAAACAAAGATTCTGAAACATTAAATGTAAAAGTAGATCTTGGATCAATTGATCCAACAAGTACAAATGGACAAATAAAAGCAATTGAATTGGTATTTGATGCTATTGAATTTAAATCAGGGGCATCAGCAAATATAGATAAAATAAATTTAGGAAATCCTGAAATTACTTCAAATTGGGATGATATTGATTTGAATATAGCAAATCGTTTAAGAAAATACACAAATGTTTATTTTGATTACGGAAAACGAATAAATGGAAGTGATCCGACAAATAAATTGTCTAATTTTGGATTTTTAGATTTAGATGGTGATGGAATAAATTATGATGATAACTCAAATAATATACTAGATTTTGAAATTCCATATGAAAATATAAACGAAAATGAGTATAAAATAGCAGAAGTGAGAATTTATGACTCTAGTTGTGGTCAAAATTTATTTAATATAGTAGAATGTATTTGAAGATAATTCATTATATATTATATTTATTATTGAATCATATGAATCAAACAACGGAGGATCTAACGATGGAAAAAAATACAACTAACAAACGACAAGTTTTTAAAGACTTATTTGACGGCAATTTTGCTGGTTCATATAATAAGTGGGGAAAAAAAGTAAACGGTGACGTAGTCGTACAAGGACATACTTATGGAGTTTCTGTACGATTTCCAACCGAGTTTCCTAACTATAAAAGTGATCCAGGAAGACTTGAACTTAAAGTAAGTTGGGGCAATCGTGTATTGTTTTTTGGTGGTCATCAAGACGGAATAGCAAATATTTCTGTTGATCAGTATAAACTCAATTCACGTGCAAAACTTAATTGTCAGTTTTTCCTTTATGGAGACGATGGTGAATGCAAGAAAGAATTTCGTGCATTTGAAATCGATTTGGCAAAGTATATGCTCTAATATAAACTTGTTGAGTTAATAAGTTACATTTAAAGGTTATATTTTTTTTTTTCTATATGTTGTTAATGTATAGAATTTATTTATTAGAATATAAATAATATGTATATTTATATTCAATGAGCAATTATGAATTAACAATTAGTGCAAATGATAATACTGTTGTAAGTTTAAAAATAAACAACAGAAAAAGTATATTTTTTGGTTCTAAGAAATTTATATTAAAACCTTCTTCGGATATAGAATTAAGTGAGGTTTCAAAAAAAAATAATTTTAAGGTATTGTCAAACCACTTTACATCGCATCCGAATAAATTTAAGATGCCTGAGAATAACTTAAAGTTGTATGTAGATTCAGAAAATAATCAAAGTGGATATAAGTATTCAAATTATTTTTTACTAAAAGAGTTGGGTTCAAGTTCAGTAATGCTAAAAAGTTATTTTAACCCACACTCAGTAATAGAAAAGTTGGGAAAAAATAAAGTTAGAATTTATATCTCCGAAAAACTAGAAGCAGGTAAACTTAATTTTTCGTCACCTGCTTATTTTGTCACCAATAGAACATTCGCATCTTACACTCAATATCGTGGAGTGCAAATTGCATATAATACCGAGTACGATAAAAGAAATGTAAATCAAACTGCGTTTTTTGAAAAATCTTTTGACATAAAAAGTAGTTACATTGACAATGGGCATTTAATTCTTGTAACAAGTGATATACTTCCGATGGTTAAAAAAGAAATAAATGTTTACATTCAAAAAACAAATTTAGTTGTTTTAAACGGAATGCAAACGTTAGAAGTATTATCACCAAACTTATTGCGAGTAAAAGATGAAAAAATTGCTGAAATGTATACAAAGATTAATTCTAATATTTTAGGTTCTTTTTACTTTATAGGTGGAACAAAAATTTATTGCGATGTTTCTAATCTAAGAATGGGTGATGTTGTTGTATTTGATTATGAAACAGGTAAAGGAAAATCTTTTGGAATTTCAAATATATTAAAAGATGAACAAGGATTTTATTTACTTATAGATGAATTTATTGAAAATAAACCAAAGTATATTTGTAAAAGTCATACTCAAAATAATACAACAGATGTAGTAAATTTTTCTTATGAAAACAAAACTGCTTATTATTCAGTATCAGAAACTGACATAACAACAGAATTATTATGGTTAACTCACAAACCTGATGCTGTGCGTGGAGGTCGGGCAAATAGTGTATTGTCATATGTAGATTGTTATTTTGAATATGAAGAATTGGATAATTTAATGAAAAGCAGTTATGAAGATAGTAACGTCTGATTTTACCCAATTAATTAATCTTCGTGATGCAATTGATGCTGAAGAAAAAATAAGAATTGAAAAAGTATCTAAATCAAATTTCACACAGGATTTTTTAGATAACAAATTTTCAATAGATTTAAATTCAGATAAAGTAATTTCTTTTGAAGAATTGGAAATAATATGGGGATGGTTGGCACAGGGCAAACCAAAAAATGTTCAAATTTTTATATCAAATGCAAGTGTGCTTCCTGCAATAAGTGAAATTCCGGACGACTCACCTGTAAAAATAAATACAGATTCTGTTAGTAGTGTTAGTAGTGTTAGTAGTGTTAGTAGTGTAGGATCATCCACATTTGAAGTTTCGTATGAAGGATGTTCTTATGATATTTATTATAAGTACGGAGATATAAATCAAACAGGTAATGGAGTAGATTCAGATGATACAAATACTGCTCTTGATATTTTACTTGGGGAAATAAGTCATCCTGAACAAGATTCGTTAGAGTTTGCTTTGGCAAATATGAATAAATCTTCCACATTTACAGGATTATCGTTTTCAGAGTTACTTAAAATTGACTGCGTAGCAAAAAAAGAAATAGATGATTATGAGTATTTCGTACCAGCAAATACAGAGTTAAGTTCCGACTGGAATATGGATGGTGAAGTAGATGAACAAGATTTACTGATATTAGAAAGATTTGTATTAATTCAACCATCTACTTTAGAAGAGTATAATAAAGATCGTGGTGAATATCCACTTGCAAAATGCTTACCAGATTTAAATACAGCAAAATATCAATGTCCTGTAATACACGAATCATGTTTAACACCAACTCCAACTCCAACACCAAGTATAATAAACCTCAACTCGGTCAAAATAAAAGAGTGTTGTATAAATGGAAATGAACTCGATATAAGTGTTGAATATAATGTAGAAAATTCAACAAATTTGTTTATTCATGTAAAACCCGGTGAATTTAAAATTGCAAAAACATTTTCTAATGTAAATTCAGGACTACATACAATAAAACATACATTTGAGAATGTGGATTTTGAAGTAACACAAGTAGTAGTCTTTTTAACAGATGTAGGTTGGGTAGAAAGAATTGATTCTGATGTATTAAATGAAATAACAACGTGCGAAACACCCACCCCAACTTTATTAGACAACGATTCTGTGCGAATACTAGAAATCTGCATGGACAAAGACGATTTAAATATTACAGTGGAATACAACACTCCAAGAAAAACAAATTTGTATATTAATGTAAAACCGAGTGAAATGGATCTTGAAAGAAGACAT
>CEVG01161387.1_pt1 | contig 13432 bp, 21 predicted proteins | sample 356511 | NCBI WGS metagenome assembly CEVG01 (sample SAMEA2623426, study PRJEB7988) | marine metagenome | biome: marine biome (ENVO:00000447); feature: surface water layer (ENVO:00002042); material: "saline water (ENVO:00002010), including plankton (ENVO:xxxxxxxx)" | depth 5 m | reverse complement strand
ATGTGGAACTGAAAACTGTCAGTAGAACCACACTTAGGACAGGCGAACTTCACCGTGTCCCATTCCGCCCCGTTGGGGCGTTTGATTCTGTCTTGATTAGACATCTATGAGTCTTATGACTCTGGCTCGGCCATTTTGAAGACTTTCGGCTCCTTGTAAGTCCAAGGATTCGTTTGAAGATATTGAGGCCCTAACGACGCCAATTCTTCTATTACTTCTTTGGAGATGTCCTCGAAATTGTCACAAGCAACATCAAAAACATTAGTTGGCTCTGTTCCTACAAGTAGGAACTCTCCGTCTACGAACTTAGCCTTGTCTCCATAATCGCCAGCGATAACTATTCTGTCGCCAGCCCATCTTCCGCAAAGCGGGGAGTTAACATCGCCGCCGCCTCTTCCGTCTCCATCAATTAGAAGAACAGAAAGTGCTCGACAAATGTCTCCACTCCAAAGCCATTCTTTGGCTTTCATTCCTTCATCAAACCTATGTGGATGAAGGTATTCCCTCTTATCGAGGTTTATGATGAGATAATATTGTCCCATTCTATGGACCTCATTGGTCCGGTTGTTCGAAGTCGACGAGTTCACGAAGTCCGTTAACATTGATTCCTGTTCCAGAACCAAGGTTGTTAATTCGTGTTCTCAATCCCGAAAGACGGTCTTCTCCTCCAATGGTAGAGTCGATACCGACGTTGTTTACGAAATCTCCGCCACAATAGAACTTCAGCATACTCTGCATCTTTTCTTTGCGCTTGGCGAACTTTCTGATTGCTTTGTTTACGTCCTCTTGGTCTTCGTCATTAAGACGTGACAAGGTGTTAGTAAACTCGTTAAGATACTCATTCAACTTCTCGTTGACATGTTGAGTCATCTCTCTTTCAAGGTCCGCTCTTTGAGCCGCGTCGTCGATATATCCCATTACGGTCATCTGACAAGGCGAAACATTGAGATTTTGAACGTTTTCAACAATCGTTGCTACGACTGTATTATCTTCGGTTTCTTCTGGGTCAAGACCCGGAATCACTTCATCTTCAAACTGCACTGTTCCGGTAGTGAGGGTTGCCCCTGTTCCGAACCAATGCATCAGTGAGTTCAATGCGTCAAGTGTGTCAAGATACGGCGGAGAGGTTCGCTTTCCGTCTGCATCTTTGGCTTCTTCACTACTTCTGGTGTCTGGAATGATAACCGCACCACGAACCGCAGTAAACGGAATCGCATTCAGTTCTTTATCCAGAATCTTACGGATTTGTATCCGCCACCTTCTCGTATCAATACGGGTGCATTCCTCTTGGTATCGGCTTCTTACAGCCTCCAAGAATTTCTGCATTGTTGGATAATCGATAACGTTACCTTCGTCATAAGGTTCAATCTCGATATTATCAACACCGTTGTCACCTTCAAGAGCCGCTTGCTCTGCTTCGGTCAAGGACTCCGCCCCTTCCCAAGCACGCTTCACGTATGCTCTGTGATGTGTTCGGGCAATCACGTCTCCGCTTGCCGCCCTATACGATACACGGTAAAGTTCCTCGGTTTTAACAGAGGGTTCACCGTTAACAAGTCCAGTAGAGTGTCTGCGAACACAGTATTCTCTACCCATGTTCACAGTATCATACCATACTTTACAACGCATATTGTCGTAGATAATCCCTTGGTCAAGAGGCACTGTTACCTCATGGGGATTGGTCTTGAGCGTTCTTAGAGCGACACGGAATGCGTCACTTCCAAAACGTGGTATCGCAAGGTGTTTGCGTCCAAGACCGATGCTCTTTGCTTGCTCGACTGCTGATTCAAAATCATTTGAATATGCGCAATCTGCTCTCTCGGCCATCTTTAGTGTGACCATGTGCCCGAGCATCGCTACCGTTGTATTCCTCGCATTGGAGGATACATATCCCCCCGAGTCGTTACTCGGAGAGTTGTTTTGAGTCTCTTCAGACATCTGTGAACCATATAGGTGATGTGTAATTCCCTTGCTCTGATTCGGTTCTATGAGCATACAGTGCATATGCAATACACTCATTATGTTTCGCTCTATGAGGACTATTCCTCGAAATTGAAAGAAGCAGAGCCCCCGAGTATTTCGAGACCTTCCTCTTCCTTGAATTGTTCCTTGAGCATCTCTACGGCTTTACCGTAGCACTCATTCGGGTTGCTTCCCATGACATTCTCAAACTTCTTCTTCAAGAATGTCTTATCGTCATACCCCAATATTTTGTAGTGGAGTATAACATCGCAAGACCATATTTTCTTGGTCATCTGTGAACCATTCACCATCAATATATTTCAGCATCCCTGATTCGGTTCTATGAGCATTCTCTCTCTTTGCAATTCTCTATCTCATTAATTTGCTCTATGGCCACTTGGCCTTCACAGTCTTCGGAAGACGTTCTTGTTCTTGAAACGCTTCTTCTGAACATCTTTCTTTGCAGGGGTAGAAGCCACCGACACCGATGCACGGTGAGCGGCTCCAAACGCAATGTCGAAGATTTCGATGTTTTGATAGGTTCCTTCACCTTGTTCGCACATCCATCTTCCAGCAGTTAGAGAGAAGACTTTGTTGTCATCTTTGTCTTCTCTGAACGTAGTTGTCGACCTTACATTGAATACCGGGCTTTGAAAACCCGGAACCATCAATTTAGACATGTTGCCTGTTTCGACATCAATCAGTCTATCAGCGTCGCTGATTTTGACAAACGTTCTACCGCCTGCTTTTACTCTCTTCATTCCAAGAGATTTACGCTTACTTTCTGCATTGAAAGTCGCTTTCTGCACAGGTTGTTTCACCAAGTCAGTAGCCCTTGGAACCAGATTGGCCCCGGGGTTTCCACTTTCTTTTGGTGCAATGAGATATGTTTTGTGATTCACACTTCTCGTAATGTTTGAACACTGTGCGCTTTGAACAGCATCGGCCCATTTGTATGCGACAGATTTGTCATCTCCCCATCCACCATGAACCATGGCCCACTTCTTGAAGGTCTTGCCTTCAAACTCTATTGTGAACCTAACAAAGCCAAATATCTTCCACCCGCCAACAGCATCTCCGCTGTTGGTTAGTGTTCTGTCGACTGAAACATTGCAAGGAAGCAATTTGTTGCCTTTTGTGACAACGTAGTTGTGCATCTCAAATGCTACCGTCGAAGGGCCACCAACGTCGGTCCAAACCTTTGACGGTTTGATACCTTTTACGAAATGGCCCCATTTTGGATTTGCTTTGTATCCTCTGTTCGGATTATCAAATAAGGCACTGGTTTTAACCTGCCTTACATCTTTGGAAACCTCGAGAACGACGAATCCAAAACCGTTGACTATATCTTTAGCCATGTTATCCTATGGTCACTCATTGGCGACCGTTTTTAATTTTGACGTTTAACTCTCGACCAAAGTCCAGAGATAACACGAGACATGAAACTCCCTTTCTCCTGTTGTTCCTTGGACAAGACCTTGACGTAAAGTTCTGGGTCTTGGTAAGGCTTACCGGTTGTCGGGTTTTCTCCAGTTCGGCGTCTATCATTGACCCAAAGTTGGATTTTGTCTCCATTGTTGAGAACAGTCCTTTCGCGGATGTTCCCTTGGAAGAATAGCACGCCTTCTCTCAATGAGAATGACGGTTCTTGCTGTTCTTCGTTGCTGGTAGCATTTTGCTCCATCTGTGAACCATTCGTCTTTTTTGTAATTCAACGAGGTTGTTTCGGTTCTATGAGGATTATTCCTCGTCACGCACTACTTGTGCGATTTCCATTTCTTGGATACCGATAGCCATTGCAACTGTTGCCATAATGGCAGAAGGTTGCGTTCTGAACTTGCCGTCTGATGAGACATGCAATTCCATGTGACTAACGATTTGCTTTAGCGTAGTGGTGTGAACGTTCCTGTATGCTTTGTTGCCAAGAACGTTTTCCAAGATATCAATTGATATCTGTGCCGGGTCCAAGAAGACGTAATACAGTTCGTCTTCATGCTTGGTGTAGTGGTTCGGAATGTATTTCCAATCCCAATCAACACGATAGGCAAGTATTCCGTGATGGATTATGTCCTTCGTGTCTTCCCAAGAAAATCGAACAGTGGCGCAATTGTATGTGTTTTCCAACATCAAGCAGAAAGGTCTGCTAACAATCATCGCCATACATTCTTCTTTTGATAGCGGCATTTCACTACCGTCGCTTAGGGCGTATGTCTTATCTCGAAAGGCTCCGTCATCTGAAACGTCTTCGTCTCGAATTCTGTATTTCAACCATTTACGGTCAACCATACCGGACACCTCTGAAGAGGGCTTCGAGGATATGAATGAGCGGTTCTTCCGCATTTGCATTCCCGAGGCCCATGTTTTCGGTTTTCCAAAAAATCTTGGTTTTAGCGCAAGTGCTTACCTTTTGAGGTATCTGCGCTCCCATGTGGTCCATCATCATCATCAAATTACGATGATACCTGTTTTGGTATTTTTCACCATATGGGCTTCGAGATATGGTGGTCAACAAACTGAAGTTCATTGCCCCAAAGTCATACATCATGTTTCCGAGTTGATTCGTGAAAGTGCTTAGAAGTTGGAGTGTTCCATCCTTTGTCTTCATAAAGTCACTTCCTCCAAGTCGCCTCCAACCTGTTGCAATTGGCAAAAATGCCCAAGCAAAATGTCGATTGGCTTCTTGGCTCGCTCTTTTGTCTTCATTTTCAAATTGTATTACAATTTCTTTCAGAAGTTTCATGATGTGCATCTTAATCTCGAAATTCACTTTAGAGTTGGACAAATTGTGCAACTCTGAAAACACCTTGGGAAAAGCAAACATGGAGTGGAATTTCATGTCCAACTCCTTGATTTCATTTTCCGAATACGGTGTTCGTGATTCGTGGTCTATTGCCATCTATGGAGATTATTCTCCTTTGTAAACGCCGAGTCTTTTAGCAAACTCGATTTCTTCGTCAGAGGGTTGTTTCCCCTTACGAATCATATTGGTAATGTAGCCTGTAAACCACTTACCAACCATTTCTTTTTCTTCTTTGTTCAATTCATCGTCTCCTTGAATTACTTCGGATACCCATGTCCAGTAGTCAACCGGTAGTTGCTCTGGAATATAGATTTCCTTGAATCTTGTCTTTGGCAAAGATTCGTTAAGAGGGTGGCCTCGTTTGAAAGGGGCCATAAAGAGGTAGCGTTCCATTTCGCCGTTCTCATAAATCAGAGAATAGCCGCACGCTTGCTTCTTGTCTGCGTTCCCAAATATGTCGTAGTCCGCGTTAGCGGTCTCGATATCGTTTCTTGGAAAATGAAGTTCCATGATTTTTATCGATTTCATTCTTCTTCGACTGTGCCACACACTGTGGACTTCGTTAAGAAGAAAACTTCTGGTGTCAGAAACTTCGTCCCACGAAGTGGTCCTTCCGATATATTTGGAGCCGTATCTTTGAGCGAGAGCCTTTGTTTCCACAAAGTCTCCGCCATTGTCATCATAGTAAGAAACCCCAATGTTGGAGGCTCTACCGTGTATGATAGCAGTATACGGGGCATGTCTTGTGCCCTCTCCTGTAATGTTCTGCATCAATTCCAATCCAAGGTCACCAGAAACAGCCCATGTTCTACATGTCCGTTCCAAGTCTATCCTTGGCAAGAATTGTGTGTCTGCACCACTGTTCCAAGTAAAATTTCCTCCCATTGGTCGGAAGTGAACATTAATTGGGTTTTGTAGTGTCATGTGATGTCTCCCATTTCGCAAATCAAGCAAAATGAGTAGGTGTGAGCAACTTCCAATATTGTTAATGTTAGAGTTGCCGTCCCATGAACAAATAAACTCGGGGCAGTTGGCCTCGAGAGTGTTTTTTGGATACTTTCTCTGTTCGAATCTGCGTTCATACAGAGTAGTAATCCACAAGTCTCCATGTCGATATGTAAACTCGAGTCCCTTCACTTTTTTGCCTTTATTGTATGCTCCTTGGAAAAGGTCGCCCATACCAGTGTATTCAATGTAGAACAATTTACTGTCCGTCACAGGAATACCCGTAAAAGCACAATATTTGTCGTGCAGGGTTTGAATGTCGTTTGCATTCATCTATGAGGGCTAAACCTCTGTTTGTTTTTGCATGAATTCCTTCATGGCTTCAACTTCAGAAGTGTCATTCTTTTGAGTCTTCTTCTTCATTTGTTGTCGCTTTCTCTCGACTTGCTCGATGGTAGTCCCATGCAGGAACTTCATCATCTCTTCGAGTTGAGTAGCAATTCTTTGCATTGCCTCTGCTTGGTTCTTTTGAATCTCAAGCATATCTGTCATGAAGCGTAGTTGTGCGTTCATAACGTTGTTTTCAATAACCGATAGGGCCATCTGTGAACCATTTCAAGACATGTGCAATACATCATTGTTGATTGATTCTATGGTCAATTAAGACCGTTTAGGAGTTTTCTTACGCTTAACCTTCTTCTTACCGTCTGGGAAGAAACGCTTGTCACCTTTGCCCCGCATAATCGAGGTTCTGACGTTCATTCCTTTCCAAGTGCGGATTGTTCCACACAGGTCGAAGAATTCGGCTTCCACTTTCATTCGGTCTTCATGACGGAACGAAATCAAGCCGTGTTCTGCATAATGGTCTTTGACCATGCAAGAAAGATAATCGATTTCCCTTTCGGTCCATCGTGCCCTGTTTTTTGGGGCAACTTCTTCTTGAGTCTCCATTGTAGTGGTTTCCTCCACCACAGGTGTTTGGGTAACAGATACTTCTGCTCCTTTGTTTAGGATGGCTTGTAGAACACGTAGTGCCTCTTCGCCTTCCAACGTTAGGTTGATTTCGATGTTAGCCATCGTAATCACCCAAACAAATTCCCGAGACCTTCGAATCCAATTTCATCGTATTCTTCTTCGTCTTCGGTTTCTGGTTGTAGGTCCATTGATGCCATTACCTTCTGTATCTTGTCGGTGACCACTTTAGCGTCACTAACGTAATCACGAAGTCTTTCAGCATCAAGGACGAGCAAACGGATGTAATCAGCAATAGTCATGCTGGCCGCCTTTGCTCTCATCTGAACCAACTTGTAGTCTGATTCAGCCATGCGAACGGTGACGATTTTCGTCTCCTCGCCTTTCTTGATAGGGTTTTGTGCCATACCTGTGAACCATTCCATTCCTCTGCATTACGCTCACCATTGGTTCGGTTCTATGAGGCTTATGCCTCTTTTCGGTTGCTCTCAAGAGCCTCATCGAGATAGATGCTGTGAGTATAGTCCTCACGGTTGATGTCAGACCACACTACTATTCGTATTCGTCCGCCATCATTCTCGATTTTAATCGGACATCCATGCCCGTCATTGGTGACTGCGTCGCCATACCCACGAAAGAGCAAGTAGAGTCCGTCAATCAACGGATTCTCGTCCCCTCTTGTTTTCGATGAAACAATCTTGTATGGGACTGCATCTCCTCCTTCGTCTTGCCATGGAATCAAAATCCCTTTGTCAAGAGTTTGTAGGTGTGGTTCATTTTCCCACCATGCTTTGATGTCATCTGGTGTCATCTATGAGGCATCAAGCCTCGATGTCCCGTAAAGTGGGCCATCCTTTTTTGTTTAGAACAAGAAGAGCGATGTTGTCGCCCATTCCCAAGATAGAGAAGTTAGGGCTGTTAGCCGCTTTCACTATCTTTTCGAACATTTCTTGTCCAGCCGTTAGAAGTTGACTCATGAATTTCTTCTTCTTAGGTGTGCCTTCGTAGTTTGCAGTAGCAATGTGATATGCTTTGTTCACTACGTCGGAGAGCATGTATGCTCCCACTTCACGTCCTTCGATTCCGCTCCAAACCATAGAGGAAGTCATAGACTCGCTCCACTTTGGTTTTTCATCGGGCTGGTTCTTTAGTTGTTCAGCGTTTCTCTCTGCCGCAGAAATCATAGAATATTTCCGGTGCAGAGCCGCCGCCTTCCTTTGAGCATTTTCCAATGCTTGAAGTTCGTCCAAAGAACAACCCATTACAATCATCAACTTGTCCGGGTGTGCTTGCGCAAACCGTCTAACGGTGTTGAAGTGAGAATTCTTGAGCAGAGTAACTCTGTCAGAATTCACAAGTCCACCAATGTCCCTTAGTTCGGGGCGTCGGTTTTCATTCTTCTTTCGAGGAGTCTTTAGTTTCGACTTGGTAGACCGTCTTTTCGGAGGGAAGGTTCGTGGTTTTACAACCGGCTTCTCCTTCACTTCTACTTTCTTGACGGGCTCCTCAACTGTCTCCACAACGGGCTTTGATTCCTCAAGAGCCTTGTCTCTTTTCTGTCTATACTCACGCATATGACAGATGTTGCACATAGGTCCTCTTGGGTCTGTTCGTTGCCTCCATTGTGATGATTCAGTTGCGCCGCACTCTCTACAAACGTAATTCTTATTCTTACGAGCCTTAGATTTCTTCCTCGGCTTCTTTGCAGGTGCTTCCTCTTCCTGTTTTTGTGGAGTAGGTTCTTCTACTTTCACAACAGGCACATCTTCCACAGGAACATGTTCCTTGTGAAGTATAGCGGACAACAAATCAGTTAAACTGATATCACTGTCATCCAACTGTATCGTGATGTTCATTTTCACCATCTGTGAACCCGTCTGTTGTCTTGCAATTCATAAGACTTGATTCGGTTCTATGAGCAACGTAATCTTTGCATTACTTAATGTCTACTCGCTCTAAGGAGAGGCGCAGTATTGATTCGGGGACTGCTCGCACCCGATGCTTCCCATCTTCGGAAGTAGCAGTTGTTGCATAGGACGACTGCTCGCATCCTCTCTCCTGTGAACCATTCGGGGGTTCTATAACTCGACCTTCTTGATTAGGTTCTATGAGCATGCAGGAATTATGCATTTCGGCTGACTTGTTTTGCTCTATGGACTCAAGGTCCGTCAATTTCTCTGAAATGGTCATCATCTACTTTCTTGAATAGTCTGCGGGTTTGAGGCCACATCCATATTCCGCCAACTTTCAGCATAGAAAATTGTTGATTCAACCATACACGGTTCATTTCGTGTTGTTGTTCCAGAGTCGGCCCACCTTCCTTTGATAAGTCTCTGATGTTGCCGTATCCGCCAGTTCTGGCGAGTTCCGCCGCAAGTTCATCCGGCGTCATGAAATCTCCAATGAAATTCATCTGTGAACCATTCATCAACAATGTAATTCATCTTACCTGATTAGGTTCTATGAGCATTCATACATTCTGTATTTCCCCAATGTTGTTTTGCTCTATGAGGCATCAAGCCTCGGCTCCGTCATACAGAGTTGTCTGTGTCTTATCAACTGATTTAGGCATAGACAACACCACATCGTCAAAACCGAGATGATTCCCGTCTTTGTCGGTGATTGCGAAGTCAGATATGCGGACTCCATGTTGTTGGAGGAACGCACTTAGGTCGGCGTATTCTCCAAAAACGAGCGTGGCTTTCCATACTCGTGTCGCTGTCTTTTCGTTAGACATCTGTGAACCATTCGCACCTTTTGTAATACGAGTGAATTAGTTCGGTTCTATGAGCATACAGAAAACATGTAATTCCAGTAATTTATTTTGCTCTATGAGGCATCAAGCCTCTGCTCCTGCATCTTCCATTTGACATGAAGTGCAGTGTATTTCCATTTCACGAGATGACATTCGAATCATGGTTTCTTTATTCCATGAATACATTCCATCCCACTCTTCGGATTCGGTAATTATGAAGTTACCAGTATTCCATTGAACGGTTTGCCCGACTAACATCGGGTTATCCAAATTCAAAAGACGGTAAGCATTCATCTCATTAATTACTTGAATTCCGGCTTTCGCAAACCGAGTGTCTACCCCTCTCATTTCGATATCGGGTATCCCGTAATTCTCATACATTCCAATGGAGTAAAGCCACATGGTTCCTTCTGGAAACCCATTGTCTTCTCCGTCTGGGGTTATGATTACGCTCGTAGTCGAGCCAATCACTTCACGAGTCTTCTCATAGGAATCCTCGTCTTCTTTGTCTGCCGTCTTAGGCATCTGTGAACCTTACGCTCAGTGTGTAATTCCGCCTGTTTGGTTCGGTTCTATGAGCATTCGTCGTAAATGCAATACTCGCATGTTGTTTTGCTCTAAGACGATTTGAATATCGTCTGCTTAGTCGATGTATTTGTTTGCAATCTTTGTCAATTCTGTCATGGCAATTTTGTCTTTGCCACAAAGTGCATACATCTCATCTGTCTCGCAGAAAATGACTTGACCTCCTTTGTAGGTCTTGCCGTTGAATTTGCAAGTGTCGCCTTTCTCTCCTTGGAGTTTGTGCTTCTTAATGTGAGCCCACAATTTCTTTGTGATTTCTCCACGAGTTTGTTTCTTTGAACCCACAATGTCTGCAAGGGGTCCGACTGGCTGAACTTTCTGTTGTAGTGCGCTTGGCATGTTATCTGCCAAGTTACAATCAGCCATAAGCGATTCGCTCTGTGAACCATTCACCATATATGCAATTCCGGCCATATGTTGTGGTTCTGTGAGCATACCGTTCCCCTGCAATTCATGCCCTGTGTTTTGCTCTATGGCCTCATGCAGAGACCGGAAGTTCGTGAAGAATCTTCTTCTTCGCAGGGAAGTATTCAACCTCCCAAGAACAATCGCATTCTGAACAAGCGAATATACGCTTTGGATTGGAGTCTGGTGGAAATAATTCACCGGGGTCCATCATCACCGCTTGGGTGTGTTCAGAACAACAGATTGGACATACTAATGATGTGTGCATCATCTATGGCCATAAGGCCGTCAACCATACGAAGGGTCAAACGCAGGACTTTCGTCCTTGTCTTCTTTCTCTCTCTCTTCATTCAGCATGATGGTCTGTTCGTCCACATCAATGCGAACAACAAGACCACTCCAGTCAAGACCGAGAACGCGAGGCTTGAGTGCCCCGATGTCCTTTCCGTCTTTCAAACCGTTTCGTGAAATTGCTGTCAAGAGTGTTTGTGAAGCATCCGATAGGAACGCTCCGATAAATCCCTTCATATCCTCGATTGCAGAACTCAAGTCATCTCGAGCCTTGTCGTATGCTTCGTTTTCTTGCATACGATTTACAATCATGTTCTTCCTTTGTAGGAATACGCCAATGGCGTTTTTCATTCGGCTATCATTCATCAATTCGTTAATTGGGTCCCATGAACCCTCTTGCATTCGTTGACGCATGCCATCGCGGTCATTGTATAGTTTGTCTATGTCACCTACCAATGATTGGTAGAGTTCCGTAAAGACCTCAAATACAGATGCCGGCGTGGTGTTCCGAATATCTCGACGAACCACGTAGCCTTGTCTTGCTACGTCGACTTCGTCAAGGTAATTATCTCCAGCCTCTTTGTAGGCGTGGTAGATGGAAAGGGCTGATAGACATTCGTGTGTCCGTAGTGCCCTTTTATCGTCATTCCATATGACTCTCATCCTATGGTCGATGTATCGACCGTTTATGAACTCTAACGAGTCCTCTTATCGCCTGTTACCCAAAGTGGGCGTGCGACATAGTCCAAGTGGCCAAATGACCCATTGGTGCCGTTAGTGACTTTGATTGTAAATCCGCCACCTCGTGTAACATGGAATGTAGGAGTGTCTCCCTCTATTCTTTCACAGTTAGCCTCATACTTCTCTGCAAATTCTTCAGAAGAAATAATTTGCTTATTTGTCATTTGAGGTGTCTTGTTTATCCACTTAACGTGGTAGCACTTTTCCATTCCCGAGAGTTCTCTCGGAGGGTCTTTGAGAAGCAAGTCTGCTTCGTGCCCTTTCCATGTGTGGTAGTCGCCCGTATCATACGGCACGACTAATCCGGTGTCAGCACCGGTTTTGATGTATGTTACGCATACCATCTATGCCGGTTATTCCGGCGGTTTGGGATAGAATTGTTGTTCTTTGGTTGGGTCCCAATCTTCAATGACGGGAACCGGCATTGGGTTTCCCTCTGTATCAATCGGGGGCAAATCCATTCCCGGCATCCATTGAAGTCTTGTCAGTTCTGAAATTACTGCTCTGACTCTTGACTTCATTTCTTCATCGTATGTTCCTTCAAAGTCGGGACCCATACAATAGCGACGATACGCTTCAATGAGCGCAATCCTCACTTCAAAAATGCTATCTGATAACATCTGAGGGCCTTTCTCAATACATGCATCACGGCTGATATGTTTAGACCCAAAAAAAAACGTGACAGCGACGATTGCCATTCAGCATCGCCGTGTCACGCAAATTTTCTGTGGTGGACAGGAAAAAAGGGATGGGATGCACCAAGTAAGCGGCACTCTCTGTTTCCTGTCCAACCTATGGCCACATGGGCCGTTTATCGTCAAGCAAAACCTCGGTTTGGCTTGAAAGCCTCGAACGTTGATTTACCATCAACTGTGTTCTCCGGGGTGTTTGCGATACGCATAGTTCCGTTGCCAACGAATTCACGCATAGCCTCGATGTCTGCCTTCCTCGTTTCGGAGGTAGGCTTCATACCTGTGGTTGGGTTGAAGACTTCGTTGAAGTCTTCGATTGTCACAGGTCGATTCTCTTCGAACCCGAGGTCCATCGCCTCTTCGACTGCTTGCTCAATGTTACGACCACTGAAACCTTCGGTCTTCTTAATGAGTTTCTCCATGATGGATTCGTCATTAGCAATTTCCATAAGTCCATTGGTGTCGCTTGCGTTCAAAGAAAGGTGGATATTCAGAATACCCTCTCTCTCGTCTGCGCTTGGCAAGTCAACGAACCAGCGACCTTCAAATCGGTCAACCAGTTCTGGCGGGAATTTGTTCATTTGATTCGCAGTGAAGATGAAGTATACACCAGCCTCGTTGTCCTGCATGAATGAAAGGAACTGCGCCAGAACGGCGTCGTGTGCTCCTCCATCTCTTACAGAATCTTGAGAACCAAGCAACTTCTCGGCTTCGTCGATAAAGACCACACAGGGTCCATTCGCTTCAGCCATATCAAGCAACTTTTGTGTCTTCTCTTCTGATTCGCCCACCAATGACCCTTTCAAGTCTGGTGCTCGAACAGCGATAATGTTCATGTTCCACTCTTTGGCCGTAGCCTTAGCGAGTAGAGTCTTCCCACAGCCGGGGACACCAGCAAGTAGCATTCCTCGCGGTGCGCGACGGAATCCATACAAGCCAGCGGCGTCAGTAAATCGACGCTTTCGGCGGCGAGCCCATTTCTTCAGTGGTTCAAGACCACCGATGTTGTCAAAGGACTCTTTTGGCGTGATGAGTTTGAAACCAGCCTGTTCGACCAACTTCGCCTTCTCTCGAAGGATAAATTGGCCACTCATATCGGCATTATTGGCAAGACTCATACACAATAGATTTTCAAATTGTGTTGAAGTCAAACCGGCTCCAGCATCAGCAACGTCTTCAATGTCGACGTCAGTCATGTTTGCGACTTTAGGATACGACTGTATACTGCTTGCGTCTTCTTCAATACCTTCCTTCATGTATCGAATCTTTTCGATTCGAGACTCC
>CEVG01071947.1_pt1 | contig 13491 bp, 9 predicted proteins | sample 356511 | NCBI WGS metagenome assembly CEVG01 (sample SAMEA2623426, study PRJEB7988) | marine metagenome | biome: marine biome (ENVO:00000447); feature: surface water layer (ENVO:00002042); material: "saline water (ENVO:00002010), including plankton (ENVO:xxxxxxxx)" | depth 5 m | reverse complement strand
CCACCATCAGAAATATTAAACTTTGCAGACCTAACATTGTTTTCATCAAGACTATATGGATCCAGTGTAGCTGCAAGGTTTAGACTAATTTTATTTTTAAATAGACTTGCACCTGTTGATAACCTTACAGGTGACCAGTTCAACGAATCAGCAGCAATATTATAACTTGTACTAATACCAAGATTATTTAATATAGTTACTTTTTTGGGTTCAGGTGACAGGGAGTCATTACTTCTTACTTTTGCTTCAAAATTATTATTTATATTAATTCCAACAGAATTAGAAAATGATCTACTTGGAATCCCATAAATTGAATTTTCGAATCTTGTATACTCTGCTGTATTTCCTTCAGCATCTATTATGTATGTATCATAATATTTTTCAAAACTTGGCTGAATACTGTAACTTATAGATGGACGAATAGTATGTCTTATTGATTGTATTTTTTTTCCATAACCAAAATTAAACGTTCCGTATATTGTTGTGCCAAGACTAGCACTATAATTATATTGACTAAAAGATGAAAATTTATTAATTGTATCCTTTGGAATTAAATTATTTTCATTAAAATTTGAATATTTTATAATCTTTGGAGTAAAAACAGTGTTCAAATTTCCAGATGCACTTAAACTAAAATGTTTGAATAATTTAAAATTTGTACTAATTGGAACATCAAATCTCATACCTGACCTAGCGTCATCAAACATTTCTTTTTTAAAAAGATTTTCTTCAGCAGTCACAATTCTATTCTCAGCTCTTGTGGAAACTTGAAAGTTTATATTTTTGATAACTCCTTTCTTAATAGTCCCTTTTTTACTAAATGGGTATATTCTTTCAAGACTTGCATTTAAAGTTGGTAAAGTTAAATTAGCAATTCGTGTGTTTGTATTTTGAGATAAGGAGGATGTTAGGGCAAAATTTACTCTTGGATATTCTGGAAATGTTTTTGAATACGAAATTGATGAACTCAGAGTATTATTTAAAAAATTACTTGAATTTAGTTGGTTTACTGATTCTTGAAAATATTTACTACTCCCTAAATTGACTGAAGCAGAAAATGAGGAATTTGGGTTTGATTTAGAATCTTTACTATGAGACCATCTAATATTATATATGGTGCTTTGACTGTAGTCAGGGAATCCTTTTTCACCTTGAATTAACTTTTCGTACCTGTAGCTAAATGTCCCTCTATATTTATATCTAACTCTATACTGAGTGTCAAATCTAAGGCCATAACTTCCATTTGTGTAATAGTCACTTAAAATATTCAGATCAAAATATTTCGAAAGCGGAAGGTAATATCCGAGTGATTGAAGATAATAACCTCTTTCGTTACTTTCTCCAATAGTTGGAAAAATAAATCCGGACTGTCTATTTTGAGTTGTAGGAAAATAAGCAAAAGGCAGTGCTACGGGTGTTGGTATATCAGCTATGTAAAGATTAGTAAATCCAGCAACAATTTTTTTTCCAGGAACCATTTTACCTTTACTTATTCTGATATAGTAATCAGGATTCTTTTCATTTTGAGAGGTAGTCATTTTCGCATTTTTTAAAAAATAAACAGAATCATTTTCTTTTTTCGTGAAACCAGAATAAACATTCATACCGCTCTGGCTTGATTTTGAATTCCAAATAATTGCTCTTTTTGTATCAAAATTAAATCTTATTGAATCTGGATTAACTTCATTGTTTGCTTGCCTAAAAAATGGTTTTTGAGAGAGTTTTCCTATACTGTCTTTTATTCTTCCAGCATAAACCTCACTTTTTTCATAATCAAGGACAATGTATCCAGCTTTTAATTCCATGTCCTGATATTTAATGTTTGCTTTATTATATAAATAAATTCTACTAAGCTTTTGATTGATTTTTACTGAATCTTTTGCAGTGTATTCAATCTTATCTAAAATAAAAGCTTTCTGGTTTTGAATAGTATCATTTTTATTAATATTTTCATTTGAATCATTATCATCATCAATATTTTTTTGGGAAAAAAGATATGGTAGACTTAAAAAAACAAATGTTGTTAATAAAAAAAGAGTTTTTTTTAGCAAAGTGATTTGGCCTAAATTTGTGATTTGTAAAATTACACATATTTTTATTCTAATAATATTTAATTATTTGTTAATTAATGAATAAAAGATTCAAATATTTATTAATAATTTCAGTATTATTAGTTCTATTTTTAGAAAATAATTATTCTCAAAACAAAAAAGATAATTTTATTGTTGTTCTCGATGCAGGACATGGGGGAAAGGATTCAGGAAACAGAGGTAATGGTCATTACGAAAAAAAAATAGCTCTTAAAATAGCCTTAGGTATTGGTTCAATTTTAGAGAAGGTTGATGGTATAAGAGTAATTTATACAAGAAAAGAAGACGTTTTTGTAAGCTTAATTAAAAGAGCAAAAATTGCGAATGATGCAAATGCTGATCTTTTTGTATCAATTCATTGTGATGCTCATTCATCAAATGCTTATGGCGCCGGAACTTTTGTACTTGGATTGCACGCTAATCAGAGAAATTTTGAAATTGCAAAGAAAGAAAATAGTGTGATTTTTTACGAAGAAAATTTTGAAGAAAATTATGATGGATTTGATCCTAATAGTCCCGAATCTGTAATAAGTTTGACATTAATGCAAGAGGCTTATCTTGATCAAAGTATATCTGCAGCCAGTGAAATTCAAAAAAGTTTTGTAAAAAATTTAAATCGAAAAGACAGAACAGTTAAACAGGCTGGATTCATAGTATTAAAATATACTTATATGCCCAGTGTTCTTGTTGAAACAGGATTTTTAACTAATAGGAGAGAGGGCAATTATTTAAATTCTAGAAAGGGTCAAAATGATATGGCTAAAGCTATATCGAAAGCGATTATAAACTATAAAAATCAAATACAATTAACAGTTAATTCAAATGAAATCTTCAATGATAAAAATCCAGGCGAAAATGTTAAATTGATTTATAAAATTCAAATTGCTGCAAGTAAAAATAATTTACCATTGAAAAAGTATAATTTTAAGGGGTTGAATGATTTGTCAAAAGTCAAAGAAAATGGATTATTTAAATATTTTTATGGAAGCACTAGTGATATTAAAGAAGCTGAAAAATTAATGAAAATTGCAAAAAGAAAAGGTTATAAATCAGCATTTATAGTCTCATTTAAAAATGGACTTAAAGTTAAATAATTTATAATGGCTTATTTTATGACGTGTTTTCGCCAAATAATTATTAATTTTATTGCTAATTTAAATTAGATGTCAAAAGAAATAAAATCTTTGATTTTAGTTGTATCTGGTATTATTTTGTTCATACTAGGCTTCAACTTTTTAAAGGGTACTTCGTTTTTCTCAAATCAAATTAAACTTTTTGCAATTTTTAAAAATGTTGAGGGACTTCAAAACGGCACAAGTGTAAATCTTAATGGGTTGAACATAGGTAAAGTCACTTCAATTGACCTTTACAAAGATACTTCAGTAATTGTTACTTTTAATATTAGAGATGATTTAAAATTTTCTAAAAATAGTATAGCTGAACTTTATGAGGCAGGATTAATTGGTGGTAAATCTATAGCTATTATTCCAAAATTTGATAGCAATAGTAATTTTAAGTCTGGTGATACATTAAAATCTAGAATAAAGCCGGGTTTAACTCAAACAATAAGTGATAGAATTGTTCCACTTGAATCAAAAATTGAAAGTGTTTTGACAAATGCAGATTCGCTTTTTATGGATATAAATGATGTTCTTGATTCAAAAGCTAAAAACGATTTAAGATCTATAATATCGAATTTGAATTTAACTTTGGAAAAAGTTAATTCTATATCATCTTCTTTAGATAAAATTACAAAAAGTGAGTTAAGTAACATTAAAAATACTGTTTCTAATTTCAGTGATATCTCAACAAAATTAAAAGTTTTCTCAGATTCTATTAATTACAATAATTTGAAAAATTCACTAAACGAAATAAATAATGTTTCAGTTAAATTAGGTAGTATACTTGAAAAAATTGATAATAGTAAGGGGGATATAGGTAAAATGATTAATGATGATAATTTATATAACAACCTTGATTCAACTTTAATTGAATTGAATAAATTGATTATTGATTTTAGATCAAATCCTAAAAGATACGTTCATTTTTCAATCTTTGGAAAAAAGAACAAACAGTATAATGAAAAATGACACTGTGTCATTTTTTTATTTAAATTTACAATATATTTTAATTTTAAAAATAAACACTTTTAATTTTAAACTATCAAATGATTCAATATCTGCCTAATATATTATTTGCTTTAGTTTTTTTAATATTAATTGGAAATTTCATAAGAAATCTAAAAAAACTTTTTTATAAAATTAATCTTGGAAAAAAAATAAAGAGAAACAACAATAAATACATTAGATTAAAAAAAATGTTTCTTTTAGCTTTTGGTCAGTCGAAGATGTTCAACAAACCAATATCTGCTTTTCTTCATTTGATAGTATACATTGGTTTTGTAATAATTAATATTGAATTGGTAGAAATTATAATAGATGGTTTTTTTGGGACGCATAGAGTATTTGCTCCACTTATGGGTTCGTTTTATAATTTTTTGATTGCATCGTTTGAAATTTTAGCCTTATTAGTTTTAGTATCGGTTTTTTTATTTTGGACTAGAAGAAATTTATACAAGATTAAAAGGTTTATTAGCAAGGATTTAAAAGGTTGGCCAAAAACTGACGCTAATTTGATTTTGTATTTTGAGGTTATTTTAATGACTCTTTTTTTATTGATGAATGCTGCGGATTATTCAATACAACAAAATTTCCCTAATGACGACTATTACACTAATGCAGGCCTATTTCCTGTTAGTAAATATTTATCTTATTATTTTATAAATTTACCTTACAATACATTAGTAACACTTGAAAGAATTTTTTGGTGGATGCATATTGTAGGAATATTGTTATTTGCGAACTATCTTTATTATTCTAAACATTTGCATATCTTGCTTGCATTCCCTAATACATTTTATTCAAACCTAAACAACCTTGGTAAATTTGAGGTTTTAGACGAAATTAAAAATGAAATTAAAATGATCATAAATCCTAATGAGGTTATAAATTATGATCAAAATCAACCTCCTGAAAAATTTGGTGCATCTGATGTTACAGATTTAACAAGGATCCAATTATTAAACGCTTACACATGCACTGAGTGTGGTAGATGTACTAGTGAATGTCCAGCAAACCAAACCGGAAAAATGTTATCACCCAGGAAAATTATGATGGATACAAGAGACAGGCTTGATGAGGTTGGACGTAATATATATAAAAATGGTGAGTTTATTGATGACGGAAAACAATTGCTAAATGATTACATAAAACCAGAGGAATTATGGGCTTGTACGTCTTGTAATGCTTGTGTTGAAGTATGTCCTATTGATATTGACCCTTTATCAATTATAATAAATATGCGTCAATATCTAATTATGGAAAAATCTTCAGCTCCTAACGAATTAAACAACATGATGAGTAATATTGAAAATAATGGTGCACCATGGCCATTTAATCAACAGGATAGATTATCTTGGTTAAATGAAACTTAAAAATTTAAATTATGCATAAAGAAGAAGCTGAAAATTATTTACATCAAAAAGTTGAGAACGGAGAGGAGGTTAGTCCTGTATTACCAGAGGGAATAAAAAACTATTTAATCGATATAGACGGTACCATCTGTGATGATATTCCCAATGAAGAGCCTGAAAGAATGTCAACTGCAAAAGTATATCCTGATGCATTAGAAACGTGCAACAAATGGTTTGATGAAGGACATTTAATATGTTTTTTTACTTCACGTGTTGAAAGCCACAGAGATGTAACCGAAAAATGGTTAAAAAAACACGGATTTAAGTATCATAGCTTACTTATGGGTAAACCAAGAGGAGGTAATTACCATTGGATTGATAATCATTTGGTAAAAGCTACCAAGTACAATGGAAAGTTTACTGATTTAGTTGATAAGGAAAGAACAATTCAGGTTTTTGATGATGGTAATGAATAGATAAAAACTATGAGTGATTTAAAAGTTTTAACTCTCAAGGAATTTAAATCTAAAGGAATTGATGTTGATGTTCTTTTTTGGGTTGGTTGTTCAGGTAGTTTTGATGAGAGATCAAAGAAAATAACAAAATCATTTGTAAAAATATTGAATAGTGCTAATATTTCATTTGGGGTCCTGGGGATAGAAGAATCTTGTACAGGTGATCCTGCTAAAAGATCAGGAAACGAATATTTATTTCAAATGCAAGCCACCAAAAATATTGAAACCTTAAAAAAATATAAGTTCAATAAAATTGTTACAACATGTCCGCATTGTTTTAACACTCTTAAAAATGAATATCCAGAATTAGGTGGTAATTATGAAGTAATTCATCATACACAATTTTTAGAGGATTTATTTAACAAAGGAAAATTGAAAGTTGAAAAAGGTTCATTTAAGGGTAAACGAATAACATATCATGACCCCTGTTATCTAGGAAGAGCAAATAACATTTATGAGGCTCCAAGAAATTTAATTAAGCAGCTAGATATAGATTTATCTGAAATGAAAAATTGTAAGTCTAAAGCACTATGTTGTGGTGCTGGAGGTGCCCAAATGTTTAAAGACCCTGAACCTGGTAATAAGGAGATTAATATAAAAAGAACTGAAGAAGCTCTTGAGACTAATCCTAATATAATTGCTGCTGCTTGTCCTTTTTGTAATACTATGATGTCAGACGGGATAAAAAATAAGGAAAAAGATAAATCAATTAGCGTAAAAGATATTGCTGAATTAATATGTGATTCAAAAAAATTATAGATTATGATTATTCCTTTTGATAAAATGAGAGAAGATTCAAGGGTATGGATTTTTCAGTCTTCTGATTCAATTGTTAATGACAAAAAAGAGGGGTTAATTAAGGACATTGAGTTATTTCTGAGAGATTGGACCTCTCATGGACATGAAATTGAATCAAGTTATAAAATTAAATATCAAAGATTTATTGTTATCGCACTTAACAATAATCATAATAATCCGTCTGGGTGTTCAATTGATAAGCTATTTAATTTTATAAAATATTTAGAAAAAAAAAATAATTTAAATTTATTAAATAGATTAAGCGTCGCTTTTAAAATTAAAAATGAAATTAGATGCTACTTGATTAATCAAATTCCTGATCTTTTAAAATGTGGTGATATAAATTCTGAAACTATTGTTTTTAATAATTTAGTAAAAGACAAACATGAGTTTTTATCAATATGGGAAAAGCCAATATCTGAAAGCTGGCACAAAAAATATTTGAATAACTAATGAGATTTACAATTATATTTTTTCTAGGTTTTTGCACATTATTATCTCAAAACCACAACAAACTTACATATTCAAACGCTGAATCTGTTGGTATTAGTTCACATAAAATAAATGAGATAGATTTTTTAGTTGAAAAAGCAATTGACTCAGCCATGATACCTGGTGCTCAAATTCTAATTGCGAGAGATGGTAAAATTTTCTTTCATAAAGCATTTGGATATCATACTTACAAAAATGAAAGAAAGGTAAAAATTAATGATATGTATGATTTAGCTTCTTTAACAAAAATCTTAGCAACATTACCATTAATTATGCAAGAAGTTGACAGAAATGAGATTAATTTAGAAAATTCCATAAATGATTTAATGCCAGAGTGGTCATATACTAATAAAAAAGATATTCTTTTAAAAGATATCTTAACTCATTATGCAAGACTCATCCCGTGGATTCCTTTTTACCTTGAAACAAAAAGAAAATCAGGTAAACTTCAAAGAAAAATTTACAGAAGAAAAAAATCAGATAAGTTTAACAACAAAGTTGCTGAAAATATATTCATCAGAAATGATACCAAACAACAAATTATTAAGCAAATATTTGAAACTGATTTGAGAGATACTCTTGAAATGAAATATTCTGATTTTCCGTTTATAATGATGCAAGCCTTTTTAGAAAAAAAATATAACAAAACCCTTGATATAGTTGTAAAAGAAAGAATTTTTGACAAAATGAATTTGAAAAGAACTATGTTCAATCCAAATAAAAACTCCACATTACATGATAATATAGTTCCCTCTGAAATTGACAATTATTTTAGAAACCAAGAATTAAAGGGTTATGTACATGATATGGCAGCAGCGATGCTTGGTGGAATTGCAGGTCACGCGGGCTTATTTTCTAATTCATTTGAAGTTGCTTCATTAATGCAAATGTATTTAAATAAGGGTAATTACGATGGAAAAAATTTTTTTAGCTCTGAAACATTTGAAAAATTCAATAATTGCATTTATTGCCATAATGGAAATAGAAGAGGAGTAGGCTTTGATAAACCTCAGATTGAAGGATCAGGTTCAACATGTGGTTGTGTATCAAGTGAAAGTTTTGGGCACTCAGGATTTACAGGAACCTACGCTTGGGCTGATCCTGAAGAAAAAATTATTTACGTTTTTTTATCTAACAGGACCTATCCATCAATGGACAATAATTTATTAATAGATCACTCAATTAGAACTAGAATTCAGAAAATAATATATGACTCAATATTAATTAAAAAAAATAAAAATTGAAAATAGGTATTGTATGTTATCCTACTTATGGAGGAAGTGGTGTAGTTGCTACTGAGCTTGGTTTAGCATTAGCAAAAAAAGGAAATGAAATTCATTTCATATCCTACAAACAGCCAGTTCGATTAGATTTTATGTCAGAAAAAATTTTTTTTCACCAAGTTTATGTTCCTGATTATCCACTTTTCAAATTTCAACCATATGAACTTGCTCTTTCAAGCAAATTAGTAGATGTAGTTATGAATTATAATATTGACATCTTGCATGTTCATTATGCAATTCCTCACGCATATGCTGCATATATGGCAAAGAAAATGTTAGAGGGTAATTCTGTCAATTTACCCGTTGTTACAACTTTACATGGAACAGATATAACACTAGTAGGGAATCATCCATTTTATAAAAATGCTGTTAAGTTCAGCATTGATAATTCAGATTATGTGACTGCTGTTTCAAATAGTTTAAAAGTTCAAACTGAAAATATATTTAATACAAAAAAGAAAATTGAGGTTATACCAAATTTTGTTGATTTTTCAAAACATAAACTTCATAATAAAAATTGTAATAGAGATTTAATTGCCTCAAATGAAAAAAAAATAATTTCACATGTTAGTAATTTTAGACCTGTTAAAAGAGTTTTAGATGTAGTTAAAATTTTTCAACAGGTAAGAAAAAAAATACCTTCAAAATTAATTATGGTTGGAGATGGACCAGATAGGATAAAAGCAGAAACTTACTGTGCAAAAATGGGATTTATTGATGATGTAAATTTTCTAGGAAATACTGAAATGATTTATGAGGTTTTGTGTTATTCTGATCTTTTTTTACTTCCTTCTGAAGCAGAAAGTTTTGGGTTAGCGGCTCTTGAAGCTATGATGATGGAAGTTCCAGTTATTTCAACTAACGTTGGTGGGATTCCAGAGGTAAACAAAGATAAAGAAACTGGATTTTTGTTTAATATTGGTGACATTAAAGGGATGTCAAAAAAGAGTATCGAAATACTGTCCAATGAAAACCAACTTAAAAGACTAAAGGCTCGAGCTAGATTAAATGCAAAAAAATTTAAGATTGAGGATGTTGTTGAAATGTACTTAGGTGCTTACAAAAAAACTTTAAAATTAACTTAATTAGGGTTATAAATTTTTATTGCATTTTTAAAAATTTCTCGAATATTTAATTGCATTTTTTTTGTTTTAAAATTTAAATAAATTTCCATCTGGTCATCATAATGAGGTGAATTTTCGTCATCTGAATTACCATAAGCAAGAACTGATTCAATTTCTGGTCCATCTTTTGTAAATTTAACTATTTGAATGTATGACTCACCACTTACAATTTTTGTTTTCCCATTTAGGTGTGGTTTAGAGTGCATTGCAGTTACGACATCAGGAATACCAAAGGAAGGGTACTCTTTTGAACCACGAACAATTTTTTGATAATCACCTAATTTTATTTTGGTATTTCCAAAGTATTTTAACATATACTTTTTTGTGTCATAAAGTGCATTAATAATATCTTTTTTTGAAAATATTTTTGGTGATTTTAATTTTTCATAATAAGGTCTCAATCTATGGTAAAAAATTAAAAAAGAACCAGCACCGTAGGAATCAGAATTAGCAACTTTATCCCAATTTTTAATTGAATTTAAAATTTTATCAGATAATTTATCATTTGTTGAATTAATTTGAAAGAGGGAATCTATATTCATGTACGAATAACTTAATTTTTTTGGTAACTTTTTGTCATATTTTAACTTTTTAAAATCATCGTAGGAAAATTTGTTCTTACTATCAATTAGAGTTTTGATTCTAACAGATCTATTGTTGTCGTATTTTTCAAATCCCATATTGTCTTCAAATAGATCCTCTGATGGATTTTCATCAATTGCAGTTGACTTAAAAGGGCTATGATTTGCATTATATATATATCCAGACTCAGGTTGAATAACTTGGGGCAGATCTTGAATATTATATGTTGAATTCCATAAAGTTTCTCTAGTGTCTCCTTTAACAACACCTTTCCAATTAAAACCTTTTTTTCTCACAGGAATTAGTCCATTTGATATGTAAAAAATTGTGTCATATTTGTCTGCATATCCAATATTATATCCTGGTATAGCTTTCATTTTTAAAATATTATAAAATTCATTGAATGATTTAGCTTTATTCATTTTCCACCATTGTTCAAGTGCTCTTAGTTCTTTAGTTATAGGAGTTCTAATTGAATAATAACCTGATTTATTTTTAAGAGTAGGACCATAGATACTTTTGTAGTACTTTTTTTTCAATTTTATAGGTATTCCTAAAATTTTAATGTAAATATTTGCTTTATGAGTTTCAAGTTCAAGAATTTCATTATCTACCTTGTATTTTTTTTCTTTTTCATTTATAATATTAAGCTTATATGCGTCTGTTTTATCTGGTAAGTTAACTGTATGTGACCAACTCAAATAGTTGTTTGTTCCAATTAGTACTACTGGGCTACCAGGGAACAGCGCACCAAGTATATTAGTTCCCTCTTGGCTTACCAAGTGAGCCTCATACCAAGATACTGGTCCGTCTAATGGTTGATGAGGATTAATAAGGAAATAAGTATTTCCGTCTAAAGTTTTTTTACTATTAAATGCAATAGTATTTGATCCGTTAGATTCATTCTCAATTAATGATGAATTAAAATTTTCATCAAATTTATTATCTAAAATTTTTTGAACCCAATATCCACCATTTGACGATAAAAAAAGTTGAAGCTGTGAATAATTAGTCATTTTTTTTGGGGTTAAAGGAAATAAATCATTATGTAGAACTTTTTTAGGGTATTTTTTTGCATAATCATTAAGACCCTGAGCGTAAGCTTTTAAAATTTCTTTAAATTTTGAGGAAATTTGAATATCAAAATTTTTTTCAACTATTTTTTTTGATTGGATAAATTGAGAAACAAAGTCTGCTGGAATACCTTTTTTGCCCATGTATTTGCTTAGAATAGAATTTCCAGCCAGAAAACTCAGTTGAATTGTTTTAAAATCGTCCTCAGCATGAGCCCAAGCAAGACCATATGCAACCTCTTTATCAGTTTTGGCATAGATATGAGGAACTCCAAAACTATCTCTTGCAATAGTTATTTCATTTGGATTGATTTGGCAAAGAAGAATATGAATTGAAAGGACGTTCACATACATTATTTTACTTAATATTTTCATAGCTTTTATTGAAATTGTTAATTTATTAAAATATACATATACTTTCACTTAATTGTACATTAATTATAATGTAATTTTAGAAGATTGATAAAAAAAACCTAAAAACAAGTTTTTTTTTTCAAAATTATGTAAAAATTAATAAAATGAGCTACATATATTTTTATTTGAAAGGGAAGTTTTATTATATTAGCTTCAATTAACAAAAATATCAAATATCAAATTATGCGAAAACTTATATTTAAGGCGACTTTTTTGTTGCTGATGATTTTCAGTGTTGTTGCATATGCACAGAACACTGTATCGGGTACTGTAGTTGATTCTGACGGTAATCCGATCCCTGGTGTAACTGTATTCATTTCTGGTACTTCTCAAGGTACAACAACTGATTTTGATGGTAATTATTCTATATCTGTTGAATCAGATCAAACTTTGGTCTTTTCAAGTTTAGGTTTTGCCACTCAAAGTTTTAATGTTGGAGACAATGCCTCTATCAATGTTTCATTGGTAGAAGCTGCTGAAGCTCTTGAGGAGATTATTGTAACTGGATATGGTACAGAAACCAAAAGAGAGACTACTGGTGCAATTTCAACCGTTAAGGCTCGTGATTTAAGCGTTATCCCTTCAGGTAACATCGAACAACAATTCCAAGGTAGAATTCCTGGTGTAACTGTTATTACTAATGGAGCTCCAGGTTCAACTAGTCAAATTAGAGTTCGTGGTTTTGGTTCATTTGGTGGAAACAATCCTTTATACGTAGTTGATGGTGTTCAAACGACCAACATTGACTATTTAGCTCCATCTGATATTGAATCAACAACTGTACTTAAGGATGCTGCTGCTGCTTCTATTTATGGAGCTAGAGCTGCTGGAGGTGTAATTGTTTTTACAACTAAGCAAGGTGAAAGATCTGCAAAGCCAACAGAGGTTACAATCGACTATACTACAGGTATGGTTGACCCTAATGTAAGTGGTTCTCCAGAAATGTTAACTCCACAAGAGTTAGCTGATTACACTCACATTGCAGCTGTAAATAATGCTGCGGCTAATGGAACTGCTGTTACTTACACACACCCACAGTATGGAACTGCTGCTCAAGCAACTCTTCCTGACTATCTTTTTGTAAGTGGTCAAGGTAGTGGTTTAAATACTAGCCAAGTTGATTTTGCTGCTGTCCAAGCTTTATACGATGCTGATCCCGTTAGCACATTTTTGATTAAAACGAATAAAGCTGGTACTAAATGGTATGATGCTATTACTGATACTGCCTTTGTACAAAGATTAGGTATTGGATTCCAAGGTGGAAGCGAAAAAGGTAGATTCTACATTGGTTTAAGTACTTTTTGGAATGAAGGTATACTTATTAATAACGAGTTGAGAAGACACTCTTTAAGAGTTAATTCTGAATATGATATTACTCCTTTCCTATCTGTCGGTAACAATACTCAGGTAACTTATAGACAAAATAAGTCTACAGGTGCTGGAGGAAGCATTGAGTCTGCTGACGACGAGTCTCAAATTTTAGCTGCTTACAGGATGGCTTCTGCAATTCCTGTTTATGATGAATTTGGAAGTTTTGCAAGTACAAAAGCTCAAGGTTTTAACAACGGTAGGAATCCTGTTAGGATTTTAACTAATAATGGTAATAATGACAACTCATGGAGTTTATTTGCCACAGGAAATGTTTATT
>CEVG01068107.1_pt1 | contig 13521 bp, 18 predicted proteins | sample 356511 | NCBI WGS metagenome assembly CEVG01 (sample SAMEA2623426, study PRJEB7988) | marine metagenome | biome: marine biome (ENVO:00000447); feature: surface water layer (ENVO:00002042); material: "saline water (ENVO:00002010), including plankton (ENVO:xxxxxxxx)" | depth 5 m | reverse complement strand
AACGGTTGAAAGATTACGAAGTGCATATGATTCTAGGTAATCACTGTACTTATTACAAGAACACAAACAAGATCAACTCACCAGAACTTCTACTAGAAAAGTATCCAAATATTAGGATCTATTCTGAACCAAAAGAAATCTTGATGGGTAAGAAAGTATTCTTGATGATGCCATGGATCAACTCAGGTAACAAAGAACAATCTTTAAAGATGATTACCGACAGTCAAGCAGACATTATGTGTGGTCATCTTGAGTGTGATGGGTTTGAAGTTACAGCTGGTATGAGATTTGAGGGTGGATTTAAAGTTGCTGATTTTAAAAACTTCAAACGTGTTTGGTCTGGACATTTCCATCACAAATCTAAGCATGGTAATGTACAATACCTAGGCAATCCTTACCAGATGTTCTGGAATGATTATAAGGATACTCGTGGATTTCATATCTATGATACGGAAACTGACAAACTCAAGTTTATCAAAAACCCTTACGAAATTTTCCAGAAGATTTATTATAACGACATTGAAAATGACTACAGTGATTTCAATGCAGATCTTTATAAGGATAGTTTTGTTAAGGTTATCGTTGAAGAGAAACGTGATTACACACAGTTTGAAAATATCATTGAACAACTCTACCACACAGGTGTACATGATGTTAAAATTGTGGAAACACTGGTTGACACCGATGCGGTTGATGAGGTAAACTTAGATGTGAAGGACACGTTAACATTGCTAAGTGAATATATAGATGAAATCAATCTATCTGTAGATAAAACCGAACTCAAGAAACTCATGCAGTCCCTATACATAGAATCATGCGAGGTAGTATAATCTATGTTTGTCATCACTCTCAAAGGATATCCACAAGGAATATATTCTGTATTTGATGCAAAGGATGAACGTATAGTTCCTCTCTTTGTAAATGGTGATGATGCAGATCGCTATGTTATGGCACTAGCAGTAGATGAAGAGAATCCAGAATTGGAAATTTTGGAAGCTGAAGCAGAGCAACTTATTAATGCGTGTAGAGCACAGGGTCAGAAGTTTTCTATCATAACTCCTGACGATCTTATTATACCACCTGACGAAGTAACTAAAGAATGATTGTTTTTAAAAAAGTTCGCTGGAAGAACTTCCTATCAACAGGGAATGTTTTTTCGGAAGTTGACCTGCAACTTTCTAGAACAAATTTGATTGTTGGACATAATGGATCTGGCAAGTCAACCATCTTAGATGCGTTGACTTTTTCGCTGTTTGGAAAACCTTTCCGTAAAATTACTAAGAGTGCTCTAGTCAATAGTGTCAATCAAAAAGACACTATGGTTGAGATTGAGTTTTCTATTGGTCAGAATGATTATCGTGTGATCCGTGGTATCAAACCAAACAAGTTTGAAATTTATTGTAACGGACAACTCTGGAATCAAGAAAGTTCTGTTATGGAACAACAGAAGAACTTTGAACAGAATGTTCTAAAGATGAATTACAAATCATTCACACAGATTGTGGTGCTTGGTTCCTCTACGTTTGTTCCTTTTATGCGTCTGTCACTGACACAGCGCCGTGAAATTATTGAAGATATTCTAGACATTCAAGTTTTCTCTACAATGAATTCTAGACTGAAAGATAAGATCAGAGAGAACAACGAAGAGATTAAAGATCTAGATTATCAGATTCATCTTCTGGATGAGAAGATTGAATTGCAGAAAAAATATATGCTTGAGATTCAGAAAAAAACTCAGGCAGAAATTGATAAGAAGAAAGAAAAAATCCTAGAATACCTAGAAGAAGAAAAAACTTCCAATGATGAGATTGCAAAACTTTCTGGTGAAGTAGCAACTCTTACTGAAGAGATGGAAGAGTATTCCACCAGTGCTGGTAAATTAAAAAAGTTAAATACTTTCTTAGTTAAACTTGAAGGTAAACTAAAGAAGTGTAAGGATGAACATGAATTCTATTCTAATAATGAGATTTGTCCTACTTGCAATCAAGACTTAGACAAGAATTTTGTGTTTGCTATGACTGGTGCATTGCATACAAAAATAAATGATTTGAACACAGGGTATGATGAACTGAAAGAAGCAATTGTATCCGAAGAAAATAAGAACAGTAGGTTTGTAGAATTGACACAACAAGTCAATGCTATCAACTCAAGTATCGCAGGTGTCAACTATCAACTAGTAAACATCCGTAAGAACATGTCTGATGTTGATGGTGAAATCAAAGAACTAGAAAGTTCTAGTCCAGACAAAAAATCTGAGTATGTAAAATTGGAGGGACTACTTAAATCTAAAAAAGAAACACAGAAAGAATATTCTATCTGTAAGAAAGATCGTGATGTGTTACAGGTAGCTACAACACTATTGAAAGACAGTGGCATCAAGACCAGAATTATAAAAACATACTTGCCTACGATGAATAAACTCATTAACGGTTTCTTACAGAGTATGGATTTTTATGTCAATTTTACCCTTGATGAGAATTTTGAAGAAACAATCAAGTCTAGATATAGAGACGTATTCTCATATGAAAGTTTCAGTGAAGGAGAGAAAGCTCGTATTGATATCTCTTTGCTGCTTACTTGGCGTTCTATCGCTAAACTTAAAAATAGCGTTGACACTAACCTCCTTATTCTAGATGAAATCTTTGATGGATCGCTTGATCAATCTGGTACTTCTGATCTGGGTTGGATCTTACGTAACTTTGACGATAATACTAATGTATTCGTCATCTCACATAAGTCCACACTAGATGATAAATTTGATCGCACCATCACCGTCAGTAAGGAAAAGAATTATTCTACACTAGAAGAGACAGTTCACGAAGTGACACACGCACTGATCGGATAGCGATATTTTTGTGTATACTTAGTATATCAACAAAACAATCAGATGTCCCAGTCACAAGAAATCAAAGGTAACCTAGCAAGACTTCTCGCAACCGAGAACCTTGTTGTTGAGCACCGTAGCGTCCCCACTGCACAGTTTGACGTTGAGCGTCGTGTTCTCACCCTTCCTAACTGGGACAAAGCATCTAGCACCGTCTACGATATGCTCGTAGGTCATGAGGTAGGACATGCTCTGTTCACTCCTAACGAAGACTGGAGACTCAAAGTTCAGTGCCCAAAATCTTATGTGAATGTTGTTGAAGATGTTCGCATTGAGAAGTTGATGAAGCGTAAGTATCCAGGTCTTCGCAAATCTTTTGCAGGCGGATATGCAGAACTCAACGCAATGGATTTCTTTGAGATTGCAAACGAAGATCTCTCAAACTTTTCTCTGATTGACCGTATCAACTTGCATTATAAAGTTGGTGCTGCTGCCATGATTCCCTTTGAGCAGGATGAGCAAGTTTTCGTAACTCGTGCAGAAGAGACAGAAACTTTTGATGAAGCATTGACTCTTGCTGATGACATTCGTAAGTTTGTAAAGAAGAAGCAGGAAGAAAAGAAAAAGCAAGAGGAGTTGCTTGAGGCACATCTTCAAGCAAATTCTGGTCAGTCTAATTCTTCTGCTGAGCAAGAAGATCAAGATACTCAAGAATCTGATTCTGACTCTGATTCTGAAACTCAATCCGAGATGTCTGATGAGGATCTAGAGCAAGAGTTTGACAGGGAGAATCCTGATTACAATGAAGGTGGTGAGCACTATGATGGTGAGACTCAAGAGAAGTTTGATGAAAAAACTCAGCAACTTTCTCAACCACATGCAAGAGATATCACTTACGTTGAGATTCCTGAGAAAGTAAATCTTGATAAGTTCATTGCTGATTGGTCAGTTGTAAATGACTGGATTGATCAGAACAGGTATGAACGTGCAAAGAGTGAGTACCATGGATACATGGAGATGTCTTACGAAGATGTGAAAGCAGAGTATCAAAACTTCCGTAACGAAAACAAGAAAGAAGTAAACTATCTTGTTAAAGAGTTTGAGTGCCGTAAGTCTGCTGATGCATATGCACGTACTTCTACTGCAAGAACTGGTGTTCTTGACACCAACAAATTGCACACATACAAGTATAACGAAGATCTTTTCAAGCGTATCAGTGTTGTTCCTGATGGCAAGAACCATGGCATGATCTTTATTCTTGACTGGTCAGGTTCTATGCAGTATGAATTGATTGCAACTGTCAAGCAACTTCTTAACCTTACTGCATTCTGTAAGAAAGTTCAGATTCCTTTTGAGGTTTATGGATTTACTAATGAGTGGCAGATTGCAGAACGTGCTCTTGCTAATGACGGACAAGTTGAACCTAATTACTGGTATGGTAATTCTTACAATGAAGGTAAAGAAGGTTTGAGTGAAGGTGAAGTATTCCTTGCAGAAGGTGAGTTTCATCTTGTTAACTTCATTTCTTCTCGTTCTAATCCAAAAGATTATGAGCGTATGTGCTTAAACTTCTTTACTGAAGCATATTCTTTCAACCGTAGTACTACATATAGTCATACTCCTGGCTTGTCTCTTTCTGGAACTCCTTTGAATGAAGCAATCGTTATGCTTAACTACATCATTCCTCAGTTCAAGAGACAGAATGATCTTCAGAAAGTAAACGTATGTGTTCTTACTGATGGCGAAGCAAATTCAATCTCTTATGGTTGCAAGGTTGTAAGAGATGATTACGAAGATAAGATTGTTTCACGCAGTCTTGATTATGGTCACGTAGCATTGCGTGATCGTAAGACAGGGATTGTATACAGTGCTACTGATGGGTGGAACAATTCTACACCTACATTCATCAATCAGGTTCTTGACAGAAACCAAGGTACATCAGTTATCGGTTTCCGTCTTCTTCCTTCTTCAAGGTTGTCTGAGTTTGTTGCTCGCTTTGGTGATTACGGTCAGTACGCTGAAGTTCAAAAGCAATGGAAGAAGAGTAAGTCTTGTATTGTTCCTGCACCTAAGGGTTACACAGAACTCTACGCTATCTCTTCTAAAGATCTTGAGAGTGAGAATGAGTTTGAAGTTGGCGAAGATGCGACTAAAACACAAATTACTAGAGCATTCAAGAAAATGCTTAAGTCAAAATCAACCAACAAAAAACTACTCAATTCTTTCATCTCCCATGTAGCGTAAACCAGTTGGGAAAGTGGCACATCACTTTCCCATTTATACCATGCATGGTCTATATTATATTCATACACAAGAAAACCAATGCCTTTCCAATCCAAATTCACAAACGAAGAACTTATCACTTTTCTTACAACTGACGAAGAAGTTGTTACTAGTGATCAAGTAAAAGATGCAGCAACTCATTTTGGTGTAAAGGTTCAAAGCGTTACTAAGCGTATCAACAAACTTCCTCAGTTCCAAAAAGTTACTCGTGGTAAATGGAATCTTACTGTGAAAGAAAAACTTGAGCAGACTTACAATGCACCTCCTGCAAAGACTCAACTAGTTGATTCCTTTGACCCATGCTACCTTGCATCTCCTGATCTGACTCCTGACAAAGATCCTAACTATGTTCCTTTCGGCAACTACACTGATGTCAAAAAAATCATTCAGTCAGGCATTTTTTATCCTACTTTTATCACTGGTCTCTCAGGTAACGGTAAGACTTTCTCGGTTGAGCAAGCATGTGCTGCCGCAGGCAGGCAACTGATTCGTGTAAACATCACCATTGAGACTGATGAAGATGACTTGATTGGTGGTTTCCGTCTTATCAATGGTGAGACTGTGTGGCAGAACGGTCCTGTAATTGAAGCACTTAACCGTGGTGCTGTTCTACTTCTTGATGAAGTTGACCTTGCATCAAACAAGATTCTTTGCCTGCAATCTATTCTTGAAGGTAAAGGTGTCTTCTTGAAGAAGATCGGTAAGTTCGTCAAACCTGCCGCAGGATTCAACATCATTGCTACTGCCAACACAAAGGGTAAGGGTTCTGATGACGGTCGCTTTATCGGCACCAACGTTCTGAACGAAGCATTCCTTGAGCGTTTTGCTTTGACCTTTGAGCAAGAGTATCCTTCTCCTAAAACAGAGCAAAAGATTCTTGAGAAGACAGCAGGTAACCTAGGTGTTCTTGACGAGAAGTTCTGTGAGAATCTTGCTAACTGGGCAGACATCATCCGCAAGACTTTCAAGGATGGTGGTATTGATGAAGTTATTTCTACTCGTCGTCTTGTACACATCATTCGTGCATTTGCTATCTGGCAAGATCGCATGAAAGCAATCAAGGTCTGTGTAAATAGATTTGATGATGAGACCAAACAATCTTTCATTGAATTGTATGACAAGATTGATGCTGACGTTAACACCGAGGACAACGATGACCAGTAAGAACGGATACTTAGGTCACATTGCTTTCCTGAGTAATGGACGATCTGCTAGAATTGTGGAAGGGGTGGGAACTCCTTCCAGTCCTTCGCATAAAATTCGTTTACGAGATCTTGACGGAAATGAATTTGAATGCTATCATGATAAAATCCGATATGTATGGAACCCGTGAAATATAATGAAGATCAACTTTTGAATGAGTTGAGAGATTACATTGCAGGCACATACAATCAGCACTATGCAACTGACAAGATTCAGACACTAGATCTGATTGATGCCTGTGGAGATGCTGAAGCATTCTGTAGGAGTAATATCCTAAAGTATGCATCTCGTTATGATCGCAAAGGCACTGCCCGACGTGATATCATCAAGATCTTGCACTATGCACTCTTGCTGCTACACTTCAGTGATCAATCTGCAAACCGTGAAGACTATCCTAACCGATGAGCGTAACATTATCTAAAACAACACTTGATGTTCTTAAAAACTTTGCGACGATTAACTCGTCAATCGTATTCCGTAAGGGAAGCACCCTACGTACCATCAGCAACGCAGAGAACATTCTTTCTAAGTTCACTAGCGAGGAAGTATTTCCTGTGGACTTCGCAATTTATGATCTCAGTCAGTTTCTTTCTGGTATCTCTCTGTTTGACAATCCTAAACTGGACTTCACCAGTGACGATTATGTTCGGATTGCTGGGTCTGGTAGGTCTGTCAAGTACTATTTTTCTGATCCTGAGATCACCCTTAAGTCAGCGCCAGAGAAGAATGTAAACTTTCCTGGTGCAGACATTCAATTCAATCTTACTTCAGATGATCTAGTTGCATTGCAGAAAGCATCTGCTGTGTATAGTCTGCCTGATATGTCCTTCCAATCTAAGGATGGTAAGGTGCAACTGATCCTTAAAGACAAGGAGAATGATACTAGTAACACATATAAACAAGCAATTGTGGGTGAGTGTACTGGTGATTATTCCCTAGATATTAAGATTGAGAATATTAGATTGTTGCCTGGCGATTACAATGTCAAGGTATCTAAGAATCTAATTTCTGAATGGAATAATACCACATTAGATCTAACCTATTATATCGCTTTAGAACCATGACCCATCATACAAGAGTTGTACAAATTTCTTTTACTCCAAAGGAGCAAGATCTTCTACAAATTCTTGATGAGTTAGTGAAGTATGACCTATCTCCAAATAGGTCTGCTTGGTTTAAGAATCAAATTCGTATGAGATATTACGATCTAAGAGAAAAAGGTATTATTACACAAAGCGATGAATGATTTTTTATGGGTAGAGAAGTATCGTCCTACCACTGTTGAAGATTGTATTTTACCTGAGAGCATCAAGAATGTCTTTCAAGGATTTGTAGATCAGAAAGAACTTCCAAATCTATTGTTGTCTGGATCTGCGGGTGTAGGCAAGACAACGATTGCAAAAGCACTATGTGATGAGATCGGTGCATCCTACATCATGATCAATGGATCTGATGAGGGTCGCTTCCTTGATACTGTTCGTAACAGGATCAGGACATTTGCGTCAACCGTCTCTCTGACCTCTGGAGCGTCCCACAAGGTCGTTATCATTGATGAGGCAGACAACACCACTAACGACGTTCAACTGTCCCTTAGGGCGGCAGTGGAGGAGTTCCACAGCAATTGTCGGTTCATCTTCACCTGCAACTTCATCAACAAGATTATTGAACCACTACACTCACGGTGTACGGTTGTTGATTTTCGTGTCAAGAATGGACAGAACATGGAACTGCAAGGTCAGTTCTTCAATCGTTTGAAAACTATTCTTTCAGATGAGAATGTTCAGTATGAAGATAAAGTTATTGCTAAACTAGTAAAACGTTATCATCCTGATTGGCGTCGTCTTATTAATGAGTGTCAGCGTTATGCTGCTACTGGTAACATCACATCAGATATTCTTGTTGATGTTGCTGATGTCAATCTTGACTCATTGCTGTCTGCATTGAAGAAGAAAGAGTTTACCACAGTCAAAACTTGGGTGGTACAACACATGGATAATGATCCTAGTAGTATCATGCGAAAGATCTATGATAGTTTGTATGGTGTATTGAAACCTGCCTCTATTCCAGAAGCAGTTCTTATCATGGCAAAGTACATGAGAGACATTACTACTGTGCCAGACCAAGAAATTAATATGCTTGCATGTCTCACAGAGATTATGATGAGTTGCGAATTCAGATAAACTATGCTAAATTGTATTAGGTTACTGACTGCAAACAATGGAACTAAAAAGACCCAATCCTTATAATGGCAAAAACGTTAAAGAGTCTAAAGACACCACTGAGATATCCAGGCGGGAAGAGCAGAGCAGTAGTAAAACTGTTGCAGTACCTCCCAGACCCTATCCAGGCAAAAGAGTTTCGTGAACCCTTCTTAGGTGGAGGTTCAGTAGCACTAGAAATTACAAAAAGGTATCCTAGGATGTCCATCTGGGTCAACGACCTGTATGAACCTTTGTATAATTTCTGGTGCGAACTTAGAGACAACGGACAATCCTTACAGGACGAATTAAAAGGTCTTAAAATTACACATTGTAATGAAGACTCTGCAAGATGTTTATTCCAAGCAATGAAAGAGGTTATTAACGATCATGATCAATCCAATCTATCTCGTGCTGTTGGTTTTTACGTTGTTAACAAGTGCTCTTTTTCTGGTCTCACTGAGTCCTCATCCTTTAGTGCCCAAGCATCTAACTCAAACTTCTCAATGCAGGGAATAGAAAGACTCATTGAGTATTCACAACTCATTGAGAATTGGAAGATTAGCAACCTTTCATATGAGGAAATGTTGACAGACGACAAGAGTGTTTTTACTTATCTTGATCCACCATATGATATCAAAGATAATCTATATGGCAAGAAAGGTGACATGCATAAGTCCTTTGACCACGATGCTTTTGCCGCTAATTGTGACTCTCACACCTCTCCTATGTTGATTTCGTATAACTCATCACAGTTAGTTAAGGATCGTTTCAAGGAGTGGACAGTTGGAGAATTTGCACATACATACACCATGAGGAGCGTGGGGTGCTATAATACAGATCAAGCAAGCAGAAAGGAATTAGTCCTAACAAATTATGTTGTGTGAAGTCCGTCTTTATGTTGCAGGCAAAGTCTTTACCGAGACAGTCCATGCACGTGATTATCAAGAAGCAAGACAAGTTGCTCTAGCCCGCAATCCCAATGCCAAAGTTGTTGGCGTTAACGCTAAGTTTTAAGAGGTTAACTATGAGATTAGGTGTCATGTGTTCTGGCAACGGAACTAACTTTGAAAACATTGTCCATCAATGTCCTAATCATGAAGTTGCACTGATGATCCACAATAAAAAAGATTGTGGAGCAAGGTACAGAGCAATGAGGTTGGGTATACCTCACATACGCATCAAATCAAAACACGAAGATGAAATGATCCATCTCTTCAAAGCATGGAGGGTGGATCTTATAGTATTAGCAGGTTACATGAGGGTGATTAAACATCCACTAGACTTTCCTGCCCCGATCATAAATATTCATCCGTCATTACTTCCCAAGTATAAAGGTCTACATGCTGTGGAACAGGCATTCCAGAGTGGAGACAAGGAAACAGGATGTACAGTTCATTACGTAAATGAAGAACTAGACTCTGGGGAAATTTTGGGACAATCTGTTGTACCAATATGCCCTAATGATACACTAGATATGCTAACATATCGTATACAACAAGCAGAACATAGACTGTTACCATTAATAATTAATAACTATGAAAGCGAAAAAAGCATTGCGTCAAGCATTGGAACAACCTTGGTTGTACAATGAAGAAGAACTAAAGCGATTAAAAGCAGCACTGAAAACAGCAGAAGATGTAGGAGTACAAGAACTTTGGCATCGCCGCACCACACAAGGGTTTGCAAACGAACCAGAGCAATTGAATGGGTAAAGTGTGGAGACTATGGGCAAAATCTCTTGGAGGTAAATCAGGTAAGAATAACAAAGAAGCAGATGCAGTTGCCCGTATAAGAACGTTCATATTCTTTTCTTATCTGATTACCAATTGTTTTATTATTAGCGGAGTAATCCGACACTGGAATAATGTACCAACTGAAAGACTACCTATACAGCATCAATCAATCCAAGAAGAATATTCTTGATGATGATACCGATGCTGAGAAAAAATATCCACCATACATTGTAAATAGATGCTTGTCATCCTTTACTGATACTGTTTTGTATGCGAATGAAATGAATAAGTGTTCGCACCTACCAAACAAGATGCAATATGATTTTTACATAAATAGTGTGAAACCGAGGAAGCGTTTTTCTCCTTGGGCTAGGAAGGATTCTATTGAATATCTTGACGTAGTAAAAGAGTATTATGGTTATAATGATGATAAGGCTCTTCAAGCACTCAGGATTCTCACTAAGGATCAACTAGATAAACTTTCATATCTATTGAGAAAGGGTGGTAACAATGGTAGGCGAAATTGAGGTTCCGTGGAAGCAATCTGAAATGGTTGAAGTCACATTGAGTGAACCAGATGACTTCCTAAAAGTCAGAGAAACCTTGACAAGAATTGGTGTTGCATCACGTAAAGAGAAAAAGATTTATCAGTCTTGTCACATCTTGCATAAGCAAGGAAAGTATTTTATAGTACACTTCAAAGAGTTATTTGCTCTTGATGGAAAGAAAACTAATTTCTCTTCTAATGATTTACAGAGGAGAAATAGAATTGCACAACTCTTATCCGATTGGGGATTAATTTCTGTTGTTAATAAAGAACAGATTCAAGATCTTGCTCCGTTGAATCAAATCAAAGTCCTTAGTTTTAAGGATAAGGGTGATTGGACACTAGAGTCTAAGTATAACATTGGTCGTAAGAAGGTAGAAACCGAATAAATTAATTCGGTTAACACGCTTGTCATACCAAGGGATTTATGGTTAAATAATAATGTGATGCCTTATGGGTCACATAAACTATAAGTCGCTTTACGGAGGACAAACCAATGGTCACATTTGACTGGGAAACCTATACCCCTTATATGTTAGGATTTGAAAATGACATCAAGAGATTATCTAGACTTGAAGCTTTTGCGGGAGGTGGAAGCAACTATCCACCTTACAACATTATTAACGGATCTGATAATAGAACCACTTTGGAAGTCGCTCTTGCAGGATTTTCAAGATCAGATATTGAGGTCTCAACAGAACAAGGAGTTCTAACGGTAAGAGCATACCCAGAGAAAGACGAGAGAACTTATGCACATAAAGGAATATCTTCAAAATCCTTTAGCAAGAGTTGGCAACTGGGAGATGATATTGAAGTTAAGTCTGTAGATTTAGAAAATGGTCTACTGACAGTGGTACTAGAAAAATTTGTACCAGAAGAGAAGCAGAAAAAGATCTGGTTTTCAGAAAAACCGAAGAGGTCTTTGAAGGCATCTAAATAAATTATCAGGGGGTGGTTGACACCCCTCTTTTTATTTGTTATACTATAGGAAAATTGTAAGACATATGACTGAGACAACTAGTAATCCTGTTGAAATTGCACATAATATTCGTGTTGTTCATCTGGTTACAGGTGAGCATGTTATTTGCAACTTTGGACAGATCAGGGAAACTATTGAAGGAGAGGAAAAGTTTGTTGCATATCAACTTCTTTATCCTCTAACTCTTACACTGAGTGAAGGTGAGGGAGATACTTTTAATGTTACCTATCGCAGGTGGAATCCCTACACTCCATACGAAGATCATCGTATCAATCCAACTTCTGTGATTGCTGCTATGCCACCAGCAGAAGACATTCTTCAAAACTATGTGGCAAAGTTGGCAGAAGCAAATATTGATTTGTCCTTCTTACCTAACAACGGATCCGATATTCTAGGAATTGCTAATGAACAACCAGAACCTGCAAGTGCTGCTACTGAAGGACCAGTGGCTCCTGTCGCAAGTTGAAGAGATTGAGGGAGCACAGTTTGGTGATCCCGATTGTATCTTAATTAATCCGATGGCAATTGAGGGAGACCAGTTAAAAGACTGGCTCCCTTTTGCAGACAAAAAAGAAACAGTAGTACGATCTTCTGATATACTAACTTTCGTGACACCTAGCAAGGCACTCTTGACTAGGTATTATAATGATAAACCTATTGAGCCCGAAGTCCTTAACGAATGAAGTTCTACACTAATGTTGAGCAAGCAGGAAACCGTCTTCTAGTACGTGGGTACGAAGGCGGTTTACCTTTTTCTTATAGGGTTCCGTTTAACCCTACGTTGTATGTTGCTAGTAAAAATTATTCAGAATGGAAGACACTTGATGGGGATTGTGTTGAACCAATTAAGTTGGGTTCAATCAACGATGCTAAAGATTTTGTTAAAAAATATAGAGAAGTAGAAGACTTTGATATCTATGGTAACACTCGGTATCTCTACCAGTATATTGCTGAGGAACATCCAGAAGATGAAATCAAATATGATACATCAAAGATCCGTATCTTCAACATAGATATTGAAACTGCTGCTGAAAATGGATTCCCTGATATTGAATCAGCAGATCAAGAAATTTTGGCGATCAGTATTAAGGACTCCTATACTGGTCGCATTGTTGTCTTTGGTGCTAGACCATTTGACAATAAAGATTCTGAAGTTGACTATATGCACTTCAGAACTGAAGAGTCTATGTTATCAGCATTTCTAAATTATTGGAATGAAAATTGTCCTGACGTTATTACGGGTTGGAACGTACAGTTGTTTGATATTCCCTATATCGCTAGGCGTATTGATAGGATACTCGGTGAGAAGAATGCTAAGACCCTTAGCCCGTGGAAACTTATTTCTTCTAGAGAAATTTATATCAAGGGGCGAAAACAAATCGCTTATGATTTACCAGGAATTTCTACTCTGGATTATCTTGAATTGTACAGGAAATTTACTTATACAAACCAAGAAAGCTATCGCCTTGATCACATCTGTTTGGTTGAACTTGGAGAAAGAAAACTAGATCACTCTGAGTACGATACGTTCAAAGAGTTCTACGAGAACGATTGGCAGAAGTTTATTGAGTACAACATCCATGACGTTCGTCTTGTTGATAAACTTGATGATAAGATGAAGTTACTTGATTTGGCGTTTACCATGGCTTATGATGCCAAGGTTAACTACGAAGATGTATTCTCGCAGGTACGCATGTGGGACAACTACATCTATTGTGAGTTAAATAAACGTAAGATTGCAATTCCTCCTA